>Ga0180007_10000104_pt1 | contig 149721 bp, 143 predicted proteins | sample MM_PC_MetaG_FD_121122 | JGI IMG/M metagenome (GOLD analysis project Ga0180007, IMG submission 121122) | Groundwater microbial communities from the Aspo Hard Rock Laboratory (HRL) deep subsurface site, Sweden - MM_PC_MetaG | ecosystem: Environmental > Aquatic > Deep subsurface > Groundwater...
AATTCCCAATCTTGACCACCAACTAAGTCTTCATCATCAAGCCAGGGTTGGACACCTATTCTTTTCAATCTGGAATACAATTTGCGAACAACAGGTTTATCTTCAGTAGCATGACATAGAAACGCTTTAAGTTTTTGACCATTTGATTTAGCTTTAATTTTATTGTTGACAACTTCTTTTTTTACCATTGGCTTATTTACCCAGATAATTTTATCAGGAAGCAACCACCTTACTTTTAAAACCTCTCTATACAAGAAAAATATACCCGCAGCTGCTTGGCGTTGAGTTGAGTGGGATAAATTAAGATCTTCTACTATATAATTTAGAAACACAGTTATGTCATTCATATCTAAATTAAGTGGATGAACCTTTTTATGAAATATTACATACCTTTTAATCCAGTTTATATATAGTGATTGAGTCCCTTGGCTCAATTTTTTTTCGGTCATTTTTGCCCGAACCGCATCTAATAATTTTGGTGGTTTGTTTTTCATGCTCTTTATTTTGATATGGCTAACGTTGTTGCTTTTAAGCAGCCGCCCATAGCGACAATGCTAAACCAACAACCCAGTTATTAAATTATAGCCATGCTTAATTTTCCATGCAAGCATGGCGGCTTATTTACTTTTTAGTAACTACCCAAAACAAAAAACTCTAACGAAAGACGCTAACCTTATAATTACAACGAAACCCATACCGTTATCGCGGTCTGTTTGAAAAGCGGGTTAGGCGATATTTGAGAAAAAATTCGAAAACAAATAATTAGAAATTATGCCAGTTATTATAGCTGTAATTATCGCTGCAAAAAATGATAACCATTTTTTGTTTAACTTTTTTAGTACTCGATCTTTGTGTTTTTTTGATTCTTTTGTTAATAAAACAAAACTTGGTTCTTGAGTGTCTGCAGATCCCTCGACCCATGCAGCAAGAAATATTGATATCACCATTGATAAAATCACAAATACTACTAGCGCAAAATAATATCTTGACCAAGCTCCTCCAGCAACAAAATTTGTTAAATAATCGACTTTATTATTCAACGCTTCTAATGAACCATTCTTAAACATATTAATTCTATTTGTAACCTCTTCGATTCGGTCACTTGCAAAACTATTTGCTGAAACAAAGCCATAAATAAGAGATGAGAGAAAAAATGATGTAGCAACACCGAATGAGATCTTGCCGCTATATCTACGAATAAAAGATTTTATTTTAGAGTCTTTCTGTAATATGGAATTTATGTGGTTGGTAAGCAAAGATTCAATATCTGCACCCCAAGTTCTTGCTGTATGTTCTATTCTAAAATTTATAAAACCTCTTTCATACTCTGGTTTATGTAACAGAATGACACTGTCACGGTCAAATTCAGGAAGGAACCTTCCAGAAGAAACAAAAGAAATCAGTATCTTTTGTTTTTCAGGTATTTTTTTGTCTGGGAACGTAACAATAAAATCCCAAGACATATGAACTGAAACAGAAGATATAGGTCGGACTTCATTGTATGTTAATAATTCATCGATTTCATTAAATTCGACAGATGAATTATCTGAAAAAAATATACGTGCTGAGAATTTTGCTAAAGAACCATCGTTTTGTTGGGTTATTCTTTGCAGAATAAGATAATTGATGTTCCTCAATTCATCATAATTAATCTCGAATATACCAAACATACCTTTGCTAATAGATTGAGGATTACCAAGTAAACTCTTTATGAAATTTTTAAATTCTCCATCATTAACTGGCAGTGTAATAAATCCTTCTTCAGTTTGATTTAATATTTGTTCCTTGTCTGTTTCTGCTTCAGATTTGTTTTGTTTAGCCATATTATCCCCAAATAATTATTACGCCTAACGTAGTTGCTGATAAGCCGCCGCCCATAGCAGCAATGACTTACTAACAACGAATATTTATAATTAGTAGCCGCATTAAATTGTCCCCAAATGCGGCGACGCTACTTAACTTTTACAGACTACATAGAACAAAATGCTTTACGAAAAACGCTAACCCCTAAAATACTCAAGCGCCAAATCGCATCGGCGGTCGGTCTTGAGCAGCTGGTTATGGCGCATTTTTTAGCAAAAAGATATAATTTCTCGAATCAGAATCTATTTCAATCAAATATTTTTCGTAATCGATCGTATCAGCTTTACGATTTTCAATAATTAATTGAAAACCAATTTTCGTTGGTAATACAATCTTGTCAGCGATTTCTATATTTGGGAAAAACATAAATGGTTCGATTATCCCACTTTCATGACTCTTAAGTACGACTGGATTACCCGTAGTGTATTCAATAAATATTTGATCATTTTCAATTTTGTATTTTACAATAGCATCCCGGGGGTATATTTTATTGATATATCTTTTATTTTTATATGTGATGTAAAATGGCTTCGTTTCTAGCGTTATAGTTTGAGCTGAAGAATCAATTTTTACGTCATGTGTATTTTTCCATGCTACTTCTTCTTTACCATAGACCATTTTGTAAAATATATTTGTAGAATCATATGCAAAAACTTCATCATCATCTGTCGAGATGTTATAAGTAGCTAGTGAATACTTGGTTAGATTTGGAATAGTATCAAATTCAGATTTGTTGAATATGTCTGAAAATGGTAGAGTAAAAACCTTTTCAATATTTGAGTTTGCACCTATTTGTACAATTTCATCGATCATAGATGAATAGAAGCGGTTTGAGAATGCAGGAAAAAGCATATCGAATGATTTCACATTTACGATACAATCTGAATTTCCTTTGTTTACAAAAGTTACATTAAAAACTACATCCCATGAATTATTAAGTTTTTTAACTAGGTAGATACTTTTAGGATGTATCTCGTTAATAGGTCTATTAGAATAGTCTAATATTTGTGAAGAAATTAAGTATACGGCTACACCGAAAATAGATGCAATCAGATGTGTCGAAATCGTTTTTAGTATTTTCTTCTTCTTTGCCATATTGTATTGCGCTATAACGACGTTGTGTTTAAGCGGATGCCCAACGGTTTCCGCTGTCACATGCCACGATTTATTGATTATGTTAGTTAATTACTGCCTACTTCATAAAAACAAGACAATGCTAAACTGCAAAAGTTACGACCGGCTGAAGCATTCCGCTTGTAACACTGGTTAGGCAGTTTTTATGTATGCTTACTTATATAGTACACGTAAAAATTTACTCCACATACTTTCTGTATGAAACCTTAAGCCTATTGAGCTTGTGCCGCTGTATGGGTCATAATAGTGATAATAATTTGGGAAGCAAATATTCACCCCATTGTAATTATGCATATTTTTGCCAGCAAAGTTTGAATTCATCATATTTGAAAAGCAATTCTTAGTCAGTTCAACTAATTGTTTTTGAGCAACATTAGTTTCTTGATCACCAAGTGCTATCAAAAAACTATATAAATCCGTATATGTATTTCCAAAGATTTTAATCTTCTTAGTGTCGAAATTATTGAGTCTATTAGGATTATTAATGTAGTGCTCAAGTACTTTATTAAAAGAATTATTGAATTCTTGTACTCGTTCAAGGTTGACGCTGCATAGTGTGAGCTTATCACCATATTGCTCATTGATGTATTCTTTGTGTAACGAAATTATTTCAGTACATAATTCTTGTCCATCCGTGTCAATATTGGATTTAATATATTTATCAAAATATGACAACATACCTCGCCAATGAACAAAGCCACTAATATCCTCACTACCAATAAAGTATTTTGAACAATCTTTTAATTGATAAATGGCTTCCATAGAACCCATATAACAAGGCGCTGTAAACATAACGAGTTCAATTTTATTGGAAGACAACAAGGCAACCTCAATTTCCCTTAAAGTCAAATTATCACCTTCCTGAGAACTATCCCAACAAGTGCCTTTGTAACCACCCCCATGGTTATAAAATGCTACAATTATTTTTTCTGCTGGATAATGTTCATTTGAATAATTAATAAACTTTATAAGAGTTGTAGAGTCACCCATATTTGTTTCGCCAAGATCTAATAATTTGATAGGATTGCTTCGTTGATCAATAAAATAATAAGCACCTCCAGCTTCTTTTGTATCACTTAACACCAAATAATTAATATCGTCATTTGATGAAACACGATCTGAAAAATCGTTTAGTGGATCATAAATGTTTTTGTTATCGGCGGCACTGTAAAACAAATAAGTCCATTTTTTGAGCTTGTTTCGTTCTAGATTATTATTCTCAGTTTGTTTTCGCTGAGTATAACATGCAACGAAGAACAAAACCACAGATAAATATGTAATTATTTTTAACATGTATAGTATTTTGTGAACTGCCTAACATATATTTAGCAAGACCCCTAAACGGGGATAAATTCCTCTTTGTTTTCTGTTATTCCCGAAATATTGTCGGGAATAACGACTATTGTATTTGTCTAATACTAGCTATAATCTTCACTTATAGTATAAAAACAAACTATTTTGCGTGAATACCAATGCGTTAGAACGGAAAAATTTTCCGATCTAACGACTCGTTAGTCCAGAACATTTTTTACTCCACAGCGTTCTTAGCTACATGAGTATAGATTAACGTCGTTAAAACAGATGATATTGTTATGAAACATGCAGCACCATTTAATAAATCTATCTATGCTTTATGTGGTCGTCTTTGGTATGTACTTCCCCAAGTATGCAGGCAATATAAAACTTTTAAACATTAAAGCAAAACAATTCTGAGTCTTGGTAACTGTCCTAGTTGGAACCTAAAACTATTCCTTGTTTATGGCATCTAGTCACAACGCTATCCACGCTTACAACTAGGCGTAAACCCCCAGTTAATTAAATCATCACTTCCATAATCATTGCAAATCATTATACGCCTTTAATATCTGAACGGATATTTTATTTGTTTTTCTTCTTTCTTGTCATCTTTTTTGCTGCCCTTTTTGATCAAGCTATTAATCCTATGAGTAGGAATTCCCGTAAGCTCTTCAACAACCATTGAGGGATTCTGTACTGTTTTCAAAACTGACTTTCCAAGTCTGCCAAATGGCAACCAGCTAACTGCCTGACCTTGGAGTTTTTCCCAGTCACCTGAATTGATGAAGGATATGGCATTGAACAATACCCTTGAACTTGGGGGTGAAACTGTCTGAAGTATATTAAACGGATGCGGTAAGCTACCATAAAATGCACGTTCCCTTTCCTCACTGTCACCATAAAAGAAGTCTGCAAGATCCTGAAGATACGAGAACGGGGGAGCCATAGTCGATTCAAACAATGTCCCAGGCAATACACTAGCTAAGGTAAACATGAACATATCAGCAGTCATAATTCTCCTGAACCTTTCGAACTCAGTAGTCCCAGGAGCGAACCCTGCATCCCTACCAGCTTTATACCATTCCTTTCTTAATTTTAATGAGTTCCACGCCCATAACTGGAACCTAGAATAGATCTTGCCTACATTGGTCGAAGCGAACATTGGTCTGTTTGCATTGTTATAAAGGAACTGAGTTGCAGCTACACCTTTATTTGCCAATTCAATTAGCCAAGGATGATCCTTTTCGAGTGTAAGTCCATTAGCAGAAAAGACCTCTCTTGCCTTGAGATAATGAGCCATCCATGATCTAGTCCTAAGATGGACTTCAGACTTTCTCATAAACCAGCCAGCTCCTTCAAGAACACTATCAGCCATGTCACCAAAATGTTTTTTGGCTACTGATCGAACTGTATCTTCAGAGTATGCTTTGCGTTGTTTCATCATCTTCACGATATCCGACATAAATTCTTTTGGCTTGCCAGCCTTAAACTTACCTGACAACATCATTTCATTTTTGAACATGGATTCAACTCCACCATGAGACTCAACGAAACTGGTAATATCATTCCAGCCATTGAAATCCACGAAAACATTTTCACGCAACCATTTTTCATCAGTCGCTTTTTTCCAATGTTCAAATCCTGTACTGGATACCGTTGTAACAGTACCACCAACTATATTGTTAACCATCGTTCTTGTATGAGTCAATAATGACATCAAGTTCCATTTAGCATCAACCTGAGACACCCAGTATAATTTTCTGGATACATCGATATCGTATAGCTGACTGAGCTGCTGTCTTACATTTGGATCTAATGCTTTATATTCATCACTATCAACTTTTGGTAATTGCTTGAAGAAATTCTTATTTCCGAAAAACTTCCTGGAAATATTCTCGACCTGCTTTTTGTATGCTTGGTCAGTAAATGCATAGTATAAATTATTCTTAACTTTGTACTGCTTATGAGATCCATCCTCACTATTAATCCACTTATCGGGGAATAGGGAAGGTCGCCCTGTATTGATCATGTTGAACTGAGTCATGAAAGCTGACCATGCTTCATTGTGTTCACCCATTGGCTTATCAAAGGATTTAGTTTCCAAATTCCAAGTACCTTGCTTGAACTGATTAATCGAACGTCTATTCAGGAATGAGTTAATTGCAGTCCAATAGCTACGGGACATTTTGTTCTCGTAACTTTTCAGAACCCCTAAACTTTTCTCCCAACCAGGAGTCGGATTATCTTTGCTTCTAGCTGCCATGTTCCAGGCTCTAGGCTTAATGTTTTCTACATGCTCAAGTTTGGTGATCGGTCTTTCCAATCTTGATTCCCAGTCCTGTAATATATCTGATGAATTCTCGTTACCATTTATTAGCTCAGACATTCCATTAATCTTAGCCTGAGTTTTATTATCCAGAGACTTGCCTGATAAATCAATTTCGCCCAGATTCTTTTCGATCCAGTTTTTTACTATCGTTTTATCATAATTCATGTGAGGGAAATAGTTAGCATACTGATGATCCTGAAGTTTCAGATCCTTGTACTCCATCCAGTTATCCTTGTTAATTTTAGTTTCCTTCAGCATATCAAGGATCTCTCTACGAACATTAAAATTCTCAATCTGACCCACGACAGGAGAAAGGTTATCAGCCTCAGCCAATCGGAATAACGAGTCCATTGTAGCAGGGATAGTTTCGCCTCGTTTCCATGCTTTGTACATTCCTGATTCTTTTAGTTCAGCGACAGACTCAAATTGCTTGTCAACTAACCGACCAACGGTTTCAAGTATACCTATCTGAATGTTCTCAATATTCTCCTGATGATACACACGTTCCATGAACTGCATACCTAAGAACTCAGGCTTAAAGTGAGACATTTGACCATCCATATGCTTAGTCATCTTATCAAGGTTCAGATACCCACCAGTCATAATACCAGGTTTCTTCAGCAGATCCTGACCAGCTTGAGAGAATATGTATTTCTTTGCAACCTTCTTAGACCAATTCGTCATTTCACGATCCATGTAATCAACCATTTCCTTAGCTGTCAATGATTTCTGTAACTTAGGTACGTAAAATTTATCACCTTTACCTTCCATCCTATCAAGCAATCGCTTACTCTTAATCCAGTTATTCGCGTATATGTCTGATTCGCCATTGGATTTCCCGCGCTGATTTTCCCTTCTATCAATTGCAATCTCTATTAGCTTATCACCAACGCCTGCATAATTTATATTCATCTGGTCAATCATTATCTTAACATCAGAGGATTCGTAATCATCCTGAATCGCATTAGTCCAACCTTCAATCTGGATCTGTGTGCTATTGGATCTATTTTGAATTACTCCAAGTGTGCTTGAAAATACCTTGGCTTCGCCCAGTACCATTTTGCCAGGTCTGGTAATTACATTAATCTCCTTGTTAATCTTGATAGGATCTTGTGCATACATTTTAGCAGCAAAGGTTTTCACAGGTACAAAGTAGTGCCACCACTTCAGAGGAACAGGCTTGTTCTTGCCTGTCATAATGCCTCGGAGCATATCAGTAAACTCAATGTACTCCCTTGCACTTGAGATCCTTGGCATAGTTGAACCTACAAGATCTACATCATTCAATCCGTTCCTTCTTAGCTGCTCACCAAGGAATAACGCTTGAAAATCTCGAATCTGCTCAGGGTATCTGTAAAAATAATCCTTCATAGTCTTATCAGCTAAATCCAACTCTTTATCGTAACGTGTAGCTGGTCGATCCTTCTCAGCATCCCTGGCTATAATTTTAGCTTGATCCACTGTGACATTCTGAAGGAATTCATAATCGGGAATTGTATCTTCGCCCTGGATGACATCGTTTTGAGCATAATCCTTATTGATCTCAAGCTCAGTACGGGAGAGTTCCTCTTTGCTAACTGCCTGACTAAGTTCATTATACCTATGTCCAGTAAAAATTTTCACTTCATTACTCACGAACGGAAAGTCAAAAGCCCAAGAATCGATATTCGTAGCCATCCATTGATCTTTGATTTGCTTCTCAGTTAGACCCTGTTCATCCAATCGCCATTTATTATTCTTCAGGAATGAATCCCAGTTTTCTTTTTGTGGTCTGAATGTAGATAGTAGCATTGTATCGAAAAGTTTCTGGAAGTCTTCAGACATCATTGACTGACTTCTAATAGAACTTAATTCCTTTTCGATCTCAGATTTTGCTTGCCTAACTGCTTCCATGTCTGCTTTCTTTTTACTTCCTTTTGGGATAAGAACTTGCTCAATGTATCTTTCCTTCAATTCCCAAATGTTATCCCTTAGCTCGTTAATCTGATTAGTTGTAATATCTTTCGGCATATACTTTTGAGCTGCTTCAATCGAGACAAGGTTCATAATATCCTGAGATAAGATTTCCCTGGCTTTCCTGTATGCTTCAGTAGGATTCTCAGCTAATAGTTTTTGATATTCGGGAGTCTTCAGCCAATCATTAAATTGTCCCAGATCTATTCGACCCAGTACAGTTTTAATTTCTTTACTTGCACGTCCATACTTTTGAGAGAGGATAGTCAAGTTCTTGCCGTACTCATTAGATAGCCAAGGGTATACTTCATGGTGTCCAAATTCTAACTCAGACATCATCAACCCAGCATTAAAAAATGGATTCTTAATTTCTCCACCAAGTTCAGTCCTTTGCTTACCCAACTCACTTACGATTTCAGGTAAAGTCAAATCCTTACCATTTAGCTTGCCCTGGTTAAGTAGACTGTTTACTTTTTTCAGTGGATGCTCTTTAACCGATTTCACAAAATCCTTCATGATTTCTGGATCGGTAATTCCGTAGAGTCTCTTTCCAAATACTTCCATAACTTGATCGGAAGTAACCATTTTCTTTCCGTCAGCAGCATCAGCAGCACTGTTGATTAAAGTCCTTTTCAGAGCTTGAAACTGCTCCATTGCATCAGGTCGTGGAACAAACTTTGAGTTCGGATCTTCCAGCATACCTTGTAATATTTTTGTTATGTTGATACCTGGTCCAAGTAGTGCATTTCCTTCAGTTGCAAATCTGTTCACCTTATACATGATCTTGGAATCAGCCATTGAGAAAGGATTATTCATCATTGCTTCTTCCTTAGCTGGCAGGTTCACATAGAAAGGGGAGTTTTCACCTTTTGCGTCAATCTCAACTTCAGCTATTGTATCATCCTTCAGACCTTTGTCAAATTTCTTGGTAGCTTTCAGGCGTTCGATTTCCTTACCTGATAATTTTTTCCATTTGCCATTGCTGTCTTTTTGGTGATACTCATACCAGTCATTCTTGACAGCCTGGAACTCTCTCTTTACTGCTGTTGGCATATTTGTATAGATGAAACCTTTGTCGATATCCAAGTCAGCACCACCTGCATTTGCCATGTCTTTCGGATGCAGTATAGATCCACTTCCAGCAAGTTCAGAGAATCCTACTATTTTCAAGATTCTTACACCTGAAGGGGAATCAGTCGGAACTCTTTGCAGAGCTATTGAGAGATAATCTTCCATTGTCGCTTTTTTAGCGGTATCAGTTTCATTCTTGTGTAGCTCAATTGCTTTCTCAATCTCAATCTTTCCATCGAGCCAAGGGATCTTGTAATTTCTCAACTTCTCACCGAGTATTACTTCACCTTCCTGTAAATGAATACCTTGCATGAGATCAGGTCTGTACGGCTGGAATATGGTTGAAAAACTTCCTTCAGCTTTCGGTCTTACAACTTCATTTCTAATGGCATTTTCAACTACCTTTTCAAAATACGCGCGAAGCAATCTGTGATTCATTATAGCGGGGGTCAAGTTCATGTTATTCTTTCCACCCCAGAGTTTCATTATTTTTTCAGCTCCACTTACAGTACCTTCAATTTCTTTCCTTAGCCTATCAGCAGAATCAATTCCCAATTCATGTTCGGAAACCATATTGTCACGTAAAGCATTTATGTAATGATTCATCAGTTTTCGATAGACTGCATCATTCTTACCTGCATATAAGACATCTATTTTTGCTTGCAATGATAACTTTTGCGGGTCTAGATCCTTGGAGTTTAACTTCCCATCCTTATACATATTGTATCTATTCATTTCATCAGCATCACCAATCATCTTCTGACGAATCATATTATTCCACCAGGTAATCCCTTCAGGAAATCTTTTGGAATCCATTCCACTAGCTAACTGAGTTTTGTAGCTTGTATCCTGTAATTGGGAATGATGTTCACCACCTTCAGTCAATGTGAATGATTCATGTGGGATCTTATACATATTTTCTGCTACTGACATATCAACTTGGTTAGCAGTCCCAGACTCATAAAAGTCCCAGGAACCTTCCTTCGTGAAATGAGAATCATACACCTTTCGCTTACCTATCTGCTTTGCTGAAGTGGTATTCAATACGGTATGAACATTTTTATCAGTCATAGCCTTGGACATTTTTTCACCAGCTCTATGATAAGCAAACTTGCCTAATAACATTCCTTCGCCTTGAGCAGCATGAGTAAGAGTACCTTTCTGAGATCCTGTATTGATATCCAGTCCAAGCTGCTTAGTCATGCCGTCATATATGTCATCCCTAACGTAAATTACTCCATCAACATGAGTATCAACTTTTATTTTCTCAAAGTTACCAGACTTGTTTTTTACCCAGCGCATAAGATCCGCTGGACCCTCTGCCATTGTCATGCCGTTCTTATTAATTGCATTGACAATAACTGTGTTCAGACCTTCCTTGGCATCAGCAGGGAAGTATTCAGGTTTCATGATGAAGAAACCATTGTTTAATAAAGATATACGTTTATTAAGTGCTTTCGGATTAGCTAGTATATGACCAGCATCCAGGGCTTGCATTGTTTCCTCAATGGAGTCAAACTTGTTTAGCTTCTGGATGACATTCATATTGTTAGCCCACTGAAGAATTTTGGCTTGTACCTTTGGATCATTCTTATCTGGATTCACTTTGCCAAAAACTTCTTTCATGTATTCACTATACTGAGTCCTAAGTTTGGAATTAGGATTCATTTTCTGGATCTTCGATACAGCACTCTTAGCTTCTCCCATTATGGATTCAGCTTGAGCAAATTCCTGAATAGGTGCTTTGTAAACCAGCAAGTTTCCAGAATCCTTTGAGCCACCAAAAACCACAAATCCCTCACCAGCCAACTGTTCTGTTAGCTTGAGGAAATCCGCTTCGTTGAACTCTCTATCCTTAACCCATTTGCCTGACTCTTTATCTGAGAATCCACCAGGAGAATCATATAGTTTTCTTTGACCCTGATTCGTCCAGATATTCTTTATGTTGTAGAATTCAAAGTCTTCGCCATAATGTTCCTTCATAGCTTTCACTAAATAAGGTTCAGTTTTCCATTGCTGTACAGAGTTGCCATCAGCATCGTACTTATAGGGTCTGATAGTCATTCCATCACCCCTGAAGTCGATTATACCCTGTGGAATTACTTTGAGCTGTGAAGCCTTCTCAAATGCGTTCTTGAATACATTCCAGTTTTCGCTGCTCTCAACAAGATCCAGCCCTTTATACTTAGCTTTCAGCGTTTCCATGAGCTTAGGGAATGATTCATTTTCGTGATCCTTGAAAATATCAATGATCTCTTTTTCACGACTGACTATCTTATCAATTTGTGTTTCGGTAGGTAAGTCTTTGAACTGTTCACTACCCAATGACTCAAATGCGATATTGAATGTAGATTTTCTGTGTATCGGATTAAGCTGCTTGTCTTCAGCATAGGTATCAATTTCAGACAATCTAACACTAAGTTCAGTCTTCTCGAATTCAGCAAATTTCTTCATGTTATCTACATACTGAACATCAAGTTTTCTCGACTCGATTTCGTTCTGGATAACATCCCTTGCTTCCTTGGCTATATGTTCTCGACTAACTTCAATTGCCTTAGTTCTTAATTCCAACGTCAACGCTTCAGCATCCACAAGAGGATCATTTAATTTCTCAGCATTGTCCTTCAGTAGCTTATCATAAGACTCTTGCATCTTGGTGAATTTAACTGCATCATAAAACTGTGTGAATCTATGATCCTTTAATTGCATGGCTTCATTATTAGTAATTTCACCAGTAGATCTTTGAGCTTCAATTTCGTCCATGTGCTGACGATAGACTTCTTCGATATTCTTTGAGATCCTGATTCCAGCTTCTGATACATCATAGTAATCTGAGTTCTTGCCATTGGCTACTTCGAAAGTTCTAAGACCTTCGAGAGTAATTTGGTTCAATACTTCAGCTTTTGCACCTGCTGGTAATATAGCCCAGCCTGGAAGTTTCTCAGGTTGTGACATTGCCATTTCAGCCAGCTTACGGGGAACTTCAATATTGTCCTTCTTATACATTTTCCCTGGTGCTTCCTGAATAAACTCCATAGCCATCTTTTGTTCACCTGACATTTCGCCAGCTCCAAAGTATGCACCAAGTAAATAATTATATATCTGTAATTCGGTAGGTTGCTCGTCTAACGTAGCAGGTAAACCCATGAAGATTGAACTTGATAGAACTCTTGCAACTCCTTTCCATTCCAGATCCCCAGTGTTAGGATTTTTCACAAGATTCTTCATAGCTCCCATGAATCCATCCTTACCAAAATTTGTAGCAACTCCTGAAGGAAGTGCTTCGCCTAATGCACCGAAAGCAGCTCCACCCATCAAACCATGCTGGAAACTTTCCATCATTGCATCAGTACCTTTTGTCCAACTAGATATTGCTGAAGCAGTTCCAAGATGAAGACCAGACTCCACCATCTTCTCAGCTCCATATCCAAGCCTCACAGCCATTTGTTTACTGACACCCAACTTGCTCATTGCGTTCATGCCAACGAAGTTCTTAGCAGCCTTTCCAGCCTTTACCAGCCCTGTCATTTTGAGAACCTTATCAGCTCCCATCATTGGAATTGATTTGAACGTAGCCATTCCTTCAGCGACCTTTAACACCTTTGTAACTTTGCCAATAGCAGATGCACCCTTGAATAACCGTGCGGTATTTGCGACTCCTTTAGCAACCAGAGATCCAGCCGTACCCAGTCCAGGAATAATTCCCATGAATCCAAGTAAGTGACCAATCGAGCCAGCTATGCTATCGTAAGTGTTTTTTTCCTCAACTAATCCAGGGTCTAATGTCGTGAAGCCTTCAACGAATCCATTGATAAGATTTCCAACTGTGTTAACTAAGTTGAATTCGCTTGCTTCTTCGTTTCTTTGGAAGGGGATATTGTATTGTGTGTTTGCCTGTTGAATGTAATCGACTGTATCTTCATCGAATACATGAGGGTTTTGTTGGTATACAGCATTAATTGCATCAAGCTGATCCTGTGTCATCATTATCCTAACCTCGTATGTCGTGTCCTAACGTATAAAAAAGCCCCCGATAAACGAGGGCAGCATAATCATCTAAACTGTTTCAGTCTTTTTCGTTCTCAATAAATAAATTCCAATTCCTGCAAATGCTTCCAAACCAAGTATTAATGCTATTGTTTCTCTCCACAATGGCTTTTCCATATATGGGTTCCAATGCCCATCCATTAAAGGAGATATTGTCAATATAACCGCCACTAAAATACCAACTGCAAGTATCCCGATTTGTTTCGAATTCATATTTTCTCTCTGAAGTTAATAGGAGATCGAATATACTCAACTTGGATATTACTTCCCACCACCATTCTGACTTTGAGCTTTCAAAAAGTAGTCTAACATACTCTGACTTTCTTCTCCAAGACTTACCCCTTTACCAGAAACATCCATAAGATAAGGAAGAACTTCCATCTGAAAACGTTTCGCAATGTCTGGATCGCTTAATGCTGTTTGCGGGTCTTTATAAATTTGCTTCAACAATTTTTTTGCGGAATTTAATTGCGTTGTGTCTTTAGCCGTAGTAGTGTTTGGTAACGGGAATGGCATACCAAAGCCCATAATTGAACTTCCACCAAGAAGTGGGGGCATCATGCCGAAACCTTTTGTATGATTCGTCATTGTATTATCACCTAGACCTAACGGGGTTGGATTCCCGACTTCACCCTTGAACGATTCTCTTTTCGTCTTAGCATCAGCGTAAGTTTTATATGCCGTATAACCCTGGATCATACTTGAAGGAACTGCACCTGGCGTTCTATCAGTTGACATATTACCAGTGGCAGGATCTGTAAACCATTTCTCGTTTTCAAGCTGCTTATTCATTAGCCCAATGCGCGCTTTTCTTTCGCCAGCCCCTGCATCAACACCATACTTTGAAGATGCTGCACTTACATCAGTTCCATATTTACTTGAGGCTGCACTTGTGTCAATGCCATACTTTTGCATTTTTGAATTCAGGTTAGCCAAGTCCCAATTCTGAGTTAGAGATTTATCCCTATATCCAGCATTGGAATCAAACTCAGTTTTCCTGGCTCCCATTTGCTCACCGAACTGACGTTGGTTCTCTAGGAACTGCTTCATCTGCATGTCCATCTGACTATTATAACGTTCGTCATCTTTCTTACCTTGCTGACCACGCATATATGAATCTAATATCGATTGTCCAAACCCAAATTTCATGTTATCCTCTCATTAAAATATTTTACTTAACCAATCAGTTTTACCGATCTGATTACCCAACATACCACCTAAGCCTGAGAATATATTGTCCATAAAACTTGCATTAGTTTCAGACTTCCACATTTCGCCCTGACCATATCCCTGATACATATTGCCAGCATTATTTCTAAGGTTACTTGCTTGATCCATTCCCATACCTAAAAGTCCAGTTTTGAATCTGCTCGTAGCTGTGGAAACAGTGTCTCTGTTCTTGGTGTTAATCGCTTTCATCTGGTTATTAGCCATTAAAGCAGATCCTGACCCACTCATTCCATTAGCCTTTGACATTCCAAGAAGGGAGTTCATTGTAGGAGTTGCTGAGGCGACATTCCTTTGTATATCTTTGTTGTACCCATCAGCAGCGTTCTTATAGAATGCACTATTCGGGTCCATAAATTGATTGGCTTGACTATTGTATTTATCACCGTAATCCTTCATCCAGGAATTCGGATTATTTGCTACACTTATTCCAAACATCGTATCATTTCCTTATCATAAAATCACAAGAATATAACCAATTAATCAGTTCTGATTTTGTAATGCAGGTAACTATTTTTTCTCTTTGGGTTCCTTTTCGAACAATTTACCCGAAGCCATATCCTGTAAAGCGGCCTGGTAGCCTTTACTGAAGTTGTAATCAGCTAACATCTTTTCCATTCCGTTATCAATTGCTTTGACCTTATCAAGAGCTATCTGTTTTTGTTCCTCACTCATACGTCTTCACCATCCTTCCATTTGTCATTTTCTTTAAGTTTTTCATATGCTTTCTCAACCAGCTTGTCATTCGCTGAGAAATCGAAATCTTCATCGTACACTGTAAGTTCATCATATCCCACTGGTAAATAACCTTCATCCCTGGCTTGACGGGAGATATAAAGCGCAATAGTAATCGTTGCTTTCTTATGCACAAAGTCAATATTGATTGCAGATACTTTGTGATAATCCGCATCAACGCCCTGTGGTGTTTTTCTATTTTTTTTGATTGCCATTACAATTGTTCCTTTATTTTTATGCTGGGAATGATGGATTTTCCAAATCGTATATACGTTGTTCAAGGGCAGCTATCGTAGCCACTGAGACACTTGATTCCGTTATGATCCCATACATATTAGTTGTTAATAAATTTGCTGGTTTCGGATAATTACCAGTGGTTTGACTAATCCCAGGCATCCTGAAACTTCCAGAGAATCCTGATGCTTGAAGCCAGTTTGAACACCCGATAGCACTATGTACCCCAGTTTGTAGCCCTACACCATCCCATGCTTCATATGGGATTAAAGTACCTGATAATGAACCGACTGTCCAGCTATCCCAGTAGAATGTGATACTGTTACCAGCACTAATTTCAATTCGTGAGTTGCTGTTTGAACTTTTATAGGCGACACTAACAAGAGTCCCAGTCTGGATGTTACTTGCAGATAAATAACTTGTAGCTATCAATCCACCATCAATGATTGTCTCACCTTCTAATGCTGCTAATACAGTTGCGTTATTGCCTACCCAACTCGGCAAGTCATCCTGATCTAACTTTGACAATATTAAATCATGTGTTGCACCACCTGTAATAACTAACATGCCTCTTAGGAAAATGTTCTGTCCATATAACCCGTAACCAGTAGGGTAGTAGGGAGTTTCTTCTGTTCCGAAGTTATCATCAAGCCCGTCTAAGAGTCCCATCCTAACTTTTGGTAAGGCATTGAAGAACGCATCAAATGAATCTGTTCCGTCCTTCACATCAATGTATGGAGCGTTCTCAAAGTCTGAAGTCAGGAGTATTGATCCTTGTCTGGTAACATCAGTTTTATTCCCAACCTTTACGAATTCGATACCATCTGAGTTATCTTCAAAGTCCTTCCATGAGAGTGTACCGTCCAGTAATCTTATTTCAGCCTCACCCTCAGTATCAATCCTTGTTACTTCTGCTTTGACCCAGTACATTTCTACCTGAGTTGCTGTCTCGTCAAAATCCTTCCTATACGATAAGAGTAAGTCACCTACCTTAAAGTCGGGTCCACCTTGCTCCCAATTCACTGTATAATCAGGAGTGAAAAAAGTTGTTTCACCAGCACTTATTTCTAAGCCCACAGTATCAGATTGAATGGTTAATTCCATATTCAGCTCTAATGAAGTCGCTTCCAGTGAAGCTATTGTCGTGCTTCTTGTAATTCTAGATCCTGTAATCGCTGAACTAATTGATACGCTCATAGTCGGGACATCAATATGTTGCCAAACTCGGAACGATGTTACAGCGGGACCAGTAGCAGCAGAGACAAAAGTACTACTGGTCGTAACTTTAGGTAGCATTGTGGCTGGTGTTCCGCTTAACTGAGCAGTTACCCCTATTCCCAATATTCTAGGTGTTACAGTCGCCCCAGTAAGTCCAAGGGCAAGCGTAGGAACATCGGTCTTCTGACTTGCAGAACTAACCAATGACGTAACTTGTGCCAGGGTAGTTGTCGTATCAGTTCTTAATATTGGTAACAAAGTAAGTGTACTGAGTTGCAACCTTTTGGTACTGATAAAGAGAACATTAGAAATCAACGTGGTCTGTGTAATAGGAGCGTTCGCACCTAATAGAACAGGAGAGCTATCAGTTGATACTTTTGCTGTTACATTGATCGGAGTTCCCAAAATGAGAACCGTTGATATATTCGATATAAATTTAGGACTTGTTACTGCATTATTATAAGTAAGCCCAACAGTAGATATATTAATCACTACCTTAGTCGTGATATTTGCATCTGTAACTTGAGCATTAACTTTATCCGTACTTGTACTCAATTTAGGAGTTGAGCCAGGTAACATGATCTGTAAGTTTTTGGTAGCTGAAAGTATATCAGTAGCCAGGGAAACGTTCGTCACTGGAAGGCTAACATTCAGGTTCGTGGTAGTACCTTGAGCCTTTGTACTGGGAGTCATGGCAAAACTTGACAATACTAGAACAGTAGTGAATACAGCAGATACTTTAGTTGTATTAAATTTACTTATAGACCCAACTATATCCCGTCCAATTAACATTCGTTAGTTCCCTTTGAAATATTTGAGGAATTGATTATAGTGCCTGTTTCTTAAACCTGTTTGCAATATCGTTATCCTTAAATTATATTTATAGTCTGTGGAATAAATGTTGCTACTGCTGGAAGATCATAAACTACTACCAGTTTTGGGTCTGAAGACGTACCTGTTTGATCTACTGAATCAAACATGACACGATCTTTTGTATAAGAAGCCGCCCAGCTAGGTTGAAAATTGTCCAGATCAGGCGTTGATCTAAACGCCAAAGAAATAACTCTTGATGAGATCATATGAGCCTTACCTGCCGAGTTTAAGGCACACTCATTATAAGAACCTATCGAAAAATCGGATAGTGCCCAATCAGAAGCCATGAATCTGACCGTTCCAAAATTTTCAAGGTAACAACCATCGTTAATTAAATCGTTGTATGTAACTGGATAATGACCTGTAATATTTTGCGGATAGTCCCATGTTATCTCTGCTGATTGTCCCGCAACTGATAATATTGCCGATGTAGCTACGTATGCGCTACCGTACAAATTTACATCAAAAGTCAAAACGCCTCTGTATAAGTACCTAAACTGATTGGTTACACTCCCACAGTAATACCCACAACGTATAAAGAGTGCATTAGTGTCGCCAAGAGCAGTGTCAGTCCGTGAGGCAGACCAAGATTGTCCTGAACTGGATGAGGTCGAAAAATAATAGCCGTCACAAGTATAAGAACCACCGTAAGTTGTCTCTGAATATAGCGTTAAGTCGTAAAACCCAAAACTCCATTCAGGTAAATGCTTATCAATAAATAACCAGTCTAAAAAATGAACAACCCACCATATAGGGGCAAACCCATAATACAATCGCTTACTATATTTGTGGTGTGTTCTAGTAATCATTGTTTTTGAACCATCATCGTTATCAATTATATATTTGTCTGGTTTTATTTCAGATATATATTTTCCTTTTGACTCAGCATCTTGGTCAATCCGCAGTTTATGTCTGAACCAATATTTTATTACAGGTGCATTAATCAACCATATCAATTGTTTCTGCCAATCAATTATTCTCTGATCGAAACATTGGAAATATCCTTTGTTTTTTGATCCATGCTTTTTAATGTGTCGCTTCAATCGCAAACTTCTATATACACTCAGCAATGACATCCCTGTTCCCCTTTTGTGTTTGAATAATTTCTTTCAAATCGTCCTCAATTTCAGCCAACATTATTGATCTATCTTCATACCATAAAGCAAACTCATAAAATCTTGATGTTCTTACATATTGATTTTCAGTTTCGCCTGTTTCTTCATTTAATATGTCCTGATAATCACCCTCATATAAACAAGCGTTAACTATAACAGCATTATCCTGAGTGATACTATTTACGTCCAGTATGGAGTTTATTTTATAATCGCAATACATTTTTATCTCTCAACTGATTTAGTTTACGTTCAATGCGTTCATCTGTCATTGGTTCTTTATTGAACAGGTAGATGTCCTTGCCATCCACTTCGGCATGGATTTTGTCCTTGCCTTTCTTAGACTTACCCCGACCTTTTACCTTAACAACTTTCTCTTTTTCCAGCTTAATCTTCTTAGCCATCTTAATATCCTTATGGTAATTGGAATGATAATATTACACCTAAACCTTTTGCACCTGTACCAGCTACATCGACATCAATAGCAATAAAATCACCTGTTGAAACGTCATCATAAGAAGCGTTTATAACAGGAGCCGTAACTGCTGATAGAGAAGAGTTTTCACTTGCATCAATAGTTATTCTGGTAGAAAGCATATCTTGTGTATCTGTAATATTCCTAACCTGAACCGTTGGCAAACCTGAGCTTGAAACAGTTGTTACAAATGCTTCACAATCAACTAGATTCATTCCGTTCAATTCTAATGGAACCATAAATATGTATTTGCCATCACCTGTTGCAACGTCAGTAGCATCATCAAATACTTTGATAATGACAGCCTTCTTGTGATCGTGACTTGCATCAGCCTTGCCATTCCACGTTGACTTTTCAGTGTCAGTTGTAAACCTATTACTTGAATCCTGGGTAATAATACTTGGTGCATGACTCGCTGGATGTGTATAGTTATTAGCATCAGACGGAGCGTGTGCAGATCCAACGTGAGTTTGAATATTTGTGTTCTTTGGTTCATAAACAGTTGAGTGATTATGATCACCAGCAGCTTTACCGTTCCAGGTAGACTTTTCAGCATCAGTCACAAATCTATTATCTGTGTCCTGAGTTATGACTGAAGGTGAATGACTCGCTGGATGTGAGTAATTATTCGCGTCACTCGGAGCATGAGTTGAATTCTTATGATCTGTATTCGCATCAACTTCAGCTTCCAGGTCAGCCATAAAGACTTCACTTACAATTAGAGCTACACCATAATTGGTATCAGCCTTAATCGAAAGACTGGTTGTTGATCCTTCCTGTAATTCGGTTCCTGTTAATACCCTTACAGATTTAGAAGTTACAAGAAAGTAGTCTATATCATTTGAAGACTTCCAGTTCTTAATCTTACTTGGATCAGGGTATAGAGTTTCATTCCAAATGAGAACAATGTAACTTCCCACTGTCGCAGGGTCATCGAATCTATCAGACTCGACCCCTGCATCAAATGTTATGTTAGTCCCATCGTATGAAACCACTGGGGAATAAGCTAAATTCTTGTATGCTTTCATTTATTACACCTGGCTAATTTCTAAGACAACACCATCTTGAATTTGCAGAACGAAATCTGCCGCAATAGGAGTCTGTGGAAGCCCATCCTGAATATGTAAAAGTGGTGTACTGGTTGCAGGTGTACCTGTTGACTGGTAAATCACTGCCTGTTGAATCAGACCAGCATTTAATCCTACCCAACTTGGATCATCACAAGTCAACTGCACCTTGTCATTTCCATCATCCTGGACAACTGTCTTAGTCGTCAGAGTAAATCCACCAGCAGTATAACCTGTGCCTGAGACTTCGCCAATAACATCAGTGAAATCATGGTCCTTGTCAACCGTGTATGTGTTATCAAGTAACATCAATTTGAAAGTATCGGTATCCCAGTCAATTGTACCGTTGAAAAAGTTCGCCAATCCTTTGTTATAGATCTTGTTTGCCATAGTTCTTTTTCCTTATTTACGTGACTTGTTAATTGTATTATTTACCATCATCTTTTTTACGTACTATCTTCTTTACTTTACCTGTCGTAGCCACTAACAATGTCCCGTTAGTTGCCCTGATTTGCTGGAATAACAATTCCATTACAGATAATTTGTTCCTTACTCTTAAATTGTCCACTTCAAGCTCAACTACTTTTGGTCGATCTGAAGTCGTGTCAACATTATCTATTGAGGATAAAGCCCACCCATATCCACCAGCTCCAAGTCCTGATACTATATTGCTAGAAAATGATTTTGACCCACTTCTTTGAATAAAGATTTCGCCCAGGAATCCATCACCACATCTTCCGTTCGGGAATGTCGTTGATGTACGAAGATTAATATTCGCGCCTACTTCGTTAAATTTCCTTGCGTAAAGACTAACCCTTGTCCCAGGTACTGCGTCACTGGTCAACGCTCCAACCCAAAAACTCAGGTAGCTCGGGAAGGGTAATGATGTGATTATCTTTTCAACTCTCTCAACTCTTGGATCAATTGGAATGACCTCAAATACGAACCACTCTTTTACATAATTCGTATAACTGTATTCAATCGGGTAGGGAGCCATCGAAAGAACTTTATATGGATCTCGTTGGTCTTCTTCAATTCTAGCCATAATAACATAGTTTGTGAACTTCGCTTTACTGCTACTATCCACTGTAACCCCATCAGCCTGAATCTCGTTTACGTACCCGCTTCCCACTCTATTTAATTGTAGGTCAACTCGGTATGTGCCAACTTCGTCACCTTCCTCATGGATTATATTATTCCAGGACAGCTTTATATAATCGTTGCTCTCAGAAGTTTTTTCCCCATCGGTAGAGCTATTGTTAACTTGAATGGGAGTTCCATTCAGCTTCAATATTTCTGCTTTTAATCCAGTCACTTCAATAGCGCGAACATGATCGTAGGTAGAAGTTATTCCAGCTATCTCAACAACAGGAGTTACTGTTTTCGAAACAGGGGAGTAAGCCTTTAACGTAGCTTTCTTGCTGCCATTATCAGATAGTTCATCAATACGTTTATGTAAATATTGTAACTGTCTATCAATCGCATCGTTTCCAGTTCTAGGACTTCTAGCCATTATCGTTTACCTGCCTTTCTCCTAAACACCAGAGTAACTGAGTTCGCGACTTTATCACCAACTGAATCAGTGATCCTGAACTTTATCCATTTTGCTTGAGGATAGTCACCAGCAACTTTAATGTCATCATCTGTCAGTGTCACCCAATTTGTAGAATTGGTCATGAATTCGATTTTAAGGCTACCAGTTGCATCAATGATCAACTTGTATAGATACTTCAACTGGCTGGATTCGTTCAAGCCTAGCTCACCTGAGATCCATTCCCAGGGCATCCCTGCACCCTTACTGAGAATGTCATAGACTCCACTGTTAGATACCAGGTAAATGTCGCCCTTTGTACCTGTGAATAATCCTTTGATTAGACTAAGCCCACTGAATGAGTAATAGTCCCATCGTTTCTTTACAATGTTCACTACCCAGCAGGCAACTTCCGTTCCAGATGATAGGGCAAAGGCAAAGATGATTGACTGTCTTCTTGCATCGAATAATGTCCAACTATCAGTATAGGTCAAACCATGCCAGCTCTGAGTTCCATATTGTATTGGGTAAGAAACTGGTGTTACTTGGTTTTCAATTACTCCATAAGCGTTATTGCTATCATACCAGAAAAGCCCGTAATCAGTGACTATCAGGGAGTCCTTACTTGAGCAGCCTATATTCGGAAATGTATCCTCAATATATAAGCCAGTAGGATTAATTCTGTATGTATTAAACTTTGTGAACACGTAAACCCTGCCATTGTAACTTGCCATAGCAGTAGGCTTGTCAGGTAATTTCAGATAGTCATTAGTCCAATTGAACTGTTGATACCTGAATGGCAATGATTTGAATATCATATATGGTGCATCAGGAAGTTCTTGCTGCATACATTGACCAACGAACAATTCATTATTCAGCTCACAGGCTAATCCCCATGTAACTGAAAAATCTGAAAGGTCTTCACTGATCCCTGAGCTATCTTCGAAAGTTGGACCAATGTTCCCGTAGTCGAAAAACGTCAAAACTTTATCTGGTCCTGAATTACTCCATCTACCTTGGTTAATAGAGTATGATCCCACTAAGCGGAATTCTTCGCTAGGGACAGTTGAGTGCATTGCTGCTTCAGCCCGATATATATTAATCCCAGTTACTCGCTTGTCTAAAGAAGCGTAATTTTTGATTCTACACTCTATCCTTCCCTTACTTGCACCAGTATAGATGTTGATAGGAGTGACGTTTTTCTTAGCTAAAGGAGATTCGTGTAATCCGTTATATATAAGGCTATGCGTATATAAATATGTCGTATTCTTTTGGAATATTTCGCCTGGGTAATTATGGTTCCCAGTTATCTTAATAATTTCAGAGCTTGCAAAGTTGCTATACTCAACATTAGACACAGCTAAAGATTCAGCATTGGCGTTCGCAATGCTTACTGTCCAGGTGTCACCAGCAGCCCACCCAAGGAGTGTTCCAAATTGAACAGATAATCCTTGTCCAAGATCGTAGGATTGTCCGCTTTCTAATAGTTTCGAAGTACCGTTGATCTTGATTGTCGTTTGATTATCAATCTTGTATGAGCCTGATCCCGCCTTGATATAATCAAAGGCTACACCGTCAGTTAATTCTCTGGAATACCAATAGGGAGCATCAAGGTAAACCACATCACCTACTGTCTTAGCAACCATCATTTCCGCACTGACAGGCATATAAACTGCACCTGTAAATCCACCAGAGTATATGAATAGTTCGTAGCTCAACAGTATCGTTTGTCCAGCAGCTAATCCATGCCCTGCATAGGTAAACATAAAATAATCATCATCACTTACAGTAATATTAAACCCAGAGGCTTCGACATCAGTTACACTTGCTATCTCGATTGTCTTGGTCCCGCCATAAGAGGTTATAGCTCCATTGATTTCAAACTCGTCAACTCCTGAATTACCCGATCCTTCAGTTACCAACGTAGCCCAGGGAGTGAAATCATTATAAAAGAGTTCGCTTACTGCATCACCAGATCCAACGAATACAGATCTGTTTGAAGGAACCAATGTACAAGCTGAAACTGCAATCCCAGGGTCAGCAAGATTGTGAGAACCGTAATAGTCTTCAATGTACTTTATAGCTGATCCGTCATGGAACACCATCGTTTCAGTATCATCAGATTTCTTCAACCATACAGCTCTTTTTGCTGTCTTGGCATCTTGTTTGTCGCCATCAGCAAGCAATGGCTTAGGGATACCTTTCAGTTTTCCTTCAGCAAATACCGATTCAATATTCTTCGATGATGAAGCAGCATTAGCAGGAATATCCTTACTGTCTGGATTCCTCATAATACCCATATTGAAAGTCTCTATATTTAACGTATCTTTACTCATTAGTCTGTCTCGTATAATCTATTTAGCCAGCCAGCACGATACTTTTCGCTCGTAGGTCTGTTCTTAATTATTTCATCGTATTCTGAAGAAGACATGAAGATAAACAGACTGTAAAGCGAAGGTTGATATCTAACTCTGTTAATAGCAGAAATAGTTTTTCCACCTATCAGTCCATCCTCAATTAAGTTTTCCATGTACCATCTATTCAAAGTCTTCTGAACTGTCTTCACAGGTTTCTTAAATGTTTTCTGTCCTTTCGGAGAAGTGTTGAATCCTATGTCAAAGATTTTAATTGCTAATCTTTCGCTTTTAATCTGGTCGTAAGCAGGCAACCAGAAGTCACTAAAAGCCAGCTCTTTAGCCCTCTCAATAGTCAGATTCTTTATATCTTCATCAGGATATGATCTCTTACTGAATCCCCATCTGGTTTCACCACCTGGATCGTCAGGATCATTTACGTATCCCTTTTCACGTTTCATTAATTTCGGGAATGCTATTTCGAATCTTTCTGTCACGACTGTACCCCTTTAATTTTTTCATCGGTTCGTCTGAATGAATACACACTCGCTACACCACCCCAAGCGTACCAAAACTCAGAAGGAAGATCGATGCTTGGTAATGATCCACCAGTAAAATGAGCTATCCAAGGGAGTATTATGTAGTTAGTAAACAAGGCGAATAAGCCACCATAAAGAATCGTTGGTCTGGCTCGTTTCACGTAATTATCTTTCTGCTCTAACTCAGCTACCATCACCTTAGCTTTGGCATCCACAACTGTTTTCTCATACTCCAATGCGTTCAATTTTGCAGCATTTTCAATTTGTAATAACTCATTCTTCAGTTTTAGTTTTTCTTCATCTGAGGTACTGAGATTGTCAATCAAATTTGTAATCGGACTAATAATCGTCCCGACTAATCCTAAAATTCCTTCAAACATTACATAGCTCCCATTTTACTTAATGCGAATACAAGTCCCAGAATGATCGTGATCTGAGCAGCTAACGAAACAGCTTTTTTCCAGTATGCATACGGACTCATTGAGTTGTAAACCCTTTGCTCAAAGTCAGCGCGTTCATATCGTACCTTAGCACCCCCGCCATTTCGCACGTAGACATACTTAACCAAGTCTCGGACTTCAGTCATTAAGGTTTCTAAATTTTCTAACTCTTCGCCTTTAGTGCATTCGTGTTCATTCATCATCAGTTCCTTGGAAATGCCATTCCGATTTATCATTTCTTGAATTTGCTTCTTTCTTCGCGTCAATTACTTGTTCTCTATATTCACTCTTCCAGTACCTAACCATGTTGCGATCAATGCCTAGCATGTTAGTTCCAGTAGTGTATGAAGCCATTGTCACAGGAGTTCTTGCATACAGCTTCTCAAGGATCTTAGCTATAATGGCATCGGAGTATTTTTCAGGAATTGTCAGAGAGCTTGTTTTGCCCGTCAATGGTGTTGGCTTTGCGTAATACTCCAACTCAATGCTTGTGACAGGTGAAGGGATAGCTGTAATTGTGGTATTGTCAATCTGTATGACAACGAATTTGCCATTAATCATGACGATCTTGAAAAGCGTCTCAATGGTACTACCATTTTCAACTATAAATTTGTAATTATCAATCTTCTCAAAATCAGTCGGGAGATCTGTTTCGACTTCCGTTAAGCTAATTACTTTCCTGATTATGCCAGTCTCTGAAGCAAATTTTTCTTCAGTCTGATTGGACATAGAAAGCAATTGAGTTATTCCCATTCTTGGGAATGTCATTTGTACTGTTTCGATTATATGCTGTAATGTCATTATCTACTCGTAGTTAAGTTGTATTCATTCCTCAGCGAAGGAATCAACTGCAACATAGCTTGAGCTGTCTGGATACTTGCAGCTCTCAACCCTGCTTCTTCCTGAATTTGTGCTGAGTATATCTGTACGTTTGATTGGAATTGTTCTAATTTTGTACGGTATTCAGTAACCTTTGCTTCGTAACTTTTTGCAGCATTGAACTGCTTCTCTGTCAAGTCTTTCTTAAATTCTTGGTCATACACAGCCGCAAGTTTCTGCTGCTGAACTCTTAATTCTTCAATTGCCTTCTGGATCTTTGCCTGGTAAACCACGTTATCTTTATTGAAGTTATTCAATCTCTCATACTGTGATTTCTGGAACTCGTTTAATTCAAGCCCAGCCTTACTTGAAAACGCCTGTACCATTTCAGCATCATCTTGTGATAAACTTGCATCCATTCCTGTGTAACTGATTGTTGTATCATCCACTGTGTAAGTCGGGACATTTGAGTCTACCAGTGTGTGATCCAAAGTAAGGGGAGTAACCCCGTTAACTCCATCGAAGTAAATTGTAGATAATGCTATTTTGTCATCATCAGTTAATGCGAAATCTGGCGTGCCAATAAAGACAGGTATGCCAATAGCAGAAGTGCTAATACTTCGAAGGGAATCACTAAATGCTTTGATAGCTGCTTGAATCGAGCCATACAAAACAGTAGCCTGAATCATGTGAGAATTGTACTTGCCTAACGTTGTTCCTGTAACCGAGACAGTTGGAAATTTTATCAGTTCAATATCACCACCACCAGGCAGGATATACACTTTGCCATTGGAATAATAATGAACAGGGGAATCTTCAGTCGCAAACCACATGGACTTCGGATCTGATGCTAGAGCCTTTTGATCAATAGGTATGTTGATTGTAGGCTGATTAGCTTTATGCACATGCTTTATCAACCCGTTAACTGTATAACCATCCACAGTAACAGCAGCCGATTCAGAGATCTGATCGAAATAACGTTCACCTAGTTTCCTGGCAACATCTTCAGAACCAGCTTCAAGCCATGCTTTCAATGCTGTTGTATCTGAACTAATGCCTATGTATGATTCAACTGTACCCTGTAAGCTCATTCTCTATCCTTTGGAATATAAGGGGAGCCGAAGCCCCCCATTATTTTAGCCGAATATTTTGGCTGTGATTGTGTTCAGTGATTCATCTACATCCACTGTATACCTGATTAGGTAGTATGGAGCAGGGTATTCATTAAGATCCACGACACCAGAAACCAGAGTGTCATCTGTAATGTCAGCTACGAGAGCATCTTTCAAAAGGAATGGAGTTGATCCATCCGCTTTCAATGATCCGCATAACGCCACATCGATATTAGTTCCTGTTACAGCAGAAGCCTGAAATTGGAAACCTATTGTCCTAGCTTCTTTTGAAAGGTCAGGACGAAGATCCTTTATCACATCAGAATACCCAGAGCCAGCAGCTGCGGGCAAAGCGACATTTTCATCTGCCACATACATCCTGTTTATTACGTCATCATTCCAGCTCATAGATTACGCTCCCTGCTTAATGGTCATGATCTGATGATTTTCTATTAACGTCATACCGACACCTTCATCAGAGAAGTATCTGTCTTTAACGCCATCATAACCGTTATCAGTTTTGATGTTATGGTCGAAACGGGAAGCCCTGTATGTTGCATGGAAAATGTTCGCCATGTCAGGGATACAGATTGTTTGATTGTAGTTTCCTCTCAACGCTTTAGTTGGAGTTAAGTGTAGATCTCCATGAGGGGTTGAAAGAATACGTACATTGAAACCAAGCTTGTTTCTTTTCTTATCTGAAAGTTCTATATCCCAACCTGCACCACCAGCTACGCGAGAAGCAGCTAACAGTTTAGACCAGAAACCAAGCGCACCACGTCCAGAGAAACCAAATTTCGTATCACCATCGGCAGAGTTTGTGAATATCTTCTCGAACTGATCAACAGAGTTAGAATAGTCGTAAGCAGCACCATTGATTGAGAAACGGTTTTGATTGTCACCAGAGTCAGAACCATAAGTCTCTACGATTGGGATAAATCCCATTGTAGTTCTTACGACCTTACCATCGGAGTCAGTCAACTTACCGTCTACAAAACTGTTAGCCCCAGACATATTAGTACCAAGTGGCGACCAACCTTTAAGCCATGTATCTTCCTTTTGAAGAGAGTGAAGCATCTGCTTATCTTTACGGAGTCTAGCAAGTTCGTTGCTATAACCTTTAAGAGCAGCTTCGTACAAAGTTCCTGTAACTTCAACAGGTGTTTCAAAGATTTGGCATTGGTTCTGAACTAAGGTTAGTTCGTCAGCCCATGCTTCTCTTGAATATCCACCTTCACCATTTGCGTTACCAGTAACAACGAAATAGTCATCGTTAGCTAACACGATAGCAATTGGAGAAGTCAGTTTGAATTTTACTTTAGTGCCATCTGTTACAGATAATAGATATGCACCACCTTTTTTAACGCCATCTTTTGACCAGACATCGAACGTGAAGTTCTTGTAAGAGTCATCAGCTGTATTGTTTTTCTCACCAGCAAGACCAAGAGTAGTACCATCCTTGATAGTGACATCTGCTGAAGCTGTTCTGTCAGCGGGAATTGTAACATTACTTGTTACTTGAAATTGCATCTTTAGGACACCAGTTCTATGTTCGAACATCTTGAACATTGGATCTGGAATCCCTGTCTTCGTATTCCCATGCATAATAGCAGTAGTATACGGTGTTATATCTGTGTGTAACTCCCTGGTGAAATTCGGGTCCATTAAGACATTACGTCTTTCTAGCATCAATGTACCAAGAGCGCCACCAGCAAATAGTGTTTTAGCACTCATAATCTTTATCCTTGTTAATAGGTCTCAAATAGTTTCCCAGTATTGCCAGCCAAATCTTTATAAAAGTTATTTTGGAATTGATCGCCATTGGGTTGATTGTTTCCACTTCCGTTTGCGGTAGTAATACCAGCACCGTAAGTATGGTTGTTGTTTCTAGCAGCTAACTGAGCAGCTTTGTCACGAACACTTTGAGCGTTGTTTTGAGCTGAGTTAACGCGCCCTTTCTTGAAGTTGTAATACTCAACAAGATTGGGAATCGACATAGAGTTGGGATCGGACATATCCTTTATGAAGTCATTCACGTCATTGCCTTGGAGTCCATAGCCAAGGGTCAATTCATTGCGAAGATTATTCATAGCGTGGTCCTGTTCAGTAACTTGTGCCGACTCTGTGCGTAATTTTGCAAAGTCTTCACGTTCTCTTCTTAATCCTTCCATCTGATAGTCGTACATCTGATCCCTGAACAGGTCATTTGCCTGTCTGAATTTGTATGATTCACTAGAAGGGTCAGAGACTGCTTCTATCTCATTGAAATTCTGGGGTCTACTTGGTCTGGCTGGTACTTTTAGCTGATTGTCTTGGACAGCATCAGCAGGCTTGCCAGCAAATACTTGTTGTAGCAATGCAGGGTTGCTTTGTAAATGTTTTGCAACAGCTACGAAACTTGGGTCAACACCTTCGTACTGAGTTTTCAATTGGGAGAATTCATTATTGAGCTTGTCGTGTTTCTGTTGCCAATACTGAAATCTTTTTTCCTCACCACTTAGATTTTGATTTGGATCTGTAACAGCATCCGCGTTAACAGGATTGTTATCAGTCATAAAATTTGCTGGATTATTAAAATCCATGTTATCGTTACTTAACTGGTCATTACCAATTGCCGTATTGTTCGGAGTCAGATTATCCTGAGAATCCGCGGCAGCATTAGGTATGTCTTCAGTGTCAAAAAAGCCCATCGTGTTATCCTTATTTATTATTCATCGTTACTTTATTATTCATTTGCATAGTTCGTTTCTGCATAGCTAACTCGTCATTGAGTCTAGCTTCATATAGCTGAGAAGCCTTATTGACATCGGATCTGTTTTCATTCAATCCAGTCTTGAACTTCTCCACTTCAACTTTTTTCTCAAGGTGTACATTCTCTCTTTGAAGAGTCTGCATGTCACCTTCGAGTTTTTTAATTTGATCCTGAGCTTGCTGTAAGGCTTGCTGCATCTGATTCATTTGTCCAGATCTCTCAAGCACACCTTCAACGTCAGCTACTTCAGTCTTCATCAGGAATTCTTGCTGATCGATAAGTCCAGCACCATAGAGTTCCTTGTAGTATTCTGCCATAGCCCATCTGTTTGAAGGAAGCATGGAGCCAGTTACAACTATCAAATCATACGCTCCAACGGTTACGTCATTGATCTTGCCAATAGCATCCCCAAAGTCAGAGTACATCGGTTGATTGATTGAAACTTCTCTTGTAGGTAGATTATTAGGCTGAAGAAGTCTTATAGCCCTTGGCTCAGTGTAAACTTTTTGAATCAGGTTGACCACTACCTTAGCCAGCGTATTGATTGCACCTTCAATATCATCCCTTTTAGATTTGATTCTTCTTTGACCAAACTCGTCAAGCTGAACAGTCCCTTTGAATGTATTTGGAGCTTGTGAAGCGTCACCTTGCTGCATAGCAAAGATTCCCATCATTCTCTCAATCTCATACATTTTATCAGCTTTGTTCTTGTATAACTCATTCGGTAAAGCAGGCGGTTGGACCACAATAGGATTACCAATCTCAGCGTTAAATTCGATCACAGCCGTTCCAGCTTTCTGCCATTCCTCTTCGACTTTTTTCCGATCAACGGAACCTTGCGGAATTAATAATTTGACATTAGTGGAGTTTGAAGCATGCGCTACGATTAGCGATTCAATCTTGTTAATCTGTTCTTGTAAGCCCTTAACCAACCTCACATCACTCATTGGGTACGGTGTGCGATTATGATGATTCATAATAGTTACTATTGGATAATTGCTTATAGGCATGACTGATTCATCGAACAGTACGCCACCAATAGATATAATTCTTTGTATTTTAGTCTGGACTATCTTGTCAGTTAACAGGATACCAGCTTCGATTGCTTTTGACATTGGGAGAATTACTAATTCGACTGTGGAGCCAGGAATACTATATTGGTTTTCTGGTCCAGGAGCCATTTCAGGTTCGCCAGTTTGAGGATTTTGCTCGTAATGGAATACTCCACCAGTCTGCTCGTAAATTTGTAAAGCCTGCTCGACCTCTTGATCAGCAGTAATCCATTGTTCACCTTCCTGAGAAACTTGTACTAGGCAAGGATCTTGTAAAAACTCTTGGAACTCAGCTAAGGAGAATATCCTTTCATTACCAGTCTGTTTATTGAAGACATTAATTTCAGTTACTTTGATTTTGGAATATCTTTGGAGTGCTTCAGCTTTCTTGTGATAGTTCTCTGTAATAGAGTCTTGGTTTGCAATGTTCCTACCGCTTATCGGCTGATTGCTCTGGAAAGTTTCCTTCACAAATTTCAGGAGTTCCTTTTTATCAGGATATATATCTTGGATCTGTTCAAACGAAAGTATTTTTGATATGATTATATGAGCTGCATCCCTGGCGTAAGGATCTTTACTGTTAGGATCTATGAATACATCAAATGGATCAAGTGATTCAATCATGATCTCACCTTTACCAAATGCTCCATGAGGATCTACGTAAGTAAAAAGAACACCCATGCCTTTAACGTAATAGTCATCGACTGCTGTTTTAAGATGCATGTTGCCATCAGAACCATTCCAGATGTGAGACATTAGATCTGCAAATACTTTTCCTGTCTTTCTGTCTGAGTCTTCTTTGGCGGTAGCTGAGAAAGCTGGCTTGTTTGCCGTAAGCATTGCCTTTGCGTTCTCAACTGCTGATTCAATAACGTTGTGAATTACTGGGGATTGTCTTTTCTGCTTCAGATTAAATATGGCTTTTTTGGAGAGTTGATCGCCTCTACGGAAATCGTCATCTTCTTTCGCTTTGATATCCCAAGAGCTACGTGAACTACGATAAATTTCAAGTAGCTGCTGAGTTAGTTTTACCTGCTTTGGAGTCTCATAAGCCATTTGGGAGATGTACTTCTCCGCACCTTGATTCATATCGTAAATGTTCACTACTCACCGTATTATCTAAACATATCATCATCGTATCAGGCAACAATATAAGCCTGTAATCGTGTTTAAACAATTTATCAGACCTACATCGCTACCTGCATTACATTCATTTATTCACATATCTACCTGCATTACGCCTCTTGCCAGTCATCTTCTACTTGCAACTGAATTTCTGACAAATATTTATCCATATCGGGGTTCTTGTTTACTACGCCATGGTAGGGAACATAGAGTCCTTTTACTGCATAGTAGTATCCATCAATAAGGTCATCATGTTTTCCGCGCGGGAACATCAGGAGTTCATCTTCAAATTCTTGCATCCCTACTTTTAGATACACTTTGCCTTGAGCGAACCTTGGCTGCAATGATTCTATACGTTTGGATTTTGCTGTTCTCGGATTATTCTTCAGCTCAAGCCCTGGAATGAATATGCCTTTCTTGATACAGACTTCCTTCAGGTAATCCCGAAGCATTTCCTGATATCCAGTTGTTTCAATCTGAGTTCTTCTAGGCTTATAGTTATTGTAGTTTACGAGAACCTGTCTACCAACTTCCATTGGTGGAACTCGTTTCCTGAAGTAAGGAAGACAATAGACATTCTGAGATCTGTCTACTGCTATTGGAAATATTACAGAGTAATCCGCTGACTGCTGAATTGAGCTTGCTGGATCTACGCCCATGAATACATTAACAGGAACTATCTTATTGACTGATCCTTCACCTTTCAAGTAGGTTATGTTCAGGTAAGCATCATCACCCCTGTATTCAAGAGTTCCATCCCAATGCTTAATGTAGTCTTCTCTGAAGAGCTGATCTTCATCACCAATAATCTGACACATCCGTTCCTTGTAGAATACAGATACCTTTCCGATTATTTCCAGATCCGCTTTCTCAGCCAGTAGTTCTTCGACTGATTTCATTTCAGCCCATAATGAAACCGTTTCACCATCTTCATTTTCATAGAGATAGCTGTAATGTTTCGTTACCCAACGCTTCATCATTTGGAGCTGCATAATGATGGATCTTTCGTTGAGCGGAGTTCCGATAACGATCATACGACCTCTATCAGCATCGAGAGCAGGCACAGCAGCTTGTAGGAGCCACTTGAAGTTATTCTCCATACCTTCTTTCGTCTTCGTATTGTTCTCGTCTTCGGGGTCATCCAGGATAATCAGAGTTGGTCTTTGTCCACCTATGTTCATCCCTCGAAGCATCTGTCCCATACCTTTGCAGATAATTGCAGATCCATCCTTCAGGACAATTTCAGTAGAAGTCCATTTCTTAGCTGACTGCACTCCCCAGTAGCCAAACAGTTGTCTGAAGTTTTGATTGTAGTCGAGAATGTCTTTAATGGTTTGTAGGATATTAATCGCGTGACCTTGCGTTCGGGATACAATGATGATTACTTTTTTATCACGTCCGAACATCAGGTGATGGATTATATTAAGAATTGCTACTAAGGTAGTTTTTGCAGATCCGCGGGGAGCAATGATATTCAGGAACTTGATAGAAGTATCAAGAATGAGATCTGAAAGTTCATAGTGAAATGCTGGTGAAGGTTTGGTTACTGCTTGAGCAAAGATAGCTTTACCCAATAGCACCAATGATCCCTTCAATTTCTGAAGTATTTCCAACTTTGTTGACATAAGTGTACCTATGCTGTGATTAAAATCTCAGCACCACGTACCCATATGTTTTGAAAAAGGGCATACCCTAAACTCAGGATATACCCTTGTACTTTCTCTTTGACAGAGTGAAACTATCTTGCCATTGTTTCCCCGAACAGCTCTAGGAATTCAGCAGCAATCCCAACCTGAAGTTCACCAAGACGTACAACTGTATCTTTGTTATCCAGGATTTTATTAATGTCATAATTGCTAAGGTCTTCACGTATATCTTGGATCTTAGCTGTTGCATCGATCTTTTTGTTCTCAGCATCATCCCAGGCTGATTCCAAACGTCTTTTGAGTTTGTTCTTAACCAATGGAGCTTTCATTGATTTCCTTAACTCGTCAGTTGCGTTATAGATTGTTTCGAATATGCCTGCTTTCTTTTCTGCCATCTGTACTTCTCCTATGAGTTTTGATCTAAATGTATTTGTTTTGTTTTAAGTAAATTCGTGTTAAGTGTTACTTTGTCAGGATCATGGTTCGGTTCTGGATCGTCAATGATCCACTTAAAAGGTTTTTCTCCTTGTATCTGTCCAGTAAGCATTGTCTGAGCATACAGTTTGTCTTGTACTCTATCCCAGTCTTTACTGCCTTCGTATCTAGCTCCTCGTCTGCTTTTGAATGTACGTCCTCTCCTTTCTTCAGAGATTACAAAATCCTCGATATCCTCATGAGTTATCTGCCTGCCAAATCCTACATGCCGTTTTATCGATTCTATATCCATATCACTTAATCCCATATCAAAGGCGTACTTATTCGGGGGGTTTAGCTGATCGTACATCTGCTTGTGAGATAGATTTGTCTTGGAAGGAACTGCATGGTCAACTCCATAAGCAACTTTATATCCTGAACCTAACGAACCAGCCAGATACCCAGCTGTTGCCCTTCGAGCAGCTTCAGCCATCATAGTTTCATGTTCACTCTTACGTTTCAATTCTTCAGGAGAATAGACATCGAAAAAGGATTTTCTATCTCCCCAATTATTAGCCATTAGATCTTGCCTATGAATCTCGTGGGTTCATCACCTGAGATCCCGCCAAACAAGTTGTTATGAAACTTAAACTTGGTAGGGAAGAGTTGTCTTTCCATTACTTTACTACATTCAGGGCAAAGGACTTCAGGATCTTCAGCCATTGGGTGTTTAACATTCATCTGATTCCCGCATCCACCTTTACTAAAAAAACATCTATAATCGTATGTCATTTCGCATCCCCTTTTAATATCACAGGACCACGTTCGTAGAATTTACAAGCCATTACTTTTGCATCCTTAGTCTGCTTACATATTTGAGAGCAGCTTTGACATTTGCCAGCAAATAAATGCTTATTAGTTTCGTAAAAACCAGTCTTCTCCACTAAGCTATCCTCGTTACCTGTTTACGTACTTTGAATATCTCCCAGAACCATCTGTCCAGGTCGAACTCCATCATGTCAACTCTTGTCTTTGGATCAAACTTGAATTCATTCTGAAGATCCTGTAACTCTTTTACAAACTGATCAGAGTGTTTGACCTTCCATACTTTTCTATTCCAGTCAAAGGATCTTAGCTCTTTTGGTAACGCTTTAATTAATTCGTTGACCTTGTGTCCAAGACCGTAATTCCAATCAGTCTTCTCCACTTCCACTATCAACCAGTTCAGCATTTGGGATACTATCATTGTTCTTCTCCAATAAAGGTTTTTCAGTACTCTTTTCGATCTTGATTCTTCTTTCGTCCTCGACACCTTCTGAAAGCTGTTTCCAGGAGAATTCTTCAGATTCAACCGACTTCACTATCCTGTCATTCAAGCCTAGATAGTGATCAAACTTATCAAGGGCTACTGTCATATCTTTTGCGTTTCCACCCTTCTCAGCTATCTCAACTGCCTTGATTCTCTTTTCAATGAGCCAGGTCTTATCTGCCCCTTTATCACTAAGGACTACACTTAATTCTTTATCAACCATAGCTTTAACTTCCTCTGTTTTGAACAATCTTCTTACCGTTGCAGCTGCTATGTATTGATCGGGTCGATAAGCCTGACCTAATCTATTCCAGTCAATAGCACCCGCAAGCATCATTTGAACATAAACCTTTACAGTATTTCGGGTCCTAAGCCTGTTAGCTTCAGCAACTTGCCAGCTATGAGCTTTCTGGTAGTTCCATGAGTTGTATAACAGATTCTCAAGGAAATCCAGCTTAACCTTTGTACTCACAAACCTTCTTCCGAAAGCAGTCTGGACTTGTTTATTCGGACGGCGTCTGTGCCTTGGTGTATAGAGCTTAACCATTAACAGTTCACCAACCCATCCGTCATCCGATAAAGCCCAAATCTGCCCTACATCTTCAGCATCACATTCTTTCCAGTACTTGTACGGTATCTTGAGATCATCAGCTTCATGCTGCTCATAGATCTTAAATTCCTTAGTTCCTTCTTTTGCCAGCTTCCGTATTATCGTTTCCATTTTTCATCAACTCCTGAATATCCTTATCTGTCAGAATGTAGATTTCGGAAGAAAATGTCGTGCTATGGTCATCGTTCTTGGTCTTTTTTAGAGTCCAAGCCAATCGAGCAATTTTTTCAGAGAACAGTTGTACTACTTGTTTCTTGGCAAACTCAGTGGCCATCTTCTCACTTCTGAAAAGGTTAGTTCTTAAATTAAGGTCCACCTTCACTTTTGCTTTTGCCAGTAACTCTTCCATTTGCTTTGTCATCGTGTCTATCCGCATCCATCATATTATCATTTATAAAATTCATCGTCATCATCGTTCTAGTTTAATTGTTCGCGTCTTACAACTTTTAGTTCTTTTGCAACTTTTGGGTTAGCCTTAAACTGAACACTTGCATCAATAGCTTTTGATAGTAATCCAAAGGCTTCATCATGAGCAGGGGATTTGTCAACTTCCATTAGAGCTGTGTATTGTTCAAGGTACGGCTTGGTTAAAAGGTCAGTGTCAATTGCTGCAGAAATAAGACATCCCAAAATATCATTAGAAAAGTCTTCCTCATAAGCTGATTCTTTCTGCTCCAGGATAACCTCACCCAGTTTCCTTTTAATGCGCGTAAGATCCTTCTCCATCTTGGAAGCAGGGGAGAGTTTCAATGCTCCGATGTCAGCCTGCATAGCTTTAAGGGTTTCTGTCAGTGAGGCTATCCTGGTATCAACCTGTTTGCTTCTTAAATCCAAAGTTTCAGCAAAGGCGACAGTCATTTTGAGGCTATTAGCGAAGGAATTCGTGGATACTTTATCAAGCTTGGCTTGAAATTCAGTTCGTAGGTCTTCTTTGACTTTCTCAAGTCTGGTTTTAGTTACTAAGTTAAACATAAGGTTCGCACTCCATTAGTTTAGGTTAAAACTTTTATATATGGCTTTGAAAAGGAGGCGGGGAACAGGACAGAATGAAGATCCTATCCCCCTGTTTTGCTTGAGGTAACCAACCAACTAATCAATGTCTATGTCAATCGTACAGTTAATAAAAAACTTTAAGCAATCCATATAAAACTATATAAATAAATCACTTGAAAATAAATGTAGACAACAGATACAGGTAATGCAAGTGAAAAGGTACGTCTATCCTAAAAAAATTACTTAGCTAACCAGATCCATGTAAACAAGTTGGGTTACAGGGTCGGAATTCCCGTTGAGATCCTGACAATATAGCCAGTAGCAGACAAGAAGTGACAAAGTGAGGGGAAATAGTAGGGTTACAGGGTGGGTGTGGCAAGGGTAGTCATCTCAGGGATCACAGTAGGGTGCTCCTACCTGCATAACATCTGAAAAATTATAATATAGTGGGGGTGGGTGATATACAGGTTATCCCGACCCTTGCCAGAAAGGGTGTACGGGGTCGCAATCCGTTGAAATTTCCGTTGTAGCCCACAGGTTAGCTGCTTGGATCATGGCAAGGCTCAGTCCCTAGCAACTGGCGTTGCCTTGCTTCATATCAACGCTCAATTCATTTAATCATTTATACTAAGGAGTATATCATGGCTTTGATTACTAAGTGTACCAACCCAGCTAAACAGTATCTATCTAAGAAGAACAAGTGGAAGGTTGTACAGGACTCTGAAGAGAACACTGTCTACAATACTAGACGTGTCAGAATGTCCTTCGATGATCATGTAGCCATTCATGAGACTGTAATGGGTTCCAAATTGTTAGCTTTAGCAGCTGAACTGGACAATCCAAAGGTCGTTATCAATAAGGATGCAGAGTATTCATTAGTCCATAACAAGGATGGTGATAAGTTTCATAGAACATCTGAAGCTGGCTCTAAGTTTACTGTCCTTACATATACACAGCGCACTACTGCACAAGTTGAGTGGTAACTATAAAGGGGTGTTCCAATACGGAGCATCCCAACTCATATGTTCACTACACCCTCAAGCAGTATCCATGAATTAATCCCAGCAATACCAGCGTAATGCCAGTAACCCAAATAACGATCATCCAACGGAGAATACAATGTACCCAAACTATTTAATTAGACTTAGTGAGTGGATAACTATCCGCGCACAAAGAGGACTCAGTGCAGGTATTTTAGCTCAGGCTAGAGACCTATTAACATTAGCAGATGAACCCAGTTTACCAAATGTCATGCTCCAATCAATGAAACAGGATGTAATGACTCAGCTGATTAACTGGCGGTCAGAGTTCTCAGAAACAAATGAAATTGACTTCCTCATAGGTGAGGTAAGCAGGAGTTTACAGTAATACTCCTTGGATAACCCCCTGTAACCCAGCAATGGAGCAGGGGAGTTTATTTAATTAACCAGGACATGCATGACATTTTAACTATGCCATAATAATAATGGACTCTTGATTGAGTCCCGCTGTTAATTCAGGCATATGTCCAATTTTATTAATAACTCACGTACTTCAGCAGTATTCGGAAGCCATAAGGCTCCTTTATTCCAGTGTCCATGCTTGGATACAAGGTCTAATGTCTGTCTGAAGTCTCTTTTGCCTTTATTATAGTCAGCGGGGTAAGGTCTGAGGATAGTATATTCATTACTATTCAAGATTGCTCTTGTAGTGATCATGGTCGCACTCCATTATTGTATCCAGGGAAATAGAACTTAAAGTTATTACAGAAAAGCAGTTAAGTCAAGTCATTTAAAGTAGTTTGTCACATAGGCAGACATTTTGACAATAAGTCATAGGAGCATTACATGGAAAGGTTTGCAGTTGTGTTATTACTGGTAACAAATTATGCAGATTATCTGACAGCAGTAACATTTTCAAGAGGGTTAGGTAATTGCTGGTTTCTCAGCTTTGAACGTGATCCGATAAGCGTTGTATTTGATCTCTTTGCTGATGGACATATCACACCTTCAGTTAATGGTAATCGGATGTCAGATCTTTCAATTGATGAAGTAGAAGAATATTTAACCAGGACACTTGGTATCCCTGTATCCAAGACAGGATAATTTGGAACTAAGACCTTTTTGAATAAGTTGATTAAAAATGATCAAAGGCAGAATAATTCTATTTAGCAGCAACTCTGACGTTGACTCCTTCCTCACTAATAACTGTTTCGATTGCGGAAGAGTATTCCACGATCCAATACATCTAGCGAACGAAAAGTCAGAATTCAAATGCGCTTTACTCGAACAATTATCAACAAAGAACCTTAAAGAGTCTGTTATCTCACGAGAGAACCTTCACTGTTCTGCCCCAATAGCATTAGCCAAAGAGTATGGGTTCAAGCCCTTCAAGCATTGGAAATGTGTTAAAAGAACTCCTAGGGACAATCTATCAGCCAAGTAATCGGATACAGAGGTCTTATGTATTTTGAATTAATTTCATGCGTAGAAATGTAAACTTAACATAAATTAATCAACATTGCAACTTAATTAATTAAGACATATTATACTTGCTATGTTTTATTTTGATTTGATCACAATTTTAGATGTGCGAACCTGAATATAGGAACCAACTGATTAACGCACAGGGGGAACCAAGATAAAACTAACGGGAGTGCGAACCCAATAACCATAAGGAGAACTGTATATGTTCCAGGAAAATCAATACCCAGACGTAGAAGTAGTAGAAATATTAGCAATTGAAACAGAACCATTATTAGCTTCAACTCAATTCAAACAAGAGGTCATCACCGATCTCAGCCAGTTTTATAACCCAGTATGTGAACAGCCACTTGAATACGTGTCACCAATTTATAATGACATTGTAATCAGCAACGAGTTCAAAGGTATTTATGACGGATTAACTGGTCAGCTCATTCACCCTCACTTAAATAGCTACAAGGTAGTGACTAATCAAGAAGTCATTGAGCCTGTACTGAACGTATTAACAAACCTCGGTTTTAATTATCAGTTCGGAAAGAAACAGTCATACTGTCACTTAGGATGGATGAAGCTGCAAGTTATATTCCCTGATATCCTATTCCTTGACAATGATTCAAAATCCGCTTTAACTCTTGATATTTATAACAGTTACAACAAATCCTACAAAGCTATTATGCAATTTGGTGGACTCAGAGAAGTCTGTACCAATGGCATGACCCTATGGAAGATATTAGGCAGATATGTACGTAAGCATACTTCTGGATTCAATATTGATGAATTCAAAAGAGTTCTGAATAAAGGCATGCAAAGTGTGCCAGTGGTCCAGGAGCGTATTCAATTACTTGAAAGTATCGAAGCAAAAAGTGAGCTGTTATTAGCTATTGAGAATGAATTTCCTAAAGCTGTGAAGGAATATGTTAATGTTGAACATAAGTCAGGGATGTCCGAGTGGGACGTGTACAACATTTTAACTCATTACATCAGCCATGAAATCAAGAAGCAACATTTGATCGCTGATTATTCTAACAGAGCAAGTCAGCTCTTTAATCTCTAATCCAGGAGTACGAACGTGTTAATATTTACTCTTTCAGTCATTGCAACAGGTCTATTAACTTGGTTTTACTTCATGCATAGGAGCATGAGGTTTACACAGAAGATGGTTAAGACCATTTATCTAAACAACTTACAGAAAAATGACTGAAGTCAATTTATTTCTATTGCATTAATAATTTACTTTAAGTAAGTTATCTATCCCTATACAGGGAAACAAGTTATACAACGGAGTGCGAATCCGATTTTCTTTTTACAAGGAGGACTGTATGTCTGAGGCAATTCTATACGTGGGTAAATCTGGACGTGGCAAGACCACATCTGTCAGAACCCTTAACCCTGCTGAAACTTATATCATTAGCGTGATCCCTAAACCTTTACCTTTCCCTGGCTGGAAGCAATCATATTTCGAGAACTATTTTGACGAAAATGGTAGTGAAATCCAAGGCAATAGGATGATAGTGTTTGGGAATGATTTCGATCTTCGCGCATTAAGTGATCCTAAGAACACAGCTAACAGAGACAAATTCCTGAACGTGAGTAACGAAATAGTTAAGAAGCTCAGGAATATTTCCGCTTATCTACCCCACATTAAAACCATCGTGATTGATGACAGTCAGTACCTTATGGCATATGAAGCAATGGCTAAGGCAACTGAAACTGGCTATGGTAAATTCAATCAAATGGCACTTAACTTCTTCAGTATTATCCCCATATCTCAGAATCTCAGGGATGACATTAAAGTATTTTTCCTTCACCATGTTGATGACAGTGATGCAACTAACGTTAGAGCTAAGACCCTTGGTAAGATGATCGATTCTACGATCACGCTTGAAGGTGTTTTCTCGACCGTATTGTATGCCGACATGAAGACAAAAGGTGGCAAGAACGAGTACTTAATTCATACTCAAGGTACAGAATTCAACACTTGTAAATCTCCGATGGGAATGTTCATTAACTCTGTCATACCCAATGATTTGCAATATGTTTGCGACTGTGTTGATGCGCATAACAATGGTCAAGCTGTACCTGTTCTGCCTAAGTTAGCTGCATAATCAAGCTGGATTTTCCAGCACAAATAACAATTCAAATTTAACATTAATCCTAATGGGAGAAATACGTATGCCAAAAATGAACTCAAATCACTCGACTGGTGGTCAAAGTAACTCAATTGTAGAAGGTGTCTATTTATCACCTGCTCGTATCAAAGCGATTGAGCTTAACCAGAACAATTTGGACGGTGAAGGTAAACCATTCAATCTTGCATTAATAGTAACCCTGGAAACAGGTTCTGGTGATAAAGTATTCGATAACAAATTATTCATAGCTGGTAACTTCGCTGAATCATTTAATGGGTGGGGTCCAAGACTTCGCCATTTTGATACACTGTTACAGTCTTCAGGTGTTTACAACTACTTTGATGCTGATACAATTGCTCAGTATGGCAATCAGCTAGAACTCGGTACATTACCCGCTTCCTTGATTAACACTGCTACTGGTAAAGAGATCCAGGTCGTACAGTATATCAACAGAATGTATGGAGGTAAAGCCCGTTCAACTGTTTGGGAGCAGACTTTCCCGATTGATGCTGAAAGAGAAGATATTAAAGCTGAATGGGATAAATGGCAGGGATATCTTATTAAAAACGCAAAGAAGAATCCTTTCCAGCCTGAGTTGATGGGTATGACTGAATCAGATCAAACCTCATTCAATCATGGTGCTAACGTGGGTCAATCTACTGTTAATGTAGCTGCTCATGCTGGTGTCGAAGAACGTCCGATGATCATTTAATAATACAGGGCATAAAAAAAGGGTCTAACCAAAAAGGATAGACCCAAATGCCTCGAAAGGCTTTCAGTTAGCAATGGAGTGCGAACCCTTATGAGAACTGAATGCGAAATATAGTAGAGTAACCATACACATGCAAGTGGAACTAGGTACAAGTACCGATAAAAGATTTAACGTTATCCATTTAGGAGTATACAATAATGGCACAGAAAACAGCAAGATTTATATTATTAGAATGGCTAAGGTCAAAGAAAGGCAGATTGATTAGGACTCACAATATCGAAGACGAAGTAAAAAGATACGGAGTCTTAGCTTACAATAAAACACACAATGGCAGTTCTTACTCAAGAGCCTTCCGAGTCATTAAAAATGACGTTGCACTCATGCGATCGCATGGTTTTGAAATTCAGCAGTCTAATGACCCCGACTCAATTGAAGGGACATGGCTCGTAACATAGGAGTACTTAATGAACAAATTCACTGAATTCACTTTCGGTAAACGACACGAAGGTAAGGCAGTAGACGTGAACGGATTAGGTCAATACCTGAAAACTGCTCAGGCTACTGGCGCAGAGTTCTTCAGATCCATTTTTTATTTCGATGAACAGATTCTTCAGCACTTAAAGACACGCAAATCTCCATCAGGCTACTTAGGCAATTACCACCTTGATAATATAACCTTGGACATAGATAAGGGGAAAGAAACCGATACAACAACGCTGCATCGAGCTAAAATGTTTTATGAACAGTTAAGGGATGATTGGAATATTAACGAAGACGAAATCCAATCATGGTTCTCAGGTACAGGGTATCATTTTGTCATACCTGACATATTTGGATTTGAACCCGCTAACGATCTTCCAGATACAGTTCGTAAGACTCTAGCGCGCGAATTTGAAGGAATAGACACATCGTTTTACAACAACTCAGGATTGATTCGGGTTGGCTACACAATTAATCACAAGACTAAATTATACAAAACTCCATTACATGCTGAAGAACTTTTGAGTGCTAAACCTGAAGACATATTCGCGTTAAGCAAACAGCCTAGAACTGACTTTCATTTCACAAAGTATTTATCCAAGAATGTTACTCACCCAGGTAGAATATTACTATCCAATGGCGATAAGAAACAAATGAAAATGAGTCAACACAACACTACTAATCGAGTGACTTGTATGCAATCTTGTTATGCCCTTGGTGAAGAAGAAGGGACCCGTCATCTTAGAATTATGCGTTTAGCTAGTTGGCAGCGTAGAAATGGAACTCCGATTGAAGGAACTGTTGCAATGATACAGGCTTATGCTCCATCATTAGATCCCTATGCAGTCGAGAGGGATGTACGTTACACTTACGATAAAGAGTATGAGTTCGGATGTAATGATAGCATAATGAAAGAGTTTTGTTCCAGCAAATGTTTGTTCTTCAAGGGCAAGAACTTCCTACCTGGTATTGTTACAGCTCAAGAAATGGAGAAAGAGTACGTTCAATATACTCGTGATCTTCAAGGTGACAACGTAATCGATCTGAAAGATGTCTGGGACTTAGAAGAAAATTTCAGAATTCTTCCAGGGAACTTAGTTAATGTCATAGGACCATCGGGCAGAAATAAAACTGCACTTGCTCAGAATCTTGCTGTTAAGTTAGCTAAAAAGACTCTGTACATTTCCACCGAGTTCGGTAATCAGCAGCTATACAGACGATTCGTTCAAATTGCTAGAGGTATGGACAAAGAATCAGTCCAAGAGCATTATCTGGTTAATACAAACCATTACTCTAATGATGTTCGCAATATTGGATACGTAAGGGACACTCCTGATCTCATAGAACTTGAACAGATTGTCAAAGATTCTGATAAACACGTAATTATCATTGATACAGTACATGATATTGATATCAGCGATCAACCAGACGGACTCAACAAAGAGAAACGTTTAGCTATGGAGCTGAAGCAGATGGCTGAAAGATATAAAGTCATTATTATCATGGTTCAACATACCAATAAACAATCCTCAGAACATAGGACGAAAGAAGGTAGCATAGAAGCATCTGAATTATCAATGTACTCAGGACTTGGATCGAGTGCATTTACTCAGAAATCTGATATTGTTATCGGCATTACTGGTGAACGAAATATGTCAGCCAGGACAGTAGAATGTCTCAAGGCTAGGGATGATCCTAGTTTCAAACTCTTCTTCAACGTTGATATGAAAACATTCATCTTTCACCAGGTATCATTAAAGGATGAACCGATTGATCGAATAGCAGCGCATCAACCAGATAGACCTATCCATCAATTAACCTTTGGAGGAAACTAAATGTCAATAATAACATACGTGCTGAAAACTGACATTATAGCAGTTGCCTTTCAAGTGAATGATGCAAATGTAATCGTTCAGGCTGGACCATATTTACATTGGACAGTTGGACAGAAAGCAAGCGTCATTGACAATTGGCTAAGAAAGAAACAATACAATTATTCAGTCACTGAAGTTAAGGAGCAAGCCAATGGCTAAGTATAAGCGTATGGAAGCTCCTGAGAACTGTGGTAACTCATGTAAGATGTGCGTTTTGAATGGTCAGAATCCTCCATGCAACAAAAGTATATACCAGCATTTATTTGAGTGCTGGGATGATACCAAAGCATATTATTTTATTAAGGTTTCAGAAGAAAGGAAGGTAATTGTATGAAAGTAATACTTGATAAGGGCAGCTCTAATGCCTAAAGAAATTTATAAACTAATTACCTACGATAGTGAGGAAGAAATACAGTTTGTGAAATGGTTAGAGCTGGCTCAGGAAGCTGGACTTGTTGAAAGATGCGTCTATCAGCCTGGGTCATATCTGCTGTCTGATAAAGTTCAATACACTGAAGAAGTGGAGCTGAAGACTAAGACCAAAACTGTGCATAAGACCTTATTCCATCCTCACGAATATACGGCTGATTTCCTGATCTATTTCAATAAGATATTCTTTCAATTCTTTCCTGGATTATTACGCCCAGCTCATAAAGACACCAAGACTGCTGTTGTGGTTGATGTGAAGGGCTTGTATAACCAGAACGATGCATGGAGAAGATTCTCTATTGACCAGAAATGGGTTTATCAGATATATGGTGTGTATGTCAACAAAGTTATTCCTGAGCAATTCTTTTCTTTCACATTTGTTCCAGATGAAATTGCCTGGATAAAGGGTAGGAAGAAGCCTACCAGGATTAAACGATTTAGTAAATGCAAACTGTTCTCGGAAGTGGAGAACACATTTTAACAGTTAACCAAGGAGTGCGAGCATTATGGCAAGTTTAATTAAACTGGAAAATGAATTACTGATGATCCAACGTGAATTTATGGAATCATTCGATACAAATACTGGTGAACAAATAGCAGACACTGAAGCAACAGAAGACAAGATGTCGATTCTTGGGAAACAGGTAGCTGCAAAGAAAGCTGGATATGTAAAGTTCCTGAAAAGTGGTAAGCTAAAGGATCTGCAAAAACGCGGTGAAGACATGATTGCAAATATCAATCGTGAAATTACTCAGATCAGCTTTCGAGAAACAATGATGAAGAAGACATTACATCATTCGATAACTGAAGAAGGTTCATACATGACGATCTTTGATGAAGAAACAGGCAAGCCTGACTTGTATGTAACACCATCATTTGATATTAAGAGAACTGTGGATATGGAGAAGGTTCCTGGCAACTGTCCAAATCTTCAATACTCTTTACCTAAGCTAACCATTGGAGAATACGAGTCCGTCATGTCTGCTATGAATCATTCGTATATGACGATTAACGGATCAATGGAAAGAAGCACGATAATTTCTGCTATGCGCAAATTTACTGAAGATGCAGTTTCCTCAATTGGAGTAAAAGCACTTCAGGAGATTGATCCAAAACATCCCGCAATTAAAGAACACCTTACACCAACGGTTAAGATCACTAAGACCTTGCCTCAAGAACTGAAGGAGAAAGCAGCCTAATGTTAAAACCAATCACTTTCGGAGTAAAGAAGAATGATAACAAAGAGAATTCGACCAAGAATAGACATTTCCAAATGGTTTTATTTGAGCTATTTCTTTTTTCTGCCTCTGCTCATACTACTCTTGCAGGAACTTCTGTCACAATAGGAATCGGTCTTACAGGTAAGGCTGACTGTGGCTTGTACTTCAATCTGCTAGATAGAAAGGAGCAATTAGATGCTTAAACATATAATCACGACCAAATGCGATAGGACTTGCTCTTATTGCATTATGAAGAATGTATCCGTTGACGAAAAGTACAACTTAGAAGAGTTACATGATTTGTATGCTACACTTGCTGTTGATTTTGAACAGATAATGATCACTGGTGGAGAACCTTTAATGCATCCAATCTTCTTAGATATCGTTGAAGCAGCTAGACTATTCTTCAAAGAGGTACACTTGACCAGTAGCAGAACAGAAGTGGCTCAAGATCCTGGCATCGCTTCATTGTTTGATAGCGTCACTATTACATTTCATTCATTTGAACACATTCCTAAAGTCAATCCCTGTGTCCCTATCTATGCCTCAATCATGGAAGGGGATTATGAGGAAATTCTACCGATGTTATTCAAGACAATGGGATATGCTGGATTAACGATCAACGAGAATCATTGGGAGCCTAATAGGATTCGATTCTGGGATCTACCTAAGCCAAACAATTTCTCAATCAGACTGAATGAGTCAGGAAAGTGCTGCTCAGACATGGAAATGATTTTACCCAACTTGGAAGTAATTGATAGTTTTGAAAAATTTATGGAGTGCGAAAATGAACCAACCTGTAATACTAAAACACTGGAACTTCGAAGGAATAGTCCCGTTCATCAGGAATTTTGATTTAGAACAGGACTTCTTAAATGCCTATGGTTTAGAAATAGACCATTACAAATGTGAACCTGAAGAACTGTTAGTCATTGAGGAAATGCTAATGGCTATGCAGTCAGATCTTCCTACCGATACTCATTACGAGTTCAAAGATCCTCAGCCCGATTCCTTCGATCTCTATAAGGTAAGAAGGGAGCGGTCAAATCCCCTGTATAATCTGTTGTGGATTCCAATGAAAAAGCTCATGCTTTGGGGAGCTACTGCATGACACATATCGCTTACGAAGTATTTATTGACCAGGGATCGGATAAAGGAACCATGACAATAGCTCATGCAAATTCCGAAGCTGAACTCAAACTGGAAATCTCCAATCTACTCAAAGGTGATTATGAACTGAAGGATCTCCATGCTGATAAATGGAAGTATGTTCATGCTGTTGGAGTTCCTATCGGAGAGCTGGATCTAAAAAAACTAATGAAAGACTAGTAGAGTCGAGGCTGAAATTGGATAAGTTATACATAGCTGCATTTTCGTTTATTTCAGGGGAATACAACATATCTTTTAAGCAGACTATCCTTGCAAAAAGTCACCTTGAGGCAGACGACAAAGTTGTTGATTACCTAAGAAACCTCTACGGTCCTGATGGATTAGTAGAGGAAGAAGAACACAGATTCCTTTACGAAGGTGGGGAAATTGCCGTTGAGTTCATATACCTGAAAGAAACGGATTCCCAAAACCTTGCAAATTATTTGTTAATTCCTAATTGCTTGCCAACAAAAGAGAAGGCTGCTTAATTGCAGCTTTCCAAGGAGATATAAAATGTTTAATGCTGAATTCTTTCCTACACCCAAATGGGTGATACGAAAAATGATTGAGCCTTACTTGAAAGGGCTGCATGAAAGAGTGATACTAGATCCTGAAGCTGGCAAAGGTGACATCCTGGATTATATTGCAGATGCTTCAGGCAGCTATTGTCCACCTAAAATGTATTGTGGTGAAATCAATAGAGATCTTCAGTTTATATTATCGGAAAAGAAATACAGGCTGATCACTGAAGACTTCCTGAAATATTCAGGAGACCTGTTCTTTGACCTCATTGTAATGAATCCACCATTTAGCAATGGAGTGGATCATTTACTAAAGGCATGGGAGATCCTTGATGAAGGTGACATCTGCTGCTTATTAAATGCTGAAACTATCCTGAATCCTCATACTGAGAAAAGGAAACTGTTAGCTACTATAATTAAAGATAATGCTGGCGAAGTTGAACACCTTGGACAATGCTTTAAGGATGCTGAAAGAACTACTCAAGTAGATGTTGCTATGGTACGTCTGAAGAAAGTTAGCGGTTCTAAACGTGTGGACTTCGAATTCAAGAGTACATCTTCTGAACCCAGACTTAACCTTGATGAAAATATCATTAATGATGCTGTTGCTACAAGGGATGTAATCGGTAACATGGTATTGCGTTTTGAGCAAGTGAAGGAATTGTTTGTTGAGCATTTGAAAGTCACTGAAGGGATTAGGTTTTATTCTAACGGTTTAACAAGTACATACGATAAATTCATGGATGAATTCGGTACAAGTGGGGCTAATAAGCTGAAGTATAATGAATTCTGTGACCATTTAAGAACAAGTGTATGGAAGCAAGTCATTACTCAGATGGGTATGGAAAGATACATGACTCATAATGTCCGAAGTAATTTCAACCAATTCATAGTGACTCAAGGAGCTATGGACTTCACTAAAGAAAACGTCATGAACTTGATTCGAACATTGCTGCTAAACAAAGAAACCATCCTGGAACAAGCTGTGGTTGAAGTTTTCAATATGCTGACTAAATATCACGATGAAAATAGATGTCATGTTGAAGGCTGGAAAACTAACGATAAGTGGAAGGTGAATAAGAAGTTGATTCTTCCAAACTGGGTAAAGTATGGTGCTTACATGTCAAGTCACGATATTAGTCAATACGGTGATAATTTCGGAACCAATTACAGCTATGACAGTGAGTATTCTGACATTGACAAGGTAATGTGTTATATCAGTGGAACTAAGTATGAGAAATGTCTAACGATCCGTAACACCTTAGAGCATAAATTTCATGAACTCGGGAAAGTATATTCTGGCACGTTTAGTAATACTTGCGAGTCTGAATTCTTCGATATTAAATTCTTCAAGAAGGGAACTGTTCACCTAACCTTCAAAGATGAATTCCTATGGCAAGAATTCAACATGAGAGCTTGTGATGGTAAACAATGGCTGCCTGAATCAGAAAAGAAAACCTGGCAGGAGTCAAAAGTTCAGGACAAACAAACATTATTTAGTGAGGTTGCCTAATGGCTAAATACGAAGTAACATTATCAGAAACCGCATTTAAGACTATGACAATTGAAGCCAACAGTGAAGATGAAGCTAAAACAATAGCTCTCGATTCTGAAGACGTATGCTTTGAAACTTATGGTGACATGGAAGTTGACAACATTGAAGAAATCAAAGGAGATGACTAATGGTGCATAGAGGCAAGAACGTATACGAAAGATACTTAAATGGAATAGGGGGTAAATCAATGACTGGAAAAATACATTCCCTTGGTGATGAATATATTGTAAAAGATTACATTTTCCTTATTGCAGATGAATTCGTAAATTTCACTGTATTTTAATCGAGGTGATGAATTTGAAAGAGAAAAAACCTATTGCGTCCTATGATACTGATGGCAAATATAAAGAAACATATACTTCATCATTTTCTGCTGCAAAGATTCTTGGACTAGACTTAGGCAATCTCAACAAAGCTATAAGTAAGGATAATAAGTGTGGCGGATTCTACTGGCGTAACATTACGGGTTCAGCTCCAAAGACAATCGAAGTAAGGAAATATATTCGTAGCAGGAGAGCAGTCCCTGTGGACATCTACATCAGACCAATGAAACTGTTTGGTACAGCTTCATGTATCCAGGAAGCAGCCGACATGACTAACTTAACTCGGAATAGCGTTAGGGTTCATTTGAGAGATGGTACGTGGACGAACAAATCAGCTACTCGATGGAGAAAGGAAGCGTTACCTGATTACTTCTTCAAAGTTAGACCGTAATTTAAGCCCCTGTTTACAGGGGTTTTTTTATGTTACCCCAATAGTAAGCAGTATTCCCAGGGGTAAAACGCTAAACAAGTACAACGTGTCCGTTATCGGTGACTGAATCGGTGACAAACTTTCAGATTATTTGGACATTTTTTTGTTATCTTGGAAACCAGCAGTATTCCAAGGTGAGTGCAGTTCGTTGATTAGTGAGTTTTAATTGTGGGAAAACGGGCTAAAAACGCATAAAAAAAGCTCCCAAGAGTGTTCAAGGGAGCCATTTGCGGAGAGGGCGGGATTCGAACCCGCGGTAGAGTTTAACCCCTACGTCGGTTTAGCAAACCGGTGGTTTCAGCCACTCACCCACCTCTCCAAGCTGAAATTTTGTATCTTTATTCGATAACTTAAGAACAAAACTAAGCCACTCACTTATATCCGCATTTGGCGGGTACTTCACCGTGGTTGACTAAACATCATTAAATCAAGCAGTAAATATAAGAATAATTTTGCTATATCAAAATATTCTTACCTAATTATTCTTAATTCATGGGCAAATATTTTTGTAAATTATAAATGGAATTACACTTTTTAGGCGATACTAGGGTCAAAAAAATGAATTTTTGAAAGTCATAAATAAATGACCCAAAAGGGTCATTGCATAGAACGTTCCATTATTTTAACTTCTTTTCGGGGGAAATTTTTATTTGCACAATTCGTGTTGGGGGATGAAAGGATACTGTTTACGCTGTTTCTTGGTATTGGGTCTATTATTAATTATTAGTTTTGCTAATAAGACGATTTTAGCTCAGGGCATTGGTAGTTTTCGCGGTGTGGTTACGGACTCTTCCAACGGAGAAGCACTGGCGTTTGCTAATGTCTATATTGAGGAATTAAGTACCGGTGCTTCCTCAGATACGCGTGGATACTTTGTTATAACCTCACTCCCTGCAAATAAAACATACAGAGCAATTATTTCTTACCTAGGTTATCGATCAAAGACAGTCACATTTACAATACAATCTAATAAAGTTACTCACATTGAGATTGAGCTTTCTTCTGCTTCTGTTGAATTAGGAGTGGTTCAAAAAATTGGACAGAGAGTTGTTGAGAAGAATGCTACTGATATAGGATTGCAGCGGATTTCGATGAGAGAACTTGAATCTCTGCCAAAAGGAGTTGAAACGGATATATTCAGATCATTACAATATATGCCTGGGGTTCAAACAACCGGGGATGTTTCTGCAAAATTTTTTGTAAGAGGCGGGGCGAGTAACCAAAATTTAATATTGCTCGATAAAATTCCAATTTATAATCCTTTTCATGCAATCGGTTTGTTCAGTGTGATTGATCCTGAAATGATAAATAACGTTGAATTTTTTAAGGGCGGCTTTACCGCTGAGTATGGCGGAAGATTATCCTCAGTTTTAAGCATAAACTCTAAAGATGGGAATCAGAACAGGTTCGCTGGAAATTTCAGCTCCAGTTTTCTTACAGCAAAGGCATTAATTGAAGGCCCAATCCCATATGGCTCCTTCATCATTAGCGGACGTAAAAGCTACTCTGCAGATATTCTTAAGAAATTCTTAAATGATAAGAATGTCCCGGCAGAGTTTTATGACCTGGCATTCAAAGTGAGTTTTTCAAACCCTAATTTAATTGAAGGAAGTAAAATATCTGCTCAGGGATTTTTTAGTCATGATGACATTCTAAATCCAAGTCCGTTTATTGAAGATTATACTTTGGAAAACAACGCCTTTGGTTTTAGATGGTTTCAGGTTGGTGATGTACCGCTATTTTTCGAAATTGGTGTTTCAGTAAGTACATTCGATGGTGAACTGATTCCAAAGTTTAGTGGTGTTCGTCCAAAGAAAAATGAGCTTTCCGACGTTGGATTGGAAATGGATTTTACCTATATCTTTGATTCCAAGGATGAGATTGCACTGGGTCTTCATATTCATGATATCCAAACAAAACTCTTTCTTGAAAACTCACTCGGTTCAACACATGATGTAGGCGGGAAGGGAACGCAGATCAGTTTTTACACAAAATATAAACTGTTGCGTTACGAAAGCCTTGGCATTGATATTGGCAACAGATTCAATTTAACCCGTTTGAAAGGGAGTGAGTCTGCAGAATATATGTTCGAGCCAAGAATTAGTTTGACCTATAGATTACATCCTTTGGTTGCATTAAAGGCTGCTGCAGGTTTATACCAGCAGGAAATTACAACTCTTAGTGATGACAACGAACTTTTATCAGTATTTGAACCATGGTTTATTACACCTGAGTATATTGAACCTGCCCGTGCCGTGCATTATACTGCCGGGATTGATTACGATATGACAGAAACAATGAAATTTTCTCTGGAATCTTATTATAAAAAAATTAATTCTCTCCCCTTACTAAATGAAGAAAAACTATTTCCTAATGATCCTGATTTGGTTAGTGGGGAAGGTGAATCATACGGGGTTGAGGCTCAGTATTGCTGGTTAAACCAATGGGTGAGTTTCACATTATCCTATTCAAGATCATGGGCTTATAAAATATTGAATGGAAGAAGATACTACCCGAAATACGATCAGAGGAATTCTGGAAGTGTTCTGCTTGAATTAAATTTGGGTAAAGGATGGAAAGTCAGTTCCATATGGAATTATAATTCAGGACTCCCTTTTACTAAAAAAGCAGGGTTTTATGATTATGCATCTTTTACGGATTATTACTCTCCATGGTATACTTCTTTTAATAGTCAACCCGATCCTATTTTTGCTTCTAAAAACTTGGGACGTTTACCGGATTATCACAGGTTAGATCTGAGCATTTCTAAAAAAATTGATCTTAGTTTTTTCTCAGTGGAAATTAATGCCAGTGTAATTAACGTCTATGATCGGGAAAATATATTCTATTTCAATAAGGATACTGGAGAAAGAGTTAATATGTTACCTATGATTCCAACTGCCACTATTAAGGTGGAATTATGAGATTAGTTTATATGATGATGTTTTTACTTTTCGCATTTATAGCCTGCGAGGAAAATGTGAATCAGTATGCTGAGATTGAGACGGAATATAATCTTTTTATGATAATAAATACGGGTAATCCTTACCAGGCTGGAATAATAACAAAATCATATTTCGGAAATGGAACAGATCCAAATTTTAATTATGTAGATCCGTTCGTTGAGGATTTACAGGTTAGAATGTGGTACGAAGATACTGTCAAAATTTTTGAACCTGGTTTACTAACCATAAATCAAAATACAGCATCGGAAAGTAACATTAAAGTTTATGAGCACAATGATTGCATTATAGAAACAAATGTTGCTGTTGAATTAGAGGTTGTCTTAAATGAAGAGCGAAGATTTAGATCCTATCTGCTTACTCCGGATACCCTTCAGTTTATCGCTGATTTGACAGATCAGATATTGCCGCCTCCGGAAGAAACTCATATTATTGCTAACTGGGAAGGCGTAAGTAGACAAATAATATTCCTGCCGAGACTAAAAATTTGGTATAGAAAAACTGATTTTATAGATAGGTATTACTATGTTCCTATCGCATTTACAGATTATGAAGGAGAGCGCATTCCTGTCTTTTCCCGTGGCAGTGCAGTTACCAATATCAGTATTCCATTAACAATTGTTCAGCAAGCGATGGAGGATATTTCTGCAGGTGATTTTAGGAAATCAGATTATAAAATTATGAAGGCATTTTGGGAAATTGCTGTTTTCGATGAAAACTTATCGACATACTATGCCATTAACGTTGATGCGGCGGAAGATTTTAATGTGAACCTGAATAGCTTTCGGTTCAGTAATGTTTCCGGGGCGAATGGATTGTTTGGAGCTTACCATATTACAACTCTGCCTGTAAGAATTGATCCGGATTATATCTACTCGTTTGGATATGTAGCAGGTTTCCCATATTAAAAAAATAGAGATTGATGAGAAGAAAAAATAAATATTATATCTTAATTCCACTCCTATTACTTTGCTTGCTTTTAAGCAGCTGTGACAAAGAGGTGTTTACAGGATACGAGATAAAAACAGAAAATCTTAGTGGAACTTTGGTAATTAATTCAAACCCACCTGGAGCTTCTATATATTTTGAGGGAAGAATATCAGGTTTTACAACTCCAACTACAATTGAATTTCTCCAGCCGGGAGAGCATGTAATCTCCCTTAGGAAAAAATTATACAGTGATTCTACCTTTACTGTATTTATTAGTGATTCTTCATCAACCAATGTTTTTATTGATCTGAATGCTAATCCTAAGAATTTAGGCAAAATATTTTGTAACTCAACACCACAGAGCGCAAAAATTTTCATTAATGATCAGGAAACAGGATTTTTTACCCCGGAAACGATCTTTAACGTATCACCGGGGATATATGAAGTAAAGTATGCCAAAGGAAACTATCGAACTGATAGTTCTAATATATTGGTGCGGGCACTGTTAACATCCACTTACAACTCTATATTATCGGATACTACTACCTGGGTTGATTATTCGGTTAGTAATTCTGATTTACCAACAAATTCTTTTAATGATGTCGTTGAGTATAAAAACGAAATGTGGTTTGCCTCAAATGGATATGGACTAATTAATTATGATGGGAAAGATTGGACTGTTTATTCTCTTGCCAGTTTAGGTACGGTAAATTCAAATGTGAACAAGTTACTAGTGCATGGTGATGATCTCTGGATTTGTACCGACGGACAGTTAATTCGTTTTAATGATGGTATAAAAAACTCTTACAGAAACGAATTTCTTGCGCCAGAGTTTAATTCTGTTGTTGCTGATGATGAAGACAACATCTGGTGCGGATCCAGCAATGGTGTTACCATGTTTGATGGAACTAACTGGCATTCGCTTCAGTCGGAGTCGATTGATTTAAAACATGTAACTGCCTTAAAGATTATTAACAATAATGAATTATTAATTGGCACAGCTTTTCATGATCATGATGGACCGGGATATAAATCTGGTATTTTATGCAAGTATAGTAATGGTGATTTTGAAATTCTAAAGACTTCAACTAATATATATAACCCAGTATCAATTTATTGTCTTGAAGTTGATGAAAGTAATAATATATGGTATTCAGCCAGATTTGGTCTTTTCACTGCATACTCCCGTATTTATATTATTCCAGTTGAGGGGTCTGAATACGAATTAATAATAAAATCCATAAACAGACCCAGTCAATTTAGCAGATTTGCTTCTTTTGGAAATGGGGAAGTTATGGCTTCATCTTCCAGAGGATTTCATGTTTTTAAAATTTTGGGAAATGAAGAGTTTTTTAATACACAAAATTCGAATTTAAAGGATGCTGAATTAACGTCAGTATTTGTAAATGGAAACAATATAGCTTGGATCACGTCTATGAATGGGGGAGTAACAAAGTACAAAAGGTAGATTTTTTTTCAAATAAACACATTACACAAAGATAAATAATTATAGTAGAACAGCTATTTTTTGGGAGAGCTAAATGAAATATTATTGTTCGAAGCTTTTATTCTTGTTGCTTATTATCTTTTCAGTACAGATAATGGGTCAGCAACGTGGAACGCTTAGAGGTTTGGTTTCAGATTCAACTTCAGGAGAGTCGCTGCCTTATGGCAATGCTCTTGTTAAGGAATTAGGAATTGGCGCATCTACTGATGCCAATGGTTTTTTTCTTATTCCTTCCATACCTGCAAATAACACTTATACTTTACTGGTCTCATATGTCGGATTCCGAACAAAGACCTTGAGATTTGTCGTTCAACCAAACAAAGTAACACATATGGATATTGAGTTATCGCCAAGTGGTGTTGAACTTGAAACGGTTGAGAAAATAGGTACACGGGTAATGGAAGAAAATGCAACAGATATCGGGTTGCAGAGAATTTCGATGAAGGATCTTGAGAGACAACCTCAGGGTGTGGAACTGGATGTATTCAGATCATTACAGGCGCAGCCCGGTGTACAAACTACTGGAGATGTGTCTTCAAGATACTACGTTAGAGGAGGTGCAAGTAACCAGAATCTTGTCCTTTTTAATGGTGTTACAGTTTATAATCCTTTCCACGCTATGGGTTTATTTAGTGCAGTCGATCCTGAAATGATCAATTCTGCTGAATTTTACAAGGGGGGCTTTACAGCTGAATATGGTACAAGATTATCATCTGTATTGGATCTGGTGACAAAAGATGGTAATAAAAATCAATTTGGCGGCTCCGCTACAGCCAGTTTGCTTACCGGCAAAATGTTAATTGAAGGTCCGATTCCTAATGGTTCTTTTATTGTTACCGGACGTAAAAGCACCTCAACTGAAGTATTAAAAAAATTCTTGAATAAATCGGCACCATTTAATTTTTACGACGCCTCATTCAAGTTGAATTATACTCTTCCTTACCCTGATGCGGTTTCAAAATTTACTGCTTTCGGGTTTTTGAGTTACGATGAAATGGTTGATGATAGTCCTTTAAAGGAAGATTTTAACTGGAGCAATAATATATTTGGTTTTAACTGGTTTCTTGCTGCAGCTGAAAGCCCTCTTTTTCTTGAGATTGGATTCAGCTATAGTAACTTCAAGGGGGAATTGCTTCCAAAGTTGAGTAACTCGCGACCTAAGAGAAACGAGCTAACCGATTTTACCATGAAAATGGATTTTGCTTATGTTTACGATTCCAAGGATGAAATAAATCTTGGGCTTTACTTCAGTGACCTGGATACAAAATTATTCCAGCAGAATGAACTGGGTGGAATTTATGACGTATCCGGCAAAGGTTCCAATATTGTAGCTTTTGCTAAGTATAAAATGCTTCGTTTTGATAATTTTGGTCTTGACGCAGGCATAAGATATAATATGGCAGGGTACTCTAAAAATGGCGGAGGAGCGATTGAACCGAGAGTTAGTATGACTTATAGGTTCATTCCCCAAGTTGCTTTTAAGGCATCATGGGGTATTTATCAGCAGGAATTAATTACTCTGACAGATGATGATGATATTATTACTCTTTTTGAACCTTGGGTAATTACTCCCGGATATATAGATCCTTCAAAAGCTACTCAATACAGCGCCGGACTGGAGCTTAATTTGCTTTCAGAACTGACTGTGCAAGGAGAGGTTTATTACAAAGTAATTGATAATCTTGCTACAATAAATAAGAAAAAAGTATTCCCGACTGATAATGATTTTGTTGCTGGTGACGGGGAATCATATGGCTTGGAAACCATGGTGAATCTTAATACAGAACTGATAAACTTAACAACTGCATATACTCTTAGTTGGGTTTATAATACTGTTGATGGATGGCTTTTCCATCCAAGATATGATTCCAGACATTCTGTAAATGTATCTCTTGAAATTAATATGGGTGCCGGATGGATTATTAGTGGAATGTGGTATTACAGCAAGGGACGCCCATTTACTCAGACTATCGGGTTCTACGATAAATTTAGTCCGATTGATATCGATAATCCAGGGAGTGTTGCTTCTGCTTATTTCCCGTATACGATGTTGGGTGATAGAAACTTAGGCAGGTTGCCTGATTATCATAGGCTTGATGTGAACGTGACCAAGAAATTTGATTTCGATTTTATCAGATGTCAATTCAGTGCAAGTATTATTAACGTTTATGACAGAGCCAATATTTTCTATTTCGATAGGGATACCGGTGAACAAGTAAATACGCTGCCATTTTTACCTTCGGCAACAATTAAAATAGAGTTATAATTTATTGGAAATAACTCGTGCAGAAAATACAGAGCTAAGAAATATTTAATCATATAAGGAACGGGAAAATCTTGTTCCTAAAGTTATTACAGGTGAAAAAATGAAAATTACATTCGGTTTGCTTGCGCTTTTAACATTGATGGTTGTATTCTCTTCTTGCGAAGAAGACATCCTGATTAAAGGTGAGTTTAGGCAAAAATATACTTTAAACGGAATTGTAAACGGGGATGATTCAACCCAGTTCGTTTCTATTCTTCAAAATTATGATGTAGAAGGGATTGATCCTTCAATTAATGAAGAGAATATGTTTATTAGTGGCGCTTATGTAAGGATGTGGTATAAGGATACAGTATACATTCTTACCGATACACTGATTAGTATAACAAAACAGAACGGTCAGTTGGATGAAGTTGGAATATATTATACAAATGATTTTAAACCAGCTTTTGGAGAACGGGTGGAGATAGAAGCTTTGCTCGAAAATGGGCGCAGACTAAAATCTTATACTGATGTTCCCAAAAAGATAGACTTTGTCCTTGATGAAGTTGGTGTTGATGAATCGGCAAGAGAAATACCTGGACCATATGAAAATAAGTTTGAGCTTGCGTGGAGTTCTGTAAGTAATAAGCAGTTTTACAGACCAAGATTTAAGATTATCTATGATAGATACTTTGCTTATGATGATACCAGAAGGTACGAAGAAGTCCCTTCTGAGTATATAGAGAGCGAAGGAGAGTACATACCTGTTTATTCAGGAATAACTCAAGGCGGTGCGGGTTATTTTTCTCTTGAAGCTCTGGATATAGCCATGCAGAAAATATCAGAAGGTATGCCGGTTAAAAGTGGTTTTAGAATTATGCTCCTTCAGGTTGAAGTTACTATTGTTGATCAGTTTCTTGCAGCTTATTATTCTTCCTCCGGTAATCTTCAGGATGAATATTCTATTTCGCTTGACAAATCAGACTATACTAATATTGAGGGTGGGTTCGGTATTTTCGGGTCCAAAATAATTCAGAAAACTTCATTTACTTTGGAACCCGACTATATCAAATCTTTCGGCTATAATCCTTTTTATGAGTAAAAGTATTTTTTTAAAACAAGGGATTTTCGAGCAGTGAAGTGTTTGTTTATAAAATAATTTTTTCTGGCGGAAGAATTGGAAAAACAAATGTATAATTTTTTTAGAGGTATAAATTGAACAGCCATATTAAGTTTTTAGGAATTTCAATAATTTCAATATTCCTTTTAGCCAGTTGCGATCAAGAAGTGTCGACTACTCCTCCTGATCCGGAACCGGGAAATAGTAAAATATATGTAAATACTTTCCCGAGTGGTTACGATATATATGTAAATAATAGGATAACCGGTAAACAATCCCCGGATAGTTTAGTCTATTTAGATTCGGATTCATACGAAATTGGATTGAAGCACACTCTGTTTTTGGATACAACAATTACAGTTTCAGTTTCTAATGACGAAGTTAGGGACTTGGGCGTTGATCTGACCACTGAGGAAAGATTTTTTTCAAAGGTTGAATGTACATCAATTCCTGCAGAAGCCGAAATTTTTATTGACGACAGCTCAACTGGTCATTATACACCAGCTGTTCTTACTGGTTTATTTCCCGGAATTCATACATTTTCATTTGGTAAACTTGGCTACAGATCGAAAGTTAAGAGCATAACTTTAAAAAGTAATGTTTTGTCTTCTCTTCATATAAATCTTGAAGATACTACACAATGGTTAATTTATAATACTGATAATTCTGATTTGGTTTCTAATACTCTTAATGCTGTTGCCATTAATAGTGATGTAAGCAATGTTATGTGGATTGCGACCTTCGACCTTGGTGTAATGGATATATCAACAGTCCCATGGAAAAATTATAATGTCGTGAACTCACCATTACCGATGAATTATGTTTCCAAGGTTGTAGTTGCCAATGAAGGGAATGTTTTAATAGGGACCATAATGGGAATTGCAGAGTTTAACAATGGTAGTTGGAATGTTTTCAATACTTCCAACACTGCTATAAATGCCCATGATGTTAACGATATTGGATATGTTGAAGCTCAATTGTCATATATTACCGGGGCTGTAATTCATCCTTCCAGGTTTTACCTGGCTACCGGCAGCGGAGGCATAATCACTTACAGTGATAATAGCTGGGGAAATCTTACTAATGTGAATTCTAATCTTCCATCTCTCAATACAACTCGAGTGAAAGTTAAAGAATCTTTCCAAACAAGATTTATTATGGTTGGTACTGACGATGCGGGCGTTTACATCGATAATGGATACACCGGTGTACAAGCAGTGTATAACAGTACAAATGCAGGTTTTATTGCTAACAGGGTTACTGCCCTCGAATATGAAGATGGTACCTATTCACTTTATGTGGGTATTAAGCTGAGTCGCGGACAATATGACCCGATTGGGATGCTGTACTTTTCTTCTGATGGTAATGTCTGGCAGGAAATTAATTTAGACTTTTCAGTAATTAATGTAATAGTAGATGCTTTCGAAACTACCTGGGTTGGGACAAATAACGGAATTTATAAATTATTGAACCATACCCAAAAAGTTGATCACATTACTATGGAAAATTCACCACTTCCTTCAAACCTTGTGTTCGATTTAGTGCTGGATAGATCAGGTAATATATGGTGTGCAACAGGGCGTGGTTTAGTAAGATTTAAGCCGTAATTACTTTGGAACGAATAATTCACATACCCAAGTTAACTTGTTCTTTGAAGGAGTTTTTCGAAGTAAAGACTCCTTCCGTAAATCATAGTAATCGCGCAACAGCAGGGGCAATTTTATGATTGGATACATAAAATCTTTTTTTTTCTTAATGACCTCTGTTCTAATATTAATTTCCTGTGATCAGGAATTATCAGTGTCGAAACCTGACCCAGAGCCTCAAAATTGCAGGTTGTTTTTATCGTCAAATCCTGCAGGATACGAAATTTATCTAAATGACCGTATTATGGGACAGAAAACTCCGGATAGTTTGATTTATCTTGAATCGGACGAATATGAAATTACTTTGAAACATTCATATTATTTGGATACCACTCTTAATATCTCTTTGCAGGAAAATGAGAGTGATATTATCAATTTGGATTTTACCACCAGAGATGAATTTTATTCGAGCATTAATTGCTCTACTAATCCAAATGGGGCTGAAATCTTTCTTGACGATAGCTCTACCGGTTTGTTTACTCCAGCGTTATTAACATCATTGTATCCAGGTGAACATAAAATCATTTTTCGTAAAATGGGCTACTGGGCCAGAGAGATAGATTTGTTATTGTACAGCAATGTATCTACTGAAGTCCACAGGGGATTAGTTGATACGACAATATGGCTAATCTACAATAGAGAAAATTCCGATTTACCTACAAATTTTATAACTAAAATTGGACTTGATCTTGATTTCCCTGATGCTTTTTGGATTGGTACAATGGATGCTGGTGTTGTTGATTTATCTTCAGGTCCCTGGGTAAACTATAATATTAAGAATTCACTTCTTCCTGCCATGGATGTTACTGCTGTTCAATCCGGTTCTGACAATAAAATTTTAATTGGTACAAATTATGGGCTGGTGGTTGTGAAAGATGGACAAATGGAGTTATTTACTGCTGAGAACTCGATTCTTCCGTCTAGTATTGTTGGCGATATTGATTTTTTCAGTGATTACTACCCGGAGCACGAAAAATTCTATATTGGTTTACGGGCAGGAGGAGGACTTGTTTCTTATGGAAAGAATGGCTTGGAAATTGAGGAGAATATTAATGCCAAGTTGCCCTCTAAACATATTTCCTGCGTTAAGGAATTCAGGAACAGGTTAGCAATTGGTACTGATGATGGTGGAATTCTTATCCATCAGACTTATGGCACTTATTCTGTTATCTACAACAGTGAGAATGCTGGATTTATAACAAATAAAATAACTGCAATTGCCGGTTACGATGGTATTGATAGAATATATACAGCGGCCCAATTAACTGTTCCGGATGGTAATCACATAGGTAAGCTATACCTGAAGGATGAGTCTGATACATGGAGAGAAATATCTCTGCATGATAAACCCATTTACTCAATAAATTTAGATTTTATGAGTGTATGGGTAGGAACAGCTAACGGTTTATACAAGCTTGATTCAGATGGAAATATTGTTAAACACTTTACTTCAGGGAATTCATTTTTAGTCTCTAACCATATTTATGATATTAAGTCAGACAGGGCTGGCAATATCTGGTTGGCTACCGGGGGTGGATTGGTAAGATACAAACCGGAAAATTAAATAGAACATAGTAGCTTGTGACAAAATTCTTGTGTTGATAACAGTTATAAGTGCACTGCTATTGGAACTGAAAATAATGAATTTGTGGTTGCCGATGATGATCCCAACACCAAAAGGGTTAGTGAGATTTAATAGAAATATTGCTGAGTGGTGCTGATTCAGAGGTCCATTCGTGGGTGAATGGACCTCTTTGGTATATTATTTCTTTATTTCAAAAACACTGTCAAGAATAGTTCCATCAACCCATTTGATAACGGCCACAACTTTGTCTTTGTTTACTTTTGGTTTTGCAGGCGCTCCGCCGCATATCTGGTTAACTTCTTCGTAAATTTCTTTGATAGTTTTTATTGGCAGGTCAGTTCCTTTAACAGCTTTTAGCAAATCCTTACGATTCGGGTTAATAGCTATTCCACGCTCAGTAATAATTACATCTATCAATTCACCGGGACCAGTAACGGTTGTAACTTCATCAACAATAACAGGAATTCTGTCACGGAAAGATGGAATAGCAAGAATAGTACATTTGGAGAATAAGCAATTCTGCCATCCGCCAATTCCATGTAAAAGATAGCCATCACTGTGTGTTACAACATTAGCGTTAAAGTTAATGTCAACTTCAGTCGCACCCAAAACTACAGCATCAATAATTGAGGCGAAGTTACCCTTACCATGGTAATTGTAACTGGTAAACGGGGAAGTGTTAACATGCCCCGGGTTTTCACGCATGGAGCGAACACCTTCGAGATCGAATGTCTGACCATCAAGGATATAATCTGTTAAACCTTCTTCCAGCATCTCAACAAGATACTTCGTTGATCCGCCGCGAATGAAACGAGCTTTGATATTCTGCGCGATCATTTTCTCTTTTAGGATTAACGCGAATGCCAGGTTTGTGCCGCCGGCACCTGCCTGAAAGGAGAATCCATCTTTCAATATTCCCGCTTTCTCAAAGAAATCAGCAACGTACTCTGCTATTAAAAGTCTGTCAGGGCTTTTGGTAACCTGAGTAGTGCCGGAAACAATTTTTGATGGATCGCCAAGTGTTTCAACTTCCACAACATAATCAACATTATTACCTTGTATCTGCCATGGATAACAGGGGAATGGAACAAGATTATCCGTTGCAACAATTACCTTATCAGCATACTCGGAATCTGCCAGGGCGAAACCCAATAAACCGCAAGCAGCCGGGCCGCGGTCACCGGTTGAATTACCGAACGGATCAGCAGTCGGAGCTGCAATTACCGCTATATCTATATGCACTTCACCATCCTGAACAGATTGATAGCGCCCGCCATGCGATCTTAACACGCCAACCCCATTCATATTGCCTTCGGTAGTAAAACGTCCCAGAGGGCCGTTCATAGAGCCTTCAATATGATGTATAGTGCCATCTTCAAGGTATTTAATTAAATGTTTATGGCATGGGAATGATGCGCTGGGAAACCAGCGGATATTTTTAATGCCCATAGATTTAATGGTATCAAATAATTGGTTGGTCAAAACATCGCCGTCACGTAAGTGGTGATGTGTTGAGATTGTCATACCATCTTTAAGTCCGGCTTTCTTAAGAGCTTCTTTCAGGTTCTTAACTACTTTATTTCCATCGTCCGGATAATCAGCACAAGTACTGATTTGTGGTTTTGCTTTATTGCCTGTTGGCCTGTGCTTGCCAATACCCTGGTAGGGAGTTTGTTTTTCGCCATTGACTTCTGATGGAACTAGTCTACCGATTGCATTCTTAACCAATTTCATCTTTCCTCCAGTCATTATTGATCAATCCATTCAACAGGGCCAACTTTATTGTGTTTTGTGCCCGCTTAACAACAGGGGCATCAATCATTTTGGTGCCGAGTGATACAACACCAAGACCTTTTTTCTCAGCTTCTTCGAATGCTAATACTATCTTTTTCGCCTTCACAATTTCCTTTTCTTCCGGCGCAATGGCTTCATGAACAACTTTAACCTGACGAGGATGAATACATCCCTTTCCCTCAAAGCCAAGTTGTTTCGCTTCAATAACACTAGCTCTTAATCCTTCCATATCACCAACATCGGAGAAGACGGTATCAATTGCCTGAATGCCGGCAGCTTTGGCAGCGTTAACCAACATTTGTCTTGCAAAGATGCTCTCAGTTCCTTCGTTCGTTCTCTGAACGCCAAGATCGGCCGTATAATCTTCCAGTCCGATTGCAAGCGCACAATTAAATTTGGAAGCAATGGCAATTTCGTAAGCCTTAAGTGTGCCCAAGGCACTCTCGATAATTGGCATAAAGTAAATATCATTCTTAATACCATGTTCTTTTTTAAGTTCAAGAACCTTCTCTTCAACCTGTTTGATCTGATCAGCAGATTCAACTTTTGGTATAAGTATTACATGAACGTTATGAGGGACAATGTATTTTAGGTCATCCAAACCTTGCGGTAGTTGATTAATCCTAACCATTCGTTCAGCACCGTAAAAGTCTATTGTTCTCAGGCTATTACGCACTACCAATTGAGCGGCGTCTTTTTCTGTAACAGCAACACTATCCTCAAGATCTAGTATGATTCCATCAGGTCCATGAAGTCCGGCATTCGGATAAAATTTTGGTTCGTTACCTGGTAAGTACAACCTGCTTCTTCGCAATTTTTCTTTTGTAGTTTTATAGTAGTTATTCTTGTTGAACTCAGGCAGAAACTCTTTCTCGCAATCGGGGAAGAGGCGCTTAACGGCAAGTTCAAACCGTGCCATTATAGTTCCGGGTAAAGCACCGGAATCTTCTATTGTAATCTCAGCATGTTTCAGCTCAAAAAAATTACACATCTCATTAATCAACTTACGGGTTGAATCTCCGTACATTATTTCTACTTTACTCTTCAGGTTTATTTTGTTTTCGCCTGATTTTTTTAATTCAATTTCAACATAACAATCAGAACGAACATCAGGTCCGCTCTTTCCTGCATTTGCTTTGTTAGCTGCTGGTTTCATATGTCAACTCTTATTATTTATAACCAATTACTGAAGACCGTTATCTTTATATTTTAATTCTTATTTAGCCCAGAGATTAATCCATGGGCTAAATAAAAAGAAAGCGTCATTAAAATTACTATAAGTTATTTTTAACCCAATTCTCAAGTCCGCCAACAACAATCAATTCCTGTGCGGCAGCACCGACAGGGCCAATTGCATATTCTTTATCCGACAGAATTATTTTTGAGTTTTTGAAATCAATTTTGGCTTTCAATCCGGTGTATTCAGTTAAGTTCGCCTTACCGTATCTGGCTTTGAAATCATCTACTAATTCCGGTGATTCAATACACAAGAAACCATTGTTGATTGCGTTTCGCTGATATGTTTGATTAAATGTACCTGCAATTACCAGAGCGATACCACGGAATTTAAGCGCCGTTGCTGCTTGTTCGCGGGAGCTTCCTGTGCCGAAAGTATAACCACCAACAAGAATGTCACCTTCTTTAACACTGCCGGAAAATTCAGGGTCATAATTTTCCATTACAACACGAGCCTGATCTTCCGGTTTAAAGTCATCCATGTATGTATACTTTCCGGGATAGATTCCATCGGTATTCATACTGTCCTGATTACAGAATAATAGCTCACCTTCAAGTACCTCAGGGAATCCATCAACAATTGCAACTGAAGCTGCAGCAATATCTTTTTTGTTAACTTTTATTTCAGCCTGAATTGGTGATGATTCCATTTCATAGGGTGTATCAAAATAACCCGCAACGGCTGAAGCTGCAACAACAGCAGGGGAGGCAAGATAAGCCTCGGCATCTTTCGATCCCATTCTGCCCTTGAAGTTCCTGTTGGTTGCTGAAATACCGACTTCACCATCTTCAAGTAAACCTTCGCCAAGACCTATACATGGGCCACAGCTAGCCGGCAAAATAATAGCGCCTGCATCAACAAAAGTTTTCCAGTATCCAAGTGCTTCAGCATCTTTCTGAATTTCGTCTGAAGATGCAGCAACATACAGCTTAACTCCTTCAGCAACTTTCTTACCTTCCATAACTTTAGCGGCTTGTTCAAAATCCTCAAGGCGGCCGTTGGTGCAGGAAAGCAAGTATGCTTTATCAATTTTTTTCTTTTCAGCTTTGAACTGAGAGGCTGGTCTCATGGTCTTAACGTTGTGAGGACCGGCGATGAATGGCTCAACGGTGGAAAGATCAAATGTTATTTCTTTTGCATAGAAGGCATCCACATCAGGTTGCAACATTGGGGCTTCACTTCTAAGAGCTTCCAATCTTGCTTTGTTTATACGAGGGTGGGAACCATTTCCGTCAACATCAGATGGAACACCCTGCAAACCACGTGCATCAACCTTTGCGATTCTTTTTTCTATCCAGGTGTAAAGGACTTCGTCGATAGGGAAGACACCAGCTAATGCGCCCCATTCAGTTGTCATGTTGGCTATGGTAAGCCGCGCTTCAACGCTAAGACTCTTAACACCTTCACCAACGAATTCTAAAACAAAATTGAGGACTTCATCTTTATTGAAACGACCGGCTAGGGCAATAATTACATCCTTACCTGTTACGCCAGGACGAAGAGAACCATTGAGTACAACTTTTGCGACTGATGGAACCTGCCACCATGTGCGTCCGGTTGCCCAAATGGCTGCAGCATCTGTACGTACAATTGGAGTTCCCAACGAACCGACACCACCATAAGTATTTGAGTGACTATCAGAAGCTACTACCATTGTACCTGGCCAAGCGTAACCTTCTTCAATCATTACCTGATGACCGATACCACGACCGGCAGGGTAGAAGTCGTTCCCCATTTCTTTGGCAAAAGCTTCTATCTTAGCATACTTAGCTAAATTCTTTTCATCTTTATTTTGAATATCATGGTCCAATGCGAAAACAGCTTGACGTGGATTAGCCATCCTGGTAGCGCCAATGCCTTTAAATTTTGGTATAACGGCACCGGTGTTATCGTGTGTCATAATATGTTCGGGTCGGATAGAGATGAAGTCACCAGAAACAACTTTCTGTCCTTTCTCTAATCCAACAGCGTATTTTTGACAAATTTTTTCAATCATATTTTGCGACATAAAAAAACTCCTTTTAGTCAATTGTTAATCGTCAATAGTGAATAAAATAAATTGACTGTTCACCATTGACTATTCACTTATAAAGTCAATGTCTTTGCCGCCTGAAACGGCTCAAAGCTTACAAAGTCCGCGTGATGAACAATTTGTGATTCAATAGTACGTTTTCCTAAATCACCTTCTTTAGAGTGAGTACCAATAATGTGCTGAATTTCAGGTGAACAACCAAACCTGTCAGCTATGGAGATACCACTAAACGGGTGACGTACCAACTTACCAAATTTACTTGTTCCTAACTTTCCATCAATCATTTCATATTCAACTAACTTGCCCACATCTATAAGAATAGCTCCGGCGATCAGGCTATCCCAATCGAGTTTAACATCATCTGAAAAATTCTTTTCCATTACCTTACCCATTTCAACTGCTAGATGAACACAGGTACGTTTGTGATTCATAAATGTTATGTTGCAGTTATCAATAAGAAGTGAGAAAGGAATTACTTCCAAATCTTCCGGTGTTAATGGACTGTTTTCGATGGCGTAAATCCAGCATTGATAAACTTTTTCTTTTATTTCTTCGTCTTTTATCCATTCAATTTCGGGCCAAATCTTTTTTATTCTGTCTTTCATTTTAAGTTCTCCTAAATATCCATTTAATGTGAAAAGTGAGAAATTCAGTGAACAGTCAATTGTCAATAGTGAATAACAAGCTAAGTGTTTGATATTAAAGAAGAGAGCATTTTAAAAACTTCTTCAATCAGAACAAAGACTTCTTCATTATCGGATTGAGAAAGAAAGTTAAGTTTGATGGCAATTTCCAATTGGGCATCAACTTCTACTAATGATGAACGGGATATCTCATAAAATCTTTTACGTTCAAGAGAGCTCTTACGAGCTGATCCCTCAGCAAGATTGGAAATGATAGAAATGGATGCTCTTCTTAACTGACTCGTTAATCCAAACTGTTCTTCTTTTGGAAAGGACCTGGTTAACTGATAGACTTCAGTAACCAGATCAGTTCCTTTTTTATAAACATCTAGATTTTTATGATTTAGCCTTAGCATTCTTTAACTCACTATTGACTATTCACAATTGACCATTGACTGGTCTTTTATAACGCCGCAATAACTGCATCTGTCATTTGTTGTGTTGAAGCAGCACCTTTTTCAACAACATCTGGACGACCAGACATCTTCATCATATCATATGTACGAACTTTACCATCTTCAATAACCTTTGCAATAGCTTTACGGATCTTGGAAGCAATTTCTTTTTCCTCAATAAAGTCAAGCATCATACATGCTGACTCAAACATAGCAATAGGATTAACAATTGATGTATCATAATCAGCATATTTAGGAGCTGAACCGTGAGTAGGTTCAAAAACGCCAATACCAGTTTCCGGATTAATCTGAGCTGAACATGCAAATCCAAGACCGCCGATTAAGCCTGCGAAACCATCAGAAACAATATCACCAAACATATTCCCGGCAACAAGAACACCATAAGTTTCAGGATTTTTTGTCAACCACATCATTTGAGCGTCAATGTTTGTGTTCCATAACTCTATTTGAGGATAATCAGCTTTCTGCATTTGCTGAGCCATTTTGTACATCATACCTGATGTTTCGCGAATTACATTTGGTTTCTCACAGAGAGTTACTGATTTGTAACCATATTTTTTTGCGTGCTCAAAGGCAGCTCTTAAAATTCTTTCTGTTGCTTTTTTTGTAAAAATACGGGTTGATATAGAAAGTTCTTCAACCGGGCAATCCCCAAAATTCTTTTTAAATTTTGGATGTGTCATTAATGCCTCGTGAACCTGAGCAGGAGGATTACTCCACTCAACACCACCATATAAACCTTCAGTGTTCTGACGGAAAATTGCAACATCAACTTCAGGTTCTTCAATTGTATCACCGGCCCCACGGCGGATAAAATTTAGCGGGTTGCCTTTGTATGTTCGGCAAGGACGTAAACAAATATCCAGTCCAAAATGTTGACGAAGACCAACTATAGGACTTGAGTATACTAAACCTTTGCTTTTTAATTCTGGCGCCAGTTCGTTGAACGCGTCATCTTTTGGTTTTGAAGTGATAGCACCAAAAAGACCAACTTTGTGTTCAGCGATTAAATCGATCGTGCGTTGTGGAAGTGGATCTCCTTCTTTGCACCAAAATTCCCAGCCAATGTCGCCATGAACATAATTTGCTTCGAAGCCAGCAGCGTCAAGTAATCTGATTGCTTCTTCTAAAACAACCTTACCAATACCATCACCTGGTAATGAAACAATAGTTCTCATATCTCTTTTCCTCAGTTTTTATTGTGTTAAAAGTCCTTTTCAAAATTAGATAGGCTAATCCTAATTAGCAAGAAAAAAACTGTTAAGGTTACCGTAACACTTACGATTTTTCTCTAAACTGTTCTGATTCTATAACAATTATCCAAGGGAAAAAGCATTTTTGGGGTTAGTTTTCTTATCTAGAAATGAAATTCAATTTGAATTGAAAGGGCATTTTCTGTATCGCCAAACACAATGAAATCTGAGTTATCTGTATTGATGGAGTTACTTTGATAATGTAGAGAATACTTAATCCCAAGGGAGCAGATATTGGCAAGCGAATACTTCACAAATATATACCATTTATAACCCTCATCATAAAAGGGTAAGTTAGTCATAGTGCCCAGATGTCCGTTTTCAAACTGGTATATTCGCGAATTGTAGGAGTTGGTTTTGTAAGTAAGAAATCTCAGATAAAACTGTAGGTATGATCGCCAGGTGAAATAAACATCCTGATAGAATAAATATCCTCTCTCAATGCTATCTGAATCTTCAAATAAACCTTCAGTGTAGGCGAATCCGGATTTAAGCCTAATTCCATTCTCCGGGTAGTATTTTAACTCAGTTTTAAGATCCAGTTTCCGCGAGCTAAAAAGGTTCATTCGGGGCTCAGATACCTTTTCTTTTACTTCATACTTTGCTTTTAATCGAATTTCAATATTATTGAATTTTCGGGAAGAAAAATTAATAAGGTATTCGCTGCCGTTTGAAGGAAAGGGAGAATGATAACTAGCCCATGGGAAGGCGAATTTATCTAAGTAGAAATTAATGTTTCCAAAACTGGTTGAGATACTTGTTCCAAAGTAGATGCCTGTTTCATTCATGTTGCCATTTTGTTCACCAAATCCTCTGCCATATAAATTTGAAAAATTTCTTGGGTAGTTTCTAAATGATATTATGGCTTTTACGTTTTTTATAATGGGTATATACATGTTATTGATGGATGCCACTGAGATATTGTTATAAGCGAATTCTCCAGACAATTGAAACTTATTCAGTTGTATTTCATAGCTGGCTGAGTAATATTGAAAACGATCTCCGTTGATTGAATAAGGTTTATCAGATACAATATTTCTGGAAAAGTAAGATTGTAATGATAGAAGATAAACTGCAATGTTTTTTGCAGCAAACCCCATTGTGAATCCGAGAGTTGTTTCTTTCGTATTCCCGGTCTTAAGTAGTTCATTTTGAGTTCTGTGGTATCCGGTTGTTAATAGTGAAGTAACATCACCGTTTTCATTCAGGGAAGCATCTTTATCCCTGACCGAGTAAAACCCTGAAAGCTCTATAGCACCTAATGTTTTTTTGATAGCACAGCCTCTGAAAAAATTAACCTCTTCGGTACTTGTCTTGGTAACAATAGAGCGGGGTTTCTTTTTAACAGTTCTTACCGTTTCAGTACCTTTGGAAAAAGAATAAGGTGTCCAAAGAACAAGTCCCTGCCCAAATTCGATATTATAATCACCTAAAACAAGATGATCGAAAAGATTGCCGGCTTTCAGTGAAAAATGATAAGACAATAAATCATCAAATTTATTTTCTCCAGGGTCTTTTTCTGTAATAATCCCTGATTGAAAAATATCTTTGTTAGATAGCAATACTCTGTTATAGTGCTTATCAATATTCCCCAAGTAGGTGTTTGTTCTATTTTCCGGATAAAATGTTCTTGACCATCGATCCCTCATTCTCAGATCCCAATTCTCAAAAAGTATGACTGAGCTTTTCTCACTGGTTTTTATCGGGTTGACTGTAAAAAAAGGTAATATCCTCCGTAGGAGAGTCAAATCAATATTATCAATTAAATATAGTTCCTTAGTTGAGTACAGAAAACCACGTTGTTGAATGAATGTATAGATGGAATTCGCCAACTGATTATCTACTAAAGGAAGGCTCTCCAAATCACTTCTGCTTGTCGAATTTAAATCCAGAGGGTTGTTTACAAAAAACTCAATATATTCATTCATTTCGTTGGATTCTTCTTCAAGATCCAGGTCTTCAAGGAACGATGAGATATTGGACACAGAATTGCTATCAATCTGAGCTAACAGGTTAGTAGTTAATATAAAGAATAAGAATGCTGCTTTAATCATTTAAGATGTTTATTTAATTCTAAAACCCAGACCGAACTGATGGGTTAACCCAAGTTCCGGATGCGAATTGGTTGCATAACTCACTTCAAACATACTCTGCTTGAATGATATTCCGGCAGAGTATGAATTCATTAAGGATTTATAACCGAGGTAAAAGTTTACCCATTCAATTGGAGAAGCTGAAATACCAAAACATAGATTATTATTCTGATTCAATTCTTTTGAATTGTTGATGTATACCGAAGCTATCTCTGAAATCCTGTATGAAACACCAAAGTTTAAAACAACAGGGATCTGATCTGGTATATTCCCGTAAGTGGCACTTGCCGGATTATATATTGTAAAAGCTAATCTCAGATCCGGATTGATTGAAAAAACAGAGCCAATTAAAAAAACAATTGTTCCATCACTACCGTAGTTTGTGATTGATACATTCTGATAAAATGCAGAAATTCCAACTGTAAATATTTCATTTATTGAGTTTGCGAAGGAAACCACCATTTTTTGTTCTTTGAACAATTCGAAGCCGGTTATCGAATAGCCAAAACCGGCAACACCATAATTGACTGGAATTGTTATGGAAGTACCTTTTGTTGATAATTCAGAAAGCCCGAAAGGTTTCGGAGAGAAGTATATACCTAAACTATAGGCGTCACAATTGGTTGAAGCCGACGGGTTTGAAAAAATGGAAAATGGTGTTGATATGAAACATAAGTCGGAATTACCGAGTGCGTTTTGAACGCAGCCTAGTAAGTTTTGAGCGGAACTTTGGAATGATAAATTTAGTAGAAGTAATATTGAAATAAGGTAATACATCAGCCTTAATCATTTTTTATAGATAATAAAATATTTATTTTTAAATAACAAGTTTAAAATATAACGGATTAACCATGAGAATATTAATCATTACTTTGCTTCTATTGTTGAATATAGATGTTTATTCACAGGAATTAAGAGCAACTGTTCAGGTGAATGTTGAATCGCTAAAGACTCAGGCTAAAGAGAAGTTGAGAAACTTTGCCCAGGAAGTAGAGACATACCTTAACACAAATTCTTTTTCTGATTATGATTATTCAGAATATCCAATAGAGTGCAATTTTAATATATTCTTCACCTCGGCAAGTGGTGAAAAAAGCTATGGAGCACAGGTGGTTGTTACAAGTACTCGTCCGCTGGAAGAGATTGAGGGAAGTACAATGATGATGCGGGTACAGGATTCTCCATGGTCATTCCAATATGAATCCGGGCAGTCCTGGATCTTTAATCAGGCTGATTTTGACCCCCTTACAAGTTTTCTGGATTTTTATGCCTACTTAATAATTGGACTTGATCTTGACTCCTTCTTTGAAAGAGGCGGAACACCAATGTTCGAAAAGGCTTATGATATTGCGAATTGGGGTGCAGCCAGCTATCGTGAATGGAAGTTAGAGGCAAACTCTTATAATAAAATGTATCTCGTAAAAAATCTTCTGGATGCGGCTTTTGAACAGTTCAGAATTGATTTTTATAATTATCACTGGAATGGATTAGACCTCTATGAATCTGATAGAGAGCGTGGTGTAAATAATATGGCAATGTTAGTTAAGAATCTGGCAAAGGTTAAAGATAAACTTGATCCGCGGAACATACTTTTGCGTGTGTTCTTCGATGCCAAAAATCGAGAACTAGCCAATTATATGAAAGAGTACAAAGACAGAAATGAAATTTACCAATTACTCATTACCGTGGATGCTGGGCATATTACAAAATATGATGAAATAGTAGAGTGATAAAAGCCCCTTTGGGGCTTTTATTTTATTAATTCAATTTTTTGTATGCATGAATTTTGATCCAGCTGATTAACTATTTCCATACCTTCGGTAACATTTCCGAACATTGTATACCTTCCGTAAAGATGCGGAAAATTATTATGTAACACATACCATTGAGAACCTTCTGTATCAGGTCCGGCACTCGCCATTCCAACAAAGGATTCCGCGATTGGTGTAGGAGAAAATTCCGAGTTTATTGTATAACCCGGTCCACCCCAGCCGGTGCCTGAAGGATCGCCCACCTGTGCGACGAAATTAGGAACAACGCGGTGAAAAACTACATCATCATAAAACCCTTTTTCTGAGAGGTAAACAAAATTACCAACTGAAATGGGTGATGTCATTGCTCTAAAGTTAAAAGTGAATGAACCTTTCTCAGTAAATACTTTTGCAGCTTTATACTTAAATGCTGTCTGCCAGAGTAGATCAAACATCTCAGGATTTCTCGGGATTGTTTCTACTCCAATCTCACTTTGATAATAGCGAACAAGATCATCGCAACTGGAGTCTCTGAAAGCATGCAGCATCTTCAGGGCAAAATCCGGATGGATAGTCTTTACTATTCCATGTAGGGAGAATAAAGCTTCCGCAAATTTGCCATTGTCAATTTCATTTTCTATTTGACCATTAATAATTTCTAATATACTTTCTCTGTTCGAATGAATGAACGCAGAATCCATGGCGAAGGTCATAAAAGAAATGATGGTAGGTTCATTGCCGGCCAGTTCCTTAAGCAGATACTCAACATACTCTTTGTTATTTATAAGTTCATTCTGATAACTAAGAAGAGCACTTACCATATTTATCCGATCGGGGAGTTTTACCGTTTCGAATTTACCCTTTACAAATGACCAGGCATTTTCCGGAAGTAGATTATGCTGTTCCACAATTGTGAAAAGATATTTGTCTCTTACTTTTCCATCGAACTGCGTTAAAAGTCTATCAGATTCGTCTGGAAAAAGAGCAGAATATGATATCAACAATTCACCTTGCGTATCTTCATTTATATACTCACGCTGAATTAATGATGGAGTATTGCTTTTGAGATATTCTTTAAGTTCCTGACTTTGTTTTAATTGCTTAAAAGAAATAGCGGCTTGTCGCGAAACGTTTGAATTATTATCTGTTAGCAAATTAAGGTAACTTTTTAACTCACCCTCATCAGTAAAGGAATAATTAGCCGCGCTTCTGGCCATTTCACTTCTTACTTTCCAGTCATTATGTGCGAATAGTTTTTCAGCAACTGTATAACCCAGGGCAAATTCTTCGGCTTTTCTAAGGATTGAGATTGCGTAGGTGAGGTTCCTTACGGAAAGAAACACGCGCTTTTCAGTAATGAATTCTGCAATTTCTTTTGTCGCGAAATTCCCGGCGTCTGTTCGTGCTAGTCCGAATAATGCGTCAAACAGAATCTGCTCGTTTTCAGAATACAGGTCTGCGAGTAGGACTTCCGCGGCAGGTCTATAATCTTCTATTAAACCACGCTGATGAAAATTATAGATAGCATAGGGAAAGCCATCAAGGTGTTTTGCCTGAGATTTTGTAAGGAGGTTAATCAGTTTTTTATAATCCAGGGCAGTCCCTATCTTACCATACGCTTCCAGACAATCGGTAAGGTGACTATTTTTATCGCTCTGGTAAATCATTTCAGACAAATACCGGATGGATGCATTACAAGATGGCAAGTGGCCGATAGCAAAAGCAATGTGTTGTCCGAACCTTTCGTAATCAAGCGTAGTGATAATTGGAATGTAGCTCGTATCATTTGAATGAGTGATTGACAGGAGGGCGGCAACTACTTTTGCATCATTAGCCGACTGAAGATAGGGAAGAATGATCTCCCCCTCAAACTCTCTTGTAAATGTGGTTTTGGCTAACTCATAATCGTTAACTGTATATTGTGCGAACAGAGATGTAGTTGCCAGCAGTAAAGATAGCAGCAATCTTGTCATAGCCCCCCCAAATAAAAACTATTAAATATTAATCTGATATATTCTGTATTTCTTATAAAGCTCGCCATTCATCACCTGAGCGCCACGATTCATCATTTCATTGTCTTCAAGTATCCAGCTGGCTTCGCCAAAAGTTATACCAATTTTATAAGCACGGTTAACCACTTCCCAATAGAATACGGCGTCCAGTCCGCGTTTCTGGTATTCAGGAATAACACCCAGGGTAAGTACTCTGGCCCAGGGGACTTTTTTTCTTTGAGTAAACAGCTTAATAAAACCGAAAGGATAAAGTTTCCCCTTAAGTTTTTTGATGATGAAATTGTAATCGCGAAGAACCAGTGCGAAACCAATAGGCTTTCCCTCAATTTCACCAATCAGTAAAATTTGCGGCTCAACCAATGGTTTTAGTTCTTTAGCCATCGCATCAATTTCTTCATCTGTCATAGGAACGAAGCCCCAGTTTGGTGCCCATGCTCCATTATAAACAGCTTTAATTTTTTCCAATTCCGGTTTGAAATCTTTCAGGTTGGCACTCCGGATAACAATGCCGGAACGTCTTTTAGCGATATCAGCTACTCGCGCCAGTTTTTCCGAGGAAATAACCTTTTTGTTCTCGAGTTTATAGGCGTAAAGGTCCTTCTCTTTTTTGAAACCATAACCTTCGCAAAGATCCAGATAATATTTAGGTGTGTATGCCATCATTAACCGGGGTGAATCATCAAAGCCTTCCAATAATAATCCATATTCATCATTACTTGAAGGATTTGCGGGTCCCCGCATGGCGTTAAAACCTTTTGTTTTCAACCATGCTTTGGCTGCATCGAAAAGGGCATTGGCTACATCCTGGTCATCAACACACTCGAAGAACCCGAAAAAACCAACGTTATCGTTATTATGCTCATTATGCAAATCATTTTTAATAGCGCCAATTCTTCCAACTATCTGGCCGTCTCTTTCAGCAAGAAACAATTCTCTTTCCGCATGTTTATAAAATGGATTCTTTTCTATATCAATACGCGATTTAATGTCTGCATTTAGCGGAGGAACCCAATAAGGGTTATCTCTATAAATTGAATAGGGAAACTTGATGAATGCTTTTATATCTTTTTTTGTAGTTGCAATTTTGACTGTAACATTGCTCATAAGCTGATCCCTCTGAATAAAAGAAAAGCACACCTGGTGGTGTGCTTTCTTGATAGAAAACTTATTGAATTAAATTAAGTTCTTTACCAACCTTAATGAAGGTTTCAATAATTTTATCTAAATGTTCATTTTTATGTGTAGACATAAAACTTGTACGCATCATCTGTCTGCCGGGAGGCACGCCAGGTGAAATAAATACATTTACAAATACACCTGCATCGAACAATTTTCTCCACATTGCAAATGCAAGTTCATCATCGCCTACTATTACAGGTACAATTCCGGTTCTGCCTGGCAAAACGGTAAAACCTGCTTCTTTTAATCCCGTTCTAACACGGTTCGCATTTGCTATCAATTGCGCTACTCTTTCCGGCTCAGCTTCAAGAATATCTAAAGCAGCAAGCGCTGCAGCAACAGAAGCCGGGGTAGGCGAAGCAGCAAAAATGAGCGCTGACGAAGAGTGTTTGAGATAATCGATTACCTTAGCATCACCGGCAACAAAACCGCCAAGCGAAGCGAAAGTTTTACTGAATGTTCCCATTTGTAAATCGACTTCGTCAACAAGGTCGAACTCGCTACCTGTACCACGACCGCCTTTTCCTATAACACCAACAGAATGCGCATCATCAATAAGCAAACGGCAGTTGTACTTTTTCTTAATCTCTACAAGTCTTGGCAGATCAACAATTTCACCACCAGTACTGAATACGCCATCACTGACTAATAATTTCGGTTTATCAAGAGGCAGCTTTTCCAGAACGCGTTCGCAATCATCAAAATCGATATGTTTGTATCTAACAAGATCAACAGTAGCGCCTTTTGCCATAAAGTTGCCAGCCCAAATTGAGGCGTGATTATCTTTATCTGAAACTACATATTCGCCTCTGTGCGCCAATGTAGGTATTATGCCTTGCCCTGCCATATAACCGGTGCTGAATAATAGAACTGCATCTTTTTGGAAAAACTTTGCAAGTCTTTCTTCAAGTTCGATGTGAAGGTCTAAAGTGCCCGTCAAATATCTGGAACCCGAACAGCCGGTACCATATTTTTTTACGGCCTCAATAGCCGCTTCTTTAACTTTCGGGTGTGCAGTTAAACCCAAATAATTATTAGAGCCTGCCATAATGATTTTTCGTCCTTCAATTGAAACTACAGGACCCTCATTTTCCTCTATTGCTCTGAAATAGGGATAACAACCCGTAGCTTTTACTTCATCTGCACGGGTAAAATCGTAACACTTTTTGAATAAATCCAAATTCTCCCTCCGGATTATATAAACTGGTAACTAAAAATTTTTAATTTGGTATCCGTTTATTAAACGGATAAAGTTATGATATCTGCCCAATAAAATCAAATTTAATCGAATGAGTAAATACTGTTTAATAAATTGACAATAACCCTTAAAATACTTCGATAATTGGTTGTTGGTTAATGATAGATGAGCTAATTAATTCATGTTCATCCAGCCTGGCAGAATGATATAAAAGATGGGAGGTGCATGTGTTGCAATCAGAATTACCAAAACCACGTACAGAAAAAGCAAGTTTAAGTGAGTTATGCAGAATATTGGTCAACTCGCACTCAAATGATTTAGCTGAGTCTTTGAAAATAAATACACGCGTTACTTTGGTGTTCTTATTATCTGTAATGTGATCAATGTTCCAATGAATGGTTTTACTTTTACTGCAGTGTCGTTCTATTCTTTTCAAAAGATTTTTTTGAGCACTACCTGTGTAGTAATAATATCCCGGAGGGAAGATTATGTGGGAATATCTTTTTATATCTATTTTGAATTTTATCGCGGCATAAATTTCCAACAAATAAATGCCTGAATCTGAATTAATTATTTTGTGCACCTTCCGAAATCCATGTTTTGATTCCTTCCACCTGGTTGGCGGTTAGTGGATAATAGCCTAACGGCGGCATTATTGTACCAGTCTGACCTTCAATTGCCCAAACCAAACGGCTGTTATCAGGGTTGTAGGGAAAGACTATGGAAACATCACGTGTTGTGTGTGCATGTGTAACCAGAACAATACCGCCCGCGCCACTAATAGCGTCGTGGCAGCCATTATTTGCGCACTTTATCTGAAGCACGGGTTCGATATATTCCTGGTAACTTACATTCCGACCGGGGATTTGAATCTTGTCAATCTCCGTACCGGTTATAGTGTCATCACAAGAAACCACTGTTATCAAAAGAAGTGTAAGAAGCGATAAAATGGTAAGGTCTGTTTTTTTCATGACTATTTTTTTTATTCAAAAATATCTTCTTAGTAGCATAATTACAAATGAATTAGTTACATTGCCATTAAAACCTTCTGGAGGTTAGAATGTTCCGAAAAATTCTTGTTGCCTGCTTTATTTTAACTATCTCATCTTTTACTGTAGCTCAGGAAAAACTGATAAATTCAGGTCCCATGGTTGGCTACTCCACTATGCGGGAAGTAATGATTTGGGTTCAGACAACAAAACAGGCTGCAATAAAATTTAAATACAATGAGAAAGGAAGTGAGCGATATTTTTATACATCAAACTATCAGACAATTAAAAAGGAAGCATTTATAGCCAAAATAATTGTTGATAACTTAGAACCGGGTAATGTTTATGAATATGTACTTTGTGTTGATGGTACCGAAATTCTTCCTGAGTACAGGCAGGAATTCCAGACACAGAAACTATGGCAATGGCGCGAGGATCCGGCGGAGTTTACTTTTGCCACCGGCAGCTGCGCTTACATAAACGAGCCTGAGTACGACAGACCGGGCACGCCCTACGGAAGCGATTATCAAATATTTAGCGCTATTTATGAGACTACTCCTGATTTTATGCTATGGCTAGGGGACAATGTCTATTTACGGGAAGCTGACTGGAACTCCAGAAGCGGTATAATTAAACGATACACTCACGACAGGGCGATACCCGAGATGCAGCCCATGTTAGGTGCCATGCATCATTACGCCATTTGGGATGACCATGACTATGGACCTGATAACAGTGACAGGGGATTCTGGAATAAAAAAACAACCCTGGAAGTTTTTGAAATGATGTGGGGAAACTGGAGTTATGGTTTTAATGACCAAAAATGCGCGACCTCATTTTTTCAATGGGCTGATTGCGATTTCTTCCTGCTCGATAACAGAACTTTCAGAACACCTGATAAGCGCATGAATACGAAAAGAGAATTTATAGGCGATGCTCAAATGGACTGGTTGATAGATGGACTTGTAACATCACAAGCGCCCTTCAAATTTGTTGTTATTGGCAGCCAGGTACTTAATCCCGCAAACAATGCCGAGAGCTACAGCGCTTTCAAGGAAGAAAGAGCTAAATTGTTTGAACTTATCCATTCCGAAAAAATTGAAGGTGTGGTTTTTTTATCAGGTGATGTGCATAGAACTGAGTTGAGCAGACTTAATAGGAAAAAAGCATACCCGTTTTATGATTTCACCATTTCACCTTTAACATCAGGCATAACACCCAAAGAGATGTCGAAGAATCCCTTACTTATTGAAGGTACGCAATTATTCAAGCACAACTTCGCGGAAATCAAAATCTCGGGTAAGAGTAAAGAAAGAAAACTAACCTGCCGGGTTATTGACAGCCATGGCAACGAAGAATGGGTATACGAAATTACCGAAGATGAATTAAAATATAAATAGCACGTTGAAATAGAAACAAAAGTTATTTACATTTACACTCCTGATTTTAGTAAGGAGTAGCTTGCCCTGAGCCTGTTGAAGGGTTAGATTTGAGTTTTAGTTTTTATTTTTTGTTCTTTTGTATTTGCTTTTACTTTTAACTTGTTACTTTACACTTTTTACTGTCTTTTTACGGGGCTATAGCTTCCGCCTTCGTAGAAAAACAAACTACGGCGGACAGGCAGTTTGGAGAGCTCTTTGTATTTTTTTAATGCATTTACTTTTAACTTGTTACTTTACACTTTTTACTATCTTTTATGTGGCTATAGCTTCCGCCTTCGTAGAAAAAAAACTACGGCGGACAAGCAGTTGGATTAGCTCTTTGTTTTTACTTTTACCTTTTACCTTTTTACTTTGTACTTTTCTTTTATGGGGCTATAGCTCAGTTGGGAGAGCGCTTGGCTGGCAGCCAAGAGGTCAGCGGTTCGAACCCGCTTAGCTCCACACCTAAAGGTTAACTACTATGTTAGCCTTTTTTATTACTCTACTTCCTTTACCACTTCATCCCTGTTTTTAGCCAATTTATAATTGCTTTAATTATAATTGATAATTATTTTCTGCCGTTGATTTAGCTAAAACCGGATTATCTATGAAAAAGCTATTTGTTGCACTTCTGTTCCTCTGTTCACTTCTTTCGGCACAGACCTGGGAGGAATTTGGTAAACCGGCGACGGTTTTGTCTCCAGGTGAAATTTATATCCTTGGCGTTCTTAAGGCAAAGTATAAAGGCAAACCCTTTACTGCAGTTCTGGATACCGCCTATTACAAAATGGAAACGTATGACCGTTCTTATATGCAGAAGATAATTATTCCTCTGAAGGGGACCTCGATGTATCTCAGTTACTGGCCGGACTATAATGGTTCTATTCAGTTCAGGTTTTATGACAATCCTGATTTTGATGCGCTAATCTATTGTAATAAGCAAGAGTTCAACCTGAAGAAAGATTCCATAAATAACTCCTTTTTTTTTGAAGCTAAGAAGAATTTTTCCATAAGTATGCTTGAATGGGACAGTAAGAGAGTTCTTGGACCGAGGGGAGTAATTATACCTGATCTCACCGATATATCAGAGTTTAAGTTTGGAATTACCTACAGGAAAAAAGATTACAAAGGGCAGAATAACTTTTCTAAATACAAGCCGGAAGAGGTAAGGATACTTGATTACTCGCAGCATGGAATCCAGGTATTTGACAAGTATATAGAAAGACTGAAATTCGATTATAATAATTGTAAGCACGATTTTTTGAAGGAGCTCCTTAAAGGTGAAACCGACCACATGGTACGGCTGAAAATAATCTACGATTTTATCTCCTATAATTTTGAACATGATTTAACAGGGAAGTCTAATCAACAATCCGTTAACTATGCAGGGAGTCTTTCCGAACTCTTTCAGAAGTTAAGATGCTACTGCGGCGGTTTTACAAATATGTTTCGCGATCTCACCCATTTGGCAGGTATACACCTCTACAAGGAAAAGGGAAGTTATTATACCCTAACCCGTGATGAAGATTGGGATATTGACATGATCAGTAGCGAACCCTATGCCTGGAACAAAATAATGTTTAACTGGCAATGGTACTATATTGATGTAACGCTGAATGCCGGTAAAGGATTGCACGACAAAACGGATAACTACCGTGAGAATAACTATTTCCTTATCAGTGAAGAGTATGCCTCAGATATTTATGTAACAGATAACGAGCTATATTTCACAAAAAAAGATGTGGACCGCAGTTCAATTTTACCAGAGCAGTATACCAAGATACACGAGTTGTTTCATAGAAGAGGTTACAAGTTTTTAACTCCTGTTAAAGAGATCGAGTTTGCAAATGATGTGCCCCTTGTATTTACAATCGAAAAACCTGCCGGGGCAGAACTTGCAGCAACTCTAAGAACTGATGACAATACAAAAGTCCCCGGTGTAAAAACCAAACGAGGCGTTAACACCACAATATTTGAAGTGCTGCCGGAAGAAAACGGGGCATACTATCTTTACCTGTTCAGCAGAATAGATGGCGAAATTGAATATGTTGCGATGATTAGAATAAAGAAACTATAATTTTTAAAGAAGCGATGTCCTTTTGATAAAATGTTTTTTAGTTGCATACAGTTTTAGAATATCATATTTGCAGCATCACATAATCCTGAATAATTCTCTTTATTATGCTGAAACGAACGTAGAAGAATTTCAATCAGGCATTTGCTCACTACCCTTGTAAGAGAAATACTCGCAAGGGTATTTTTTAAAACAGGTTCACCATATTTGAACAGAATTTCACTCTCTTTATTTTAATGTAGTTAATTAGTATAGATTTGCAGTTTACTTTTTTAGCGAAATGACTTACCTTAACCCACACATATTGCAATTCTTTTATTGGGGAATTGAATGATAGTTTCTTACCATAGACCTAAACAGGCTCTTGACGAAGCATATCTTATGGCAAAATCCATCAGATCTGATATTGATGATTTTAAAAAATCATGTTAAGCTCGTAAGCAGGATGAATGAAAACGAAATCAACAACCTTTACGACTTAACGTGGGAAGAGGTACGGGTTGTGGATTCCGCCTTCACCCTTTCAAAAGAAGAGTATGAATATTATAAAGCTTATTAGGGCTACGGCGGACAAGTAAATCCCGGGCTATGTTCAACGGTTTCAAATAAATGATATAACCACAAATAATATAACGGATTAAATTATGTCACATTCATTTTCCAGAATATGGCTGCATATTGTTTTTTCCACCCAAGGCAGAAAGCCTTTAATATCTCCGATTGCGGAAAACACAATATTCGAATACATGAGAAAGCTATTGCTTGAAGAGAAATGCCCCGTACGCATTATTAATGGTATGTCTGACCATGTGCATTTATTGTTTTTACATAATCCAAATAAGACAATCGCGGATACTATTAAGCAGATACAAGAATCGACTTCTAATTGGATAAACCAAAATGAAATTATTGAAAAGAAATTCGCCTGGCAGAAAGGCTACGGTGTTTTTTCGGTGAGTGAATCGCGGGTCGAAAAAGTTTTCAAATATATTGAAAATCAGAAAGCGTTTCATAGAAAAACATCATTCACTGATGAATATAATAAAATGATGGAATTGTATGACCGGATGTAAGTGAACTGTTCCATCTAAGGTTGATATATAATCCCCGGAGCGTGTGAAAACCAGAAAAGAATAACGATTTATTTACCGCTGCAAAGCCATGTAGAATTATGCAATAATATACATGATAAGGTTAGAAAACTGATATAATATGCAAATAAATGCATAATTATGCAAAAACTTCTTGACATCCTCCTCTCATTCCCGTAAGTTTGCTTCAATTTATTTCTATAGTATTACCAAATTAAAAAACAATTACTCAACATTTGGAGTAAACCATGACAACCAAATTACGACGACAAAGCAAGATAAAAGAATTAGTTCAGAAGCATCAGATAGCTAGTCACGAGGAGTTATTAGAGTATCTTGCCAAAGAAGATATCGAAATTACACAGGCTACCTTAAGTCGTGATTTTGCAGCCATGGGCATCATTAAAACTATTACGGAAAAAGGTATGAAGTATTCTGTTAGCGCGGATGAAACTGGCAGAGACATTGTAAAGATTATTGGTTTCGAGGTGCTTGGTATTGAGCATAATGAATCTGTAGTTATGATTAGAACGCTCGCCGGGCGTGCCCAGGGGGTTGCGCATTTTATCGACCGTACACATATTCCCGAGATTATGGGTACTCTTGGCGGTGATGATACCGTGCTTATCATTCCTAAATCTGTAAAGGATATCAAAAAAATTGTTCAGCAAATTGGTAACTACTTAACTGAAGACACATAAAGTTTGGAGAAATAAATTGAAGAAAATAGCTGTAGCATATTCTGGAGGTCTTGATACTTCGGTAATGGTAAAATGGTTAAAGAACAAATATGATTGCGAAATTATAACGGTAACTGGTAATTTAGGTCAGGTTGGTGAACTGGAAGGATTAGAAGAAAAAGCAAAGGCGACAGGTGCTTCGAAAGTTTACAACGTTGACCTTAGAGAAGAATTTATAAAAGAATATGCATACAGTGCCCTTAAAGCCGGTGCTTTATATGAAGGGAAATATGCGCTTGCTACAGCAATTGGTCGCCCACTTCTTGCAAAATTATTGGTTGATGTGGCACTTAAAGAAGGCTGCGATACAATCGCACATGGCTGTACAGGCAAGGGGAATGACCAGGTAAGGTTTGAACTTAGTATTGCAGCTCTGGCGCCTCATCTGGATGTAATTGCTCCCTTAAGGACATGGGAATTTAAGAGCAGGGAAGAAGAAATTACTTTTGCCATAGAGAATAATATTCCTGTAACGGTTACGCGAGACAGACCTTATTCTATCGATGGCAACCTCTGGGGTATTGCAACAGAGTGTGGAATCTTGGAGGAGGAGACGCTCGCTGCCCCAGAGGATGCTTTTCAAATCACAAAAAATCCAATTGATGCTGTTGACCTTCCACAGGTTATTGAGATTGAGTTTGAATCAGGGATCCCGAAGAGTATTAATGGTGTTGAATACGATCCGGTGGAACTTGTTGAGTACCTGAACATAGTTGGAAGTAAACATGGTATTGGCAGGCTGGATCAAATTGAAAACAGGCTGGTTGGAATAAAGTCGAGAGAAATTTACGAGGCACCCGCGGCTACTGTTTTACATCAGGCTCATTATGAACTGGAAAAGCTCGTTATTGACAGGGAGACCTTCAGGTATAAACAGAATATTTCCAACAAGATTGCAAATATGATTTATGACGGTCAGTGGATTACGCCACTCTTCAAATCGCTTATGGCATTTGTTAATGAGACACAGGTTAATGTTACAGGCAGTGTAAAACTACAGCTGTATAAGGGGAATGTCTGGGTAACTTCCAGAAGTTCCAGGTACAGCTTATACAGCAAGGAACTTGCTACATATACCATAGAGGATACTTTTAATCATAAGGATAGCGAAGGATTCATTAAGATATATTCACTCCCTTATAGAACTTTAGCCATGAAAAAAATGGAGCTTGCCAATGCTTTGGGGCGGACGATTTCAACAGGGACCTGATGCCATGGCACTCAGGTTTTCTTCTTCTTTTCACTTTGATTTCAGGCTACTTAAGTACGAGTTAAAGGTTAATACCGCTCATGTTGAGATGCTGAATGAAATTGGAATTATCGAAGGGAAAGAATTAGTAGAAATTACAGATGGACTTAATTCCATTGAAGATGAATTTGTCAAATTAGGCAAATCAGTTGAGGGGGAATATGAGGATATCCATTCCTTCATTGAAAAAACTCTTTTTGATAAAATTGGTTCAGTTGCCTTAAAAATACATTCGGGCAGAAGCAGAAATGATCTTGTGGTTACCTCGGTTATGATGTGGATGCGTGAGAATGTCAATACTCTTATAAAAGAGATTAAATTTCTACAGTTGATAATATTGAGGAAAGCAGAAGCACATCAGCAGGTTTTAATACCATCTTATACACATTTACAGAGGGCTCAGCCGGTGTCACTAGCCTTCCATATGTTATCTCATATCTATAAGCTTGAACGTGATATTGAGAGACTAGGATTTGTTTTAAGCCAGATTGATAAATGTCCTCTTGGCTCCGGCGCCATTGCCGGTTCGACACTCCCTCTGGATAGGGGATCAGTAGGTAAAAAATTAGGATTTAGTTCGGTTTCAGAGAACGCGACTGATTCCACTAATCAAAGGGATTATATTCTGGACATGCTTCACGCTTCTTCCGTTGGGATGATACATCTAAGTTCGCTCGCTGAGGAGATTATTCTTTGGTCGACAAAGGAATGGGATTTTGTGAAAATATCTGAGGAGTTCACAACCGGATCTTCTTTAATGCCGCAGAAAAGGAATCCTGATATTGCCGAATTAATACGGGGAAAAACGGGACGGGCTAGTGGAAACTACCTCTCTTTATCTACAACTCTTAAAGCAATGCCTTTTGGTTATAATAGGGATTTGCAGGAAGATAAAGAGGCGTTGTTCGACTCATTCGATACTTTTTATATGTCAGTTAAATTGATGGCTGGAATTATTAATGGGTTATCATTCAATGAGGATAGATTTGTAGAGGAATTGAATAATGATTTTACACTGTCAACGGATTTGGCAGATTGGCTTGTGATGAAAAACATTCCTTTCCGGAAGGCACATGATTTAGTTGGAAGAATAGTGCTTGATTGTGAGGAGAAGAAGGTAAGTTTTTCTAAAATGACATTGGAACATTTGAAAATATTCGATCAGATATTTGATGCAAGTGCTCTGGAAGCTATAAGTTTAAGAGGCGCATTTGAACGAAAGAAAACAACAGGTTCAACCAATCCTGAATTTGTTAGGGAAGAAATTGAAAAATGGAAGCGCAAACTTAACTTAGAATCCGCCTAAAGATGTTTTTCGAGCTTGTTTGTTATCTGGACAATTTGTTTAAGATTGTGTTGCAGAGTTCTTAGTTCAGTTTCCAGCTTGTAAACTCTGTAAGATTCAGCTCTTTCTTTACCCCCAAGCAACCAGTTTATATCACATCCCAGTTTTAGGAGTTTGATAAGAATTCTTGAGCCGGGCTCTCTTTTGCCGCTAATATATTGTTGAAGCTGCTGTGGGGATATGAGCATGGCGTCAGCCAGTTTTTTTAAGGTGCCATATTTGCGCTTTGCAAATAGTCTTATCCTTTCTCCGATTCCCATATGAAGTTCTTCTTCGGAGAAAAGATCAGGATCGTCATCTGCATCTTCAAAAAGATTTAGCTCAAACTGGAAAGACTCTATCAATTCTTTTATTTGTTCAAGAAGGGCATCATCCTGTTTTGGACTTTCATATAGAATATACTTTAAAGTGCTCTTTTTAATTGAGAGTTTTTCAGCAATCCAGGTAAGGTGAATTCCGTTAGTTTCAACTAACTTTCTTACTTCTTCCTGTGTTGTCATCAGAGTGATCCTCCGCAGTTGAATATTCTATTCAAATAAGCATGAAGATAACAAAATTTAACTAAATAGTTAAGTCCATTATTAGAAATGACAACTATAAGTTAACAGGTAACTTTCTTGCAATTTCCATATTTTACATTTTCAATTACGAAAATTACTCACATAAGAATAGTTCAACACATCTTATGAATATATTTAATGATTTCAAGACAGATAAATATATACTTAAACTGGCACTTCCCGCAATAGCCGGTTTATCTACACAGATGATCGTTTCTCTTGTTGACACTGCAATGGTTGGTCGTCTGCCCAATGCGGAATTTTATCTTGCCGCCATGGGCTTAGGAGTTTTGGCAACCTGGGCTATCATCAGCTTTTTCTCAAGCCTTGCCACCGGCACTCACGTTCTTATTGCACGTGGTTTTGGGCAAAAAAATTACGAGCATTGTGGAGAGGTTTTAAACACTTCTATTATCATAGGAATGGTTTTAGGAGTAGTTGTATCACTCTTGGTGGTTACAAATGCTTATCTTATTTCAGATTTCTTTGCTGCTGACGATCAGGTAGGAATATATGCGGGTGATTATCTCTATTATAGATTTATGGGTATTCCTTTCTTCCTTATTACTGTATCGTACAGAGGATTTTTCTTTGGGATAGGGAAGACTAAAATTTTTATGATCTCTGGAATACTGGTCAATTTCCTGAATATCACCTTTAACTACATGTTTATTTTCGGTGCTTTTGGTTACGAGGGAATGGGACTTGCCGGTGCCGGTTTAGGTTCTACCATTGCCACAATTTGCGATGCTATCTTCTACCTTGTTGTAAGTTCCTTTGTGCAATACCGTAGCCGGTATCATTATTTTAAGTCATTCCGTTTCAACCGGGAAATTGCCGAGAAAATTTTAAGAATATCTCTACCTGTCTCATTTCAGAATGTTTTTATCTTAGTCGGATTTCTCTCCTTCGTCGCAATTACCGGTTTAATTGGAACCCTGGAGCAAGCGGCATCTCAAATAGTTATATCGGCACTTATGATTTCATTTATGCCGTGTAACGGGTTCGGAATAGCCATCCAAACATTGGTAGGAAATAGTCTGGGTGAAAAAAATGTTCTAAAGGCAAAACACTTTGGTTACGTCACAAGTAAACTGGCAACATATTATACAACAATAGTCGCTATTATATTTTTAATAGCTCCACAATTTATTCTTGTTCTTGTTACCAATGATTCTGATGTTATTGAGGCTGCTACTCCGGCTCTTAGAATTGTAGGATTTGGTCAAGTGTTTTATGCCGTTGGAATTGTTCTTTCTAACGGCTTACAAGCAGCCGGAAGAACTTTTTTTGTAATGATGGCAGAAGTACTTGTTAACTGGGTTGTATTTGTCCCGCTTGCTTATTTGCTGGGAGTTGTGCTAGGATATGGTCTTGAAGGTGCCTGGGCAGCACTTCCATTCTATGTAATATTATACTCGGTAATAATTTTTGTAAAATTTAAGTCTGACAAAATGAACACTCTCAAAAATTGAGTGACATTTTATATGAAAATAAACTTGACTCTCTTTTTATTTTGAAATATATTATCCCCATGAATAAAAAATTCATAAAATCGATCGTTTTAGCCATATTCATCGCTCAGTTTAACTTAGTTTTTGCTGGTGCCATGATAGCGGAACCTGGACTAACTGCTGTTAGTGACGGGCAAAGTGTTAAACTTACCTGGCAAACCACATCAGAAGAAAATCTACAAAGTTTTATTGTTGAAAGAAAAGCCTCAGATGGAGAATTTATTCAGATTGCGACAATGAGTCCCGAAGATGATCAATATTACGAGTATGTTGATAGGAATGCATATAAAACCGAAGACGCTGTTTATATCTATAGATTAAGTATTGTTGAAACAAGCGGGTCAGTTAGTCATTCCGGTGAAGCTTCCGTATTACACAATGTATCAAGCGTTCGAAGAACATGGGGAAGTATCAAAGCCTTATTCAGATAGTCGTTTATTTTCTTTCCAAAAAATTCACTCAAATTAATTTAATTCAATAAGGATGACAAATGTTCAATTCTGGTACAGCTATATATTTAGCTTCAAAATCGCCAAGAAGAAAAAAATTACTCAAGCAGATAAATCTAACTTTTAAATCTTTTTCAGTTGAATTGAAGGAAGAAATATTGGATGGCGAGCATCCCATTAAAACGGTTAAACGTCTGGCAGCTGAAAAGATGGCTTTGGCTGAAAAACGTGTAGAAAAAGGGATAATTATTACTGCTGACACTATAGTCGTTCTTGATAAAGAAGTTATTGGCAAACCAATATCAAAGAAAAACGCGTTTGAAATTTTGAGCAAGTTGAGTGGAAACAAACATAATGTATACACAGGCTTTGTGGTTAAGAACGTTAGTAATGGTAGAGAAATTATTAGCTATGAGAAAACCTCAGTGACTTTCAGAGAACTACAGCCGAAGGAGATAATGGATTATATTGAGGGGGGCAGCCCTATGGACAAAGCCGGTGCCTATGGCATTCAGGATGATTTTGGATCTGTGTTTATAAAAAAAATTAATGGCTGTTATTATAATGTAGTTGGTCTTCCGCTAGCAAAGGTTTATCAATCACTCTTGAAAATGGTTTAAATTGCCTCCAAAACTGTTAAATAAATTATTAGTAGGAATATCAATTGGCGCTGTAGTCTATTTTCTATTCATTCTTTATGCAGATTATAGCCTGTTTCTCAGAGCGCTTGAAACTTTCAGTTGGAAGCTGATTCCTGTCCTTCTCCTTCTTTCGCTCGCAAACTATTATCTCCGTTTTCTTCGCTGGCATTACTACCTTTACAAAATTGAAATCAAATTGCCGTGGTTAGAATCTCATCTTGTTTTCTTCTCAGGGTTGGTCATGAGTATAACGCCAGGGAAACTTGGGGAAATACTGAAGCCCTATCTTATTAATAAAATAACCGGGGATTCTGTTGCAAAAACAATTCCAGTTGTTCTTGTTGAGCGTTTGCTCGACTTTCTCGGACTTGTCATGATTGCTTTATTTAGTCTTTTCTTTGTTAAATATTCATCCTATACATTGGCTGTAGTGGGCGTGTTACTCATACTGGTAATACTACTGCCGGGGAATAAAAAATTTTCAGAATTTATGTTCTCTCTACTTGGCAGAATATCTCCGTTAAGAAAGCATATGGAAAAGATTAGAGAATCACATGATAGTATCCAAAAGATGGTTAGTCCAAAACCCTTATCAATCATGATCCTGATCAGCATTGTTAGTTGGTTCTTTGAATGTTTTTCTCTGTATCTGGTATTAGAAGTTTTTAATCCTCAGATAACAGTGATGTGGTCATCATTTATCTATGCATTTTCAACCGTGGCTGGGGCTTTGTCATTCTTCCCCGGAGGGTTAGGGATTACAGAAGGATCATTAACCTTCCTGATTAGTGATGCTGGATTTAGCACTGATATTGCTATTCTTGCGACGTTTATTATTCGAGTAGCAACTTTATGGTTTGCAATTTTTATTGGTGCCATTAGCCTTTTCTTGTTGCAAAAAAGAATCGGTAAAATTAAATCCACTTAGATTTTTTTTGTGATTTATTTTAAGAAAAATGTAACGACTTATTCAATTCGAATTTTATGGTAATAAATAAGTATTGGTTAATTTTAGAAACAAAAATTGGTAAGAGTTGTCCAAAGGAAAAGTAAGTGGACATTTCTGATAGCTTTATTACAGATTCTATTTTAATTGGAGATTTTTTTTAAAAAACGGGTTGAAGTGCGTTTGGGAGATATATTTGTTCCTTGCATTAGACAAGAAGGAGTAAATGAATTAACCTATATTCTATCCGAAAATAGTATATATTATTATTTCGATGGGTTCGATTTCCTTGATTTTCGAATACCCTCTTATTATTTTAACAAAGATGTAAAATAACTCAATGGAGGTTTCTAATGGCAGATGATAACGGAATTGGAAAAGGTATATTAGTAGGTTTTTTAGCAGGAACAGTAGTAGGTTCAATCTTTGCACTATTGTACGCGCCAAAATCAGGTAAAGAATTAAGAGAAGAAATTGGACAGAAAACTGGTGAATTAAGGACGGATGCCGAAAATTATGTTGAGCAGGCTAGAGATCGTGCGAACGATCTTATCAACGATGGTAAGAAAAAATCGGAAAGATTAGTAGCCGATGCAAAAGTAAAAGTTGACGGTCTATTGAAGGAAGCAGAAGAGATTTTAAATTCTGCAAAAAATAGAGCCGGAGAAGTTGTAGGTGCCAGTAAAGAAAAATTTGATGAAGAGGGTGACAAGATAAAAAATGCAGTAAAAGCTGGTCTTGACACTTACAAAAAAGAAAAAAATTCATAAATGATAATTATGATAATTGATATACTACTCGTTGTCCTGATATTAGCTGCAATTGCTCTATGCATTTATCTTGTTATCTCGCTTAAGAAGCTTAATGAGAGCATAAAGGTTATGCAAAAAGATGTTCACGATCTTTATGAAAATGCTGTGCCATTACTTCAAAATTTAACGGAAATATCAGAGCGGGCAACAAAAGTAACATCCGAAGCCGAACTCTATTGGAGGGATATTTCATCCTCCATTGAAAGAGTTAAGGATAAAGTTTCTGGTTTCGGAAAGAGCAGTGGTGCAACATCACCACAAAATCCTATAGAAGATTTTATTAGAAATCTCAAAGCCATTTCAAGAGGAATAACAGCTTTTTGGACGAATTTTAGGAATTAATTTAATAAATATTCAGAGTTACTATAATAGGAGAGAACATTGAAAGAGTATAATTCAGATGCTATTCGCAATATTACCTTTATTGGTCATGGTGGTAGTGGTAAAACTTCGCTTTCGGAAGCAATCCTTTTTCAGGGCGGAGAAATCAATAGAATCGGTAAAATAGAAGAAGGTAACACCACTTCAGATTTTAATCCTAATGAAATTGAGAGAAATATTTCAATAAATGCCTCTCCTCTTCACGTTGAATGGAACAGTAGAAAAATTAATTTTATTGATACCCCTGGCTATTCAGATTTTATTGGTCAGGTAATTAGCAGTTTACATGTTGCTGATTTAGCTGTCTCGATGGTAAAAAGTGCTGAAGGAATTGAAGTTGGTACTGAAACAACTTGGGAAATGGTCAGGAAAAATAATATGCCAGCTGCTATTATCATCAACAAAGTTGATAATGAGCATTCAAAATTTGAAGAAACCCTTGAATTAGCAAAAGATCGTCTTACCAAAGATGCAACAATTATCACTTTCCCGACAGCTGAAGGTGTCAATTTTAAATCTATTGTTGATATCATCAAAATGAAAGAAATCACTTATGGTGAAGCCGGGTCTAAAAGTGTAACTGAAGCAGATTTAAGTGGAGATTTATTAAGCAAAGCAGAAAGCTTAAGAGAAGAATTGATTGAAAAAGTTGCTGAGTCAGATGAAGAGCTTATGAATAAATATTTTGAGGCCGGAGCTTTAAGTGATGAAGATCTTGAAAAAGGACTTAAAGCAGCGATCGTTAATGCCTCATTAGTACCAGTGTTTGCTTTGTCTGCAACTAAACTAATTGGTATTAACAGCTTTCTTGATTTTGCTACTTCTTATTTCCCATCTCCAGCAGAAGCTAAACCAATGAAAGCTAAACTTGATGATAATGATGTTGAAATTAAAGTTGATGCCAATGGCGAGCCAGCGCTGTTGATATTTAAATCACTCTCTGAGCAGCACGTGGGCGAATTATCTATTTATAAAGTTTACTCCGGATCGATACATGCCGGATTAGATATGATTAACACTTCTAATGGTAAAACCGAAAGATTAGGTCAGCTATTTACCCTTAACGGAAAGAATAGAAAAGAAGTAACGAAAATGGTTGCCGGAGATATTGGTGCTGTTGTTAAATTAAAGGATAGCCACACTGGCAATACTTTGGCTTCAAAAAATTATAGTGTTGTTATTAAACCTATCGAATATCCCGAGTCAGTTATCCGGGGTGCCGTTCATGCAAAAGCAAAGGGTGATGAAGACAAAATTTCTTCCGGTTTGCATACTGCTCATGAGGAAGATCCTACATTATCTGTTCGTTTCGAACCGGAGTTAGGTCAGACAATTCTCACTGGCCAAGGTGAATTACAGATGAATTTAGCTGTGAAATTATTGAAAGACAGATATAATGTTGATGTAGAACTTACAGAACCAAGAATACCTTATAGAGAAACCATTAAGGGAAGTTGTGATTCTGCTGAGTTTAAGCATAAAAAGCAATCGGGCGGTCGTGGTCAGTATGGACATGTTGTTCTTAAATTAGAACCGCAGCCTCGCGGCACCGGATTTGAATTTGTTGATGCCATTGTTGGTGGTGTTGTTCCCGGCAGATTTATCCCGGCTGTTGAAAAAGGTTTGAATGAGATAATGACAAAAGGTGTTCTTACAGGTTCAAAAGTAATTGACGTGAAAGCAACGTTGCATTTTGGTAGTTTTCATGCTGTGGATTCTGATGAAGTATCCTTCAAAATAGCCGCATCACAAGCTTTTAAAAAAGGGTTTCTCGCCTCAAAACCGGTAATTCTTGAACCTATTTATAAAATTACTATTAAAGTGCCCGAAGAATATATGGGTGATGTTATGGGTGATATTTCTGGTAGAAGAGGAAAAATTGCCGGAATGGATACTGAAGGACCTTTCCAGATTATTCGTGCTACTGTTCCTCTATCAGAATTATACAAGTATTCTACTCATCTTCGTTCTTTAACACAAGGCAGAGGTACTCATTCCCGCGAATTTGCGCAATATGAAGAAGTACCTAAAGATGTTGAAGCTAAAATTATTGCAGAATATCAGAAATCAAGAGAAGAAGAGTAAAACTCTCTTTATTCATTTTATGGGCGGGAGGTATTCTCCCGCCTTTTTTGTTTATGGAGTTGAAAATGGAAAAACTCTGGTCACCATGGAGATCCCAGTATATTGAAGCATTTAAATCCGATGACTCGGATGCCGGATGTATTTTTTGTAAAGCTGTCGATGATAACATTGAGGATGATAACTCACTTGTTGTTTATAAAGGGGAATACTCTTTTATAGTACTGAACCTTTATCCTTACAATAGCGGACATCTGATGATTGTGCCCAACAGGCATATTTCTGATCTTACACTGCTTACAGGTGATGAACTTGCCGAGATGATGAGATTTGTCCAGCTTGTACTTAAAGCCCTTGCTCTTTCTATGAAGCCGCATGGATTTAATTATGGTGCAAATCTGGGCAAAGCTGCCGGTGCAGGAATAGATGACCATATTCATTTTCATGTAGTTCCAAGGTGGACTGGTGATACCAATTTTATGCCCATGTTGGGCGAGGTTAGGGTTATTTCTCAGGACTTGTTGAAAACAAAGCAGAACATTATAAAAGCTATTAGCGAAATAAATTTAGAAGGGAAGTAAATTTTTACTTCTATCTTCAATTTGGAGTATTTATGACAGAAAAATTTGAAAGAATTGAAAGAATAAATGTCCCTGAGTTAAATGATATCCTGGGCAAACAGTTCAAAGTACTGGATGACGGTTTTGTTAGGGTTGTTGATTATATGGGATCAGACAATGCTATTGTTCAGGCTGCACGCGTATCTTATGGAAGCGGTACTAAGCAGGTAAGTGAAGACCGCGGACTTATCAGATATTTATTACGCAATAAGCATACAAGTCCATTTGAAATGTGCGAAATCAAATTTCACGTTCGGGTTCCTATGGATATATGGAGACAGTGGATACGACATAGAACCGCAAATGTTAACGAGTATTCCACACGGTATTCAATTGCTATTGATTCTGCAAATAAAACTTTGCCTGGTGAATGGAGACTGCAATCCCAGGACAACAAACAGGGAAGTGAAGGGTTTGCTGATCCGGAAATTGGAGCTGAATTAACAAGGGAAGAGGAAAAATTTCATACTTACGCCCGGGAAATGTACGACTCCCGACTGGAGAAAGGAATTGCTCGCGAACTGGCTCGAAAAGATTTGCCCCTTTCAACTTATACTGAAGCATATTGGAAACTGGATTTACATAATTTATTACATTTTCTAAGATTGCGAATTCATCCTCACGCTCAGTATGAGATTAGAGAATACGCTAAAGTTATTGGGGACGAAATACTTAAATTGTGGTGCCCTATTACCTGGGAAGCTTTTAATGATTACCTTAATAATTCAATGTCCCTTTCTGCTTTCGAAATTGAGCTTATTAGTTATATCACCAAGGGAGATAAAGAGAATTTATTGACCAAGGCCGGCTCGATGAAGTGGTTGGATAAAAAGGCTGATGGTTCTTTAAAACGCAACAGGGAAAGAGATGAGTTTGAAGATAAATTGAAACATTTTGGCATGGATATCCCTTGGTAGTAGGAAAGTGTCAATATCAAGTACTCCTAAATTTATGGATTGTATTGAAGCCAGGAAATTAGTATCTCTGAAGTACTTTATTTGAAGAAGGGGGTATCTTGAAAGCTTTTTCTGTGATTTCTTTTATCATCACCATAACAATATTTTCTGCTTGTAGAGATAAAAGCGTTGAGCCTTTTGGAGATCCTAATGATCGGGGATCAATAGTTCTTTTAACAGAACCTGAGGGCTCAAGGATATATTTAGATGGTGTATTCTTAAATAAGATTACACCTGATAGTGTTACAAATTTGATTCCTGGTATATATAGGATCAGGCTGGCTTTTCTGGATCTAGCGGATACTACATTTCAGGTACTTCTTCATGAGGGCAGTAAAGTTGAATACAGAGTTAATTGGACCGAACAAATCTCTATCGAAGATTATTATAGCGGCGGTTTCTAAAAACAACGTTATCGGTAATCGTGGATCCATCCCCTGGACTGTTAAGGAGGAGCTCCGACACTTTAAAAACACAACATATGGTTTTCCTGTTATCATGGGGAGAACAACGTATGAGTCAATAGGAATGCTTCTGGAAGGTCGTTTGAATATTGTTCTAAGCAAAAAATTGCCGCTGCACCTGAGTGAAAATTTTATTGTAACGGATAATATCGAGAACGCCTTTAATACCTGTAACAAAAGGAATTTGGAAAAAGTTTTCATTATTGGTGGTGAAAAAGTTTATAAAGAAACCCTTCCCTTGGCAGATAAATTAATAATTTCCCGGATCAACATTGAAACTATTGGGGACACTTATTTCCCGGATTACAATGTGGATGAGTGGGAGCTTATCACAATTGAAAAAAAAATAGATTTTGATATAGAAACCTACCTTAGAAAACAAAGCTAGGTTTTTAGTATCTTTCACAAATGATAAAATAGATTGATTATTCTCAATATGACTAAAAACAAAATAATATTATTACCACAAAGCATAACAAATAAAATCGCTGCCGGCGAGGTAGTTCAAAGACCGGCCTCTGTAATTAAAGAACTTCTTGAAAATTCACTTGATGCCGGAGCTGAAAATATTGATGTATACATAAAGCGGGCAGGTAAATCACTTATTCAAGTTGTTGATGATGGTTCCGGGATGAGTGAAGATGATGCTTTAGAGTGTATAAAAAGGCATGCGACGAGTAAAATTGAAAAATTTGAAGATCTTGAAAAATTAAATACATTTGGTTTTAGAGGTGAAGCTCTAAGTTCAATTGCCGCAGTTAGTGCCTTTGAATTAAAAACTGAGCAGCAGGCTGATGAACTAGGCACATTTATTAGAATTGATACAACGGGCGAACTTCAAAAGGAGAGAGGTGCTTATTCCAAAGGGACATCAATAGCCGTAAAGAATTTGTTCTACAATACACCGGCTAGAAGAAATTTTCTGAAGACGAACGCTACTGAATTAAAGCATATTCTCGATAATTTTAAAAGGATTTCTATCACATATCCAAATGTGGCTTTTAAATTGTATAATGATGACGATCTGATATTTGATTATCCTAAAGGATCGTTCCCTGAACGCTTGCAGTCAGTATTTGCTGATAATATTCTTGATGCAGTAATTGAAGTGAAAGAAGAGACAGATTTTATTAGCCTGAATGGCTATATAGCCAAACCCAATTTTTTAGCCAAGAACAGAGGCGAACAATATTTCTTCATCAATAACAGGTTTGTAATTAGCCGAACTGTCAGCCATGCCGTATTTTCTGCCTATGAGCATATACTTGACAAGGGAGATTATCCATTCTTTGTACTTATGCTTAAAATAAATCCCAAAAAGATCGATGTGAATGTCCATCCTCAAAAGCTGGAAGTTAAATTTGATGATGAAAAGGATATCTATACATTTGTTCAGGCAGTAATTAAAAAGAGTCTTGGCAGCTTCGATCTTGTTCCGAACATGTCATTCTCGGATGTTCCCTCAACAGGAAATGAGAAGTTGGGTTTTTCGAATCATTCGGCAACATCACGAAGCGATTTTACAGACAGACCGATGTTTGGCGGACAGGGACAAGGAAGAGAAAAAACACCATCTTTTTCAGATAATGAAATTGATTTACTCTTTAGTTCTATTAATGACGGTATTAAAAGCACAACGACCCATTCGGGTGAAGGAAATCCACCCTTCGGTGGTTCCCCGGGTGATGAACCTAACGAAATTCATCATTCTCCCGTCGCATCTACTGATGGCATTTCAGAAGAATCTTCCTTTATAGTCGCACTGCATAATAAATATATATTATCGCAGATAAGAACAGGATTAATGATAATTGATGCCCATGTTGCGCACGAAAGAATCCTCTATGAAAAAGCAATTAAGTCTTTCGAAGCAAATATGCCATTTTCTCAGCAACTATTATTCCCTCAAACTTTCCAGGTAGATCCTGCAGATTTTGAGCTATTAAAGGAATTGGAGCCTTATATTATAAAAATAGGGTTCGAATTGAAATTTTTTAGCAAAAATACTGTTTCTATTATTGGGGTTCCTGGGGATATTAAAGTTGGGTCTGAAGTATATGTCTTAAAGGATCTTCTTCAGGAGTATAGGATAAATGAGCGGGAAAAGAATCTTGAAATTAGAGACAACATTGCGAAATCATACTCCTGTAAAGCAGCAATAAAAGCCGGGGATAAACTTGCAGATAAAGAAATGAGACTTTTAGTTGATCAACTATTTGCAACATCAATGCCCTATGTCTGTCCGCATGGCAGACCGATTGTTATCAAAATTCCCCTAACGGAATTTGATAAGAGATTCGGAAGAACATAATAAGAATTAGTTATACTGAAAGGTTACTATGATAAACAATGATTTTAAAAGAGCAAAAAATGAATACTTTGAGCAGTCTGTTAAGCTAAAGACCAACGGGATGAAGTTTACTTCAGTTTCCGGTGAAGATGTTCAGGTTTTGTATACGCCAGAGGAAGTACATGAAATAAATTATTTGCATGACATCGGTTTCCCGGGTGAGTATCCATTTACACGGGGAATTCATCCAAATGGTTATCGTGGAAAAATATGGACAATGAGACAGTTTGCTGGTTTTGGTTCTCCTGAGGATACAAACAGTCGTTTTAAGTACTTGCTGAGCAAAGGGCAAACGGGACTGAGTGTGGCTTTCGATTTGCCAACGTTAATGGGTTACGATTCTGATGCCGATCTTTCTGAAGGTGAGGTTGGTATTTGCGGGGTTGCAATATCATCATTACAGGATATGAGTACACTTCTTGATGGAATTCCTTTGGACAAAGTCTCAACATCTATGACCATAAATTCGCCTGCGGCAATGATATTTGCCTTTTATCTGGCAGTGGCAAAAAAACAGGGGATTGGTTTTGATAAGCTTAGGGGGACTCTTCAAAATGATATTCTAAAGGAATATATTGCTCAAAAAGAATATATATATCCACCGCGTCAATCTATGAGAATAATTGCAGATATGATTGAATATTGCACCAGGGAAGTTCCGCAATGGAATCCGGTCTCTGTAAGTGGTTACCATATAAGAGAAGCCGGCTCAACTGCAGTTCAGGAACTGGCATATACTTTAGCAGATGGTTTTGCCTACGTGGAAGAATGTATGGCAAGAGGGATGGATGTGGATGATTTTGCGCCAAGAATTTCGTACTTCTTTAACTCTCATTTGGACTTTTTTGAAGAAATCGCAAAATTCAGGGCAGCAAAAAGAATCTATGCTAGAAGAATGAAAGAAAAATATGGGGCTAAGAATGCCAGATCATGGTGGCTGAGGTTCCATACTCAGACAGCAGGCTGTACTCTTACAGCCCAGCAGCCGGAAAACAATATTGTTCGTACAGCATTTCAGGCTCTTGCTGCAGTACTTGGCGGTACGCAATCACTTCATACTAATTCTATGGATGAGACACTGGCTTTGCCAAGTGAAAAAGCTGTAAAAATTGCCTTGCGTACCCAGCAAGTACTAGCTTATGAAACTGGCGTAATTAACAGTGTGGATCCTCTGGGAGGAAGTTATTATGTAGAGTCGCTAACTAACAAGATGGAAGAAGAGGCTAATAAGATTTTTGATGAAATTGATTCTCTCGGCGGGGTTATTCCGGCAATTGAAATTGGTTATTTTCAAAAGCATATTTCGGATGCGGCCTATCGTTATCAGAAGGAGCTTGAGAATAAAGAAAAATTTGTTGTTGGTGTAAATGAATTTGTTGAAGAGGGGGAAAAAGTTGATATTCCTATCCTACAGGTTTCTCCTGAGGTAGAAAAACGCCAGGTTGAACAATTAAGAGAATTAAAGCAGAGTAGAAACGTTGAACTGGTTAAAGCGAGTCTGAATGAAATTACAGATGCCGCCATAAATAGTAAGAACCTGATGCCGGTTTTTATCAAAGCTGCGGAAAATAATGTAACTCTGGGTGAAATGGTAAGCGAATTGAAAAAGCATTTCGGTATTTATGAAGAATCAGCGGTATTTTGATGTTTAGAGACTTTACAAAACTAATCAGGGTCTCGCATTGGGTAAAAAACACCTTTGTTTTTGTACCCTTAATTTTCTCTAAATCACTGGATGACGGTAATAAAATCCTATTAAGTGGATTAGCCTTTGTGTCATTTTCGCTCGCATCCAGCATAGTTTATATATTCAATGATATCATTGATAGAGATGCTGATAAAAACCACCCGGTAAAGAAAAACAGGCCTATTGCCTCCGGAAAATTTTCATTAAGTTTTGCCTATTTTTTAATAGCGTTGCTGCTTGTGTTAGTCAGTTCCTCACTAATGTTGGCTAATAAACTATTTACAATAATTGTATTACTTTATATTGTTATAAATATCCTCTATAGCATAAAACTTAAGCACATTGTTATTCTTGATATTATGATTATCGCAGCCGGCTTCATTCTTCGTGTTATCGGTGGTGCTTTTATTATTGAGGTGTATATTTCGAATTGGCTAATCCTGACAACTTTGTTTTTATCTCTATTTTTAGCTGTGATGAAAAGAAGATCGGAGCTGAATATTTCATTCGAAAATATTGACACGAGAAAAGTGCTTGAAGACTACTCTTATAGCTTCATTGATCAGATTGGTACAATTTCGGCCGGAGCAGTAATAATTTGTTACGCAATCTATACTGTTGCTGAGCGAACAGTGAGTTATTTTAATTCTGAATCTCTTATTTATACAACAATTTTTGTTATTTTTGGAATATTCAGGTATATGTATATTGTATATCATAAGAACAAAGGGGAAGACCCGACAAAAGAGATAGTTAAAGATATTCCCATCATAGTTAATGTGGTTCTTTATACAGTTTCTATAGTTATTTTAATGTACTTCTCATGAAAAAGTGTATAATGGCATTTTTAGTGCTATTGCTAATCACGGGATGCTCTGGCTCGGGGAATAACGGTAATATTGACCTCGATCAGGCAGATATGATGATCCCAGATCTTCATTTAAGGACCAAAAAAGTTAACGCGTGGTTGGTCGAGAAAGAAAATAGTAACAGACTAAATATTTCCGGCGAAATCGAAATATTTCCTTCCAGCCGCTACGAGTTGGACTTTCTTAGATTGAATGAGATTCAGATATTTCAGCAATTAAGATTAATTTCCCGCATTATTCCGGTATCTAGATTTGAGAATTCTGAATTTTCGAATAAATCAAAAATACTGATCTTTTCAACCATTAAGGGTGTAATTGCCTCACTGAAATTGGATCCTAATAAGCCGGTTGAAATGGTTATCGTTTTTGAAGAGGCAGGGGATTTACTAATTCATAAAATTAATGACATTTCAATAACGAGAGTTGAATGAGTGTAACTTCTGAAATTATCGGGCTTGCTATTTTACTATTATTAAGTTCCTTCTTTTCTGCCTCCGAATTTGCCTTCGTAATTGCAAATAAGATAAAGATTGAGTTACGCTCGCGAAAGAATAATGTTACGGCAAAAAATGTATTTTATTATATAAATAATCCTCAAATATTTTACTCTACTATCCTTATTTCAAATAATGTCGTAAATATTGCATTCTCTTCATTAATCGCATTTTTTCTGGGAACCATCTTTAAACTGGGTGAATTGGAAATACTCTTAATCACGACAGTTCTTCTGCTTTTGATTGGCGAACTAATACCAAAATACCTGGCAAGAGAGTTTGCTGATGTCTTCATCTTGCTGGCGGCAATTCCAATAAGAGTAATAACCATAGTTATTTATCCTGTTGTTAAATTAATCTCGACTGTTTCGTCTGCCTTGTTTATGCGAGAGGAAGATGAGATATTGGATAAAGAAGAATTTTTTGATAAGGAACAGTTTCAAACTATTTTATCTGAAAGCACTGAAGCGGGGCACGTGCAACAGGAGGAATTTGATATAATTAATACAATTCTCGAATTAAGAGAGCAGAAGGTTTATGATGTAATGACACCCAGGACAGATGTTGTTGGTGTTGAAATAAATAGCTCAGTTGAGGATGTTATCAATGCATTTGTTGAGAGTGGATATAGTAAACTTCCGGTATTTGAGGAGAATCTTGATAACATTAAAGGCATTGTAATAACTTATGATATGTTCAAATATCCTGAAAATTTAAGCTCTATTATCAGAGAAGTCGGTTTTGTTCCTGAAACAAAGCAAATTCTTGATACATTAAATGAATTACTTGCTAAGCAAATGTCGATTGCGATTGTAGTTGATGAATTTGGCGGCACTGCCGGTATTGTTACGGTTGAAGATATTATTGAGGAAATGCTGGGTGAAATAAGAGACGAATATGATATTGATGAAGATATTTTTAAAAAAATTGATGAATTCAGTTATATTGTCAGTGCCAAAGTTGAAGTTGATACCTTGAATGATCAGGAAGGCTTAAACATTCCGGAAGGAGATTATGCCACAATTGGTGGTTTTATTACAAGTGCGCTTGGCCGAATTCCTCAAAAAGGTGAAAAAGTGACCATTGATGACCTCCAGTTTCTCATTATAAAATCCGATAAAACCAAGCTAGATTTAGTCCGCATGTGGATTAGCACACCCTCGAATTAAAACACAATCTCCAATATAAAAGACCAGGAATCCTTTTTATAAATAGGACATCGTATAGTTTATAAATAATCGTTCGATGGGAAAATGGAAATTGTTGGTTACATATTAGCAATATTGATAGGTGTTTCACTCGGGTTGATTGGAGGAGGAGGATCTATTCTTACAGTGCCGGTTCTGGTTTACATTTTTCACATTGATCCTACTTCGGCTACTGCTTATTCTCTCTTTATTGTTGGCGTAACAAGCCTTGCCGGCGCAGCCGCTTATATGAAAAGAGGAGAAGTAGCATATAAAACTGCTTTCTTATTTGCCATCCCGGCATTTTTAACCGTTTATCTTACAAGGCGATTTATTGTTCCTGCCATTCCTGATATTCTTTTTGAATTTTCGGGTATCGTTTTTTCCCGTGACTTGATGATAATGATAGTATTTGCATTCTTAATGCTAGGTGCATCCTACTCAATGATTAAAAAAATAAGTGTGAAGCCTAAAGTAAATCATGGTAAAAGAGATTTTATATTTCTAGCCCTGCAAGGTATTATAGTAGGTTTCTTAACAGGTTTAGTGGGAGCAGGTGGCGGATTTATGATTATTCCAACGCTTGTCTTATTTGCAAACCTAGATATGAAAAGAGCGATTGGCACATCTTTAATGATAATCTCTGCAAACTCTTTAATCGGATTCATGGGAGCTTTTGGCGCAAATATGGTAATTGACTGGATGTTTTTGATGCTAATGAGCGGAATTGCCGTTATTGGGATTTTCATGGGGAGCAGAATGACAAAATTTATTCCCGGATCTAAATTAAAACCTGCCTTTGGGTGGTTTGTTCTTGTGATGGGCGTATTCATAATTGGAAAAGAAATTTCTAAAATATTATAAAACAAGGAGCACAAAATGAGATCAGTATTTTCACCTGTTCAAACAACTGGATTCACGGTAGTTAACCTCGATTCTGAAGCTTTCGATGAAAAAATAAAATCTGAGAACGAAGGAATTTTAGTGGATGTGAGAACAAGACCGGAGCATGATGAAGTAAGACTTCCAAATTCTATATTAATGGACATATATGCCCCGGATTTTAGAAGCAAACTTGAATCCTTAGATAAAACTAAAGAGTATTATCTTTATTGCCGCAGTGGAAGCAGAAGTTATCATGCTGGTTTAACGATGGTTCAGTTGGGTTTCGAGAATGTTTACAATCTTGCTTCCGGCATTATTAGCTGGTACGGCGAAGTTGAACAAGGATAAAAATTTTATTATATAAAAGGAGTTAAGTCTATGTTTTTCCAGAATATATATGAGAAAGGTTTAGCACAAGCGAGCTATCTTGTTGGTTGTCAGTCAACTAAGGAGGCTATCGTAATAGATCCCAGAAGAGATATTAGCATTTATTTAGAAATTGCAGAGCAGGAAAATCTTAAAATAAAATACATCACCGAAACGCACATTCATGCTGATTTCTTGAGTGGCTCAAGAGAGTTAGCAACTGCAACCGGTGCAGAAATATTACTTTCTGATGAAGGTGGCGCCGATTGGGAATATCAATTTGAGCATAAGGGGCTTAGAGAAGGTGATAGCTTTAAGGTTGGCAACTTAAATTTTGACGTGCTCCACACACCTGGGCATACACCGGAGCATATCAGCTTTTTGCTAACTGATACCGTAGTTAGTGAACATCCCATTATGATTTTTTCTGGAGATTTTGTTTTTGTCGGTGATATTGGTCGACCAGATCTTCTTGAAAAAGCTGCCGGAATGGTAGGAACCAGAGTAAAAGGTGCCCTGGATATGTTTGTTTCACTGAAAAAATTTAAGGCATTGGCTGATCATATTCAGGTTTGGCCAGGTCATGGAGCGGGATCGGCATGTGGGAAAGCACTTGGCGCTATTCCAAGTTCAACAGTAGGTTACGAGAAACTTACAAATTGGGGATTGAAAATTGAAGATGAGACTGAATTTGTTAACGCGCTTCTGGAAGGACAACCCGAACCTCCAAAGTATTTTGCTATGATGAAAAAACTTAATAAAGTTGGCCCCGAAATATTGGGGGGCATTCCTCATCCTGCAAGGTTAACAATGAATAATTTCAAAAAAGCTATCGATTCTAATGTAACATTGGTTGATACAAGAGATAAATTATCATTTGCCGGCGGTCATTTATGTAAATCTATAAATATTCAGGATAACTCTTCCTTTAGCACCTGGGCCGGCTGGCTGCTCGATTACGATACTCCATTCGTTCTTGTTGCTCCAGAACATAGAATAGATGATCTGACTAAGGCACTTATAAGAATTGGACTCGATAATATTCATGGATATATAACCGATATTGATAATTGGGCCTCAACATCATGTAATGAACTCGAAACAGTGGAGCAAATTACTGTATCTGAATTAAGAAAAGAATTGGAATTTAACGATGTTGAGATTATCGATGTCCGTGGTTATACTGAGCATGCCGTTGGTCATATCTCCGGCAGCAAAAATATTCACACTGGTTATCTTTTAGATAATTTAGATCAGATTTCACTGGATAAAAAAATTGTTCTTCACTGTGCCAGTGGAGATAGATCAAGCATTGCTGCCAGTCTTTTAATGGCAAATGGCTTTAAAAATGTCATAAACCTTACAGGCGGCATTTCAGCCTGGATGCTGGAGGGTGGCAGATTAATGACCGAACAAGAAAAGAAAATTGAACTAGAAATTGCATGATACCTCAAACATCAGGGTGAAGTCAGGACTGGTTCCTGATTTCATCCTGTTGTATATTACAGAATGAAAAATCCAATCCTTTTTTACGATGATATTTGTAAAACCTGTATTTTTTCTATCAGATTCTTAATCCGGATTGATAAAAAACAAAAACTCCGATTTTCGCCCATCAATTCAAGTACATTCAGACAAACTGTAAATATTAACCAGCAAGATATTCTTCCGGATAGTGTTATTCTAATTAATAATGGAATTATATTTACAAAATCTGAGGCAGTTCTAGAAATATTTTCCATACTTGGCGGATTCTGGAAGCTATGTTTAATTTTCAGGTTGCTGCCCAGATGTTTTAGAGACAAAGGATATGATCTTGTTGCAAAAAACAGATACAGGCTTTTCGGAAAGAGGGAATCATGCTTTATCCCTAATCAGAATGAAAAACAATTATTCCTTCCATGATGTCTTAATATTTGCTCATAATTTCGTATTTTTCCCATTCAAATTAATGATAATGGTGGTAATTGGATTTTACACTTTTAAGTAAAGATAGTTATAGCAAAGCAAGAGCGGGTTTAATTAAAACAGACCATGGTGAGATAGAAACACCCATTTTTATGCCTGTAGGGACTCAGGGAACCGTTAAAGCAGTAACTCAAAAAACACTGGCAGAAGATATAAAAGCACAAATTATTCTGGGTAATACTTACCATCTTTATTTGCGTCCTGGTACGGAAATTTTAAATAAGGGTGGCGGCTTACACAGTTTTATGAGTTGGAATAAGCCTATTCTTACTGATAGCGGCGGTTTTCAGGTTTATAGTCTTGCAAAGTTACGTAAGATGAAAAAGGATGGAGTAGAATTCAGTTCTCATCTGGATGGCTCAAAGCACTTTTTTACACCGGAAAAAGTGATTGAAATTCAGCGTTTCATCGGTTCTGATATTATGATGCCACTGGATGAATGCACACCATTTCCATGCGAATATGACTATGCAGTGAAATCAACAGAACTCACTTCAGAATGGGCTGCTCTTAATAAGTTGGCTTTTGAAAAATCAAAACCTCTCTATGGACATAAGCAACACTTGTTTGGTATTATTCAGGGAAGTGTTTATAAAGAGTTGCGGGAAAAATCGGCTAAAGATCTTATTAATATAGATTTTGATGGTTATTCAATTGGTGGACTTGCAGTGGGTGAGCCGGCTGAACAAATGTATGAGATGGTTGATTTTACAACAGATTTTATTCCTGAAAATAAAGCTCGTTATCTGATGGGCGTTGGAAGACCTGAAAATATTCTTGAGGCAATTGCACGCGGTGTTGATATGTTCGATTGTGTTATGCCCACGCGAAACGCGCGAAACGCCTATTTATTTACCTCGCAGGGCATTGTCTCGATGAGGAATGCTCGATACAAGGATGATTTCTCTCCACTGGATTCGGAATGTGATTGCTACACGTGTAAAAATTTTACAAAAGCTTATCTCAGACATTTGTATATTGCAAATGAAATTCTTGCCCTTGAACTGGGAACCATTCATAATCTTAGTTTTTATCTTAATCTTGTAAGAGAAGCTAGGAAAAGAATTATAGATGGATCTTTCAAAACATGGAAAGATGAATACACTAAAATTATTTCAATAAATCTTAATTCAACCAAGGAGGAATAAGTGGAATTATTATTAGCTATGGGTCAACCAGCCGGTGACGGTGGTGGTGGAAGTATGGTAAGTACTCTTATCATGTTCGGTGCTATTTTCGCAATATTTTATTTTATGATTATCAGACCTCAGCAAAAGAGAGCAAAAGAACGCGAAGCAATGTTAGGTGATGTTCAAAAGGGCGACAAAATTGTTACTAGTGGCGGTGTCCACGGTACAATCGCAGGACTTGATGAAAAAACTGTTCTCGTGGATGTTGGAAACAATGTAAAACTGAAGATAGATAGAACAGCTATCGGTAATGTGCTAAGAGCAAAAGACGAAGAAAAATAGTTTTGTTGAGGAGGGCTTTTTGAGTCCTCCTCTCTTTTACCTTCCAAATATCTTTACCAATTCAATTAAATTTATTATACTTATTAAAACTATCCTCGGAAAATTATAATGAACGTACTTGATGTTACATCCAATTTTTTAGCTCTTGAAGAAGAGTACTCAACTTATGATAAATCTGAAATCGTTATTGTTTCTGCTCCTCTCGAAAAGACTGTTAGTTACGGTGAGGGTACCGTTTTAGGCCCTACGGAAATACTAAAAGCCTCTCACTATGTAGAATTTTACGATGATGAGTTGGATAGAGAACTGTGTTTCGAAAAGGGAATTTGTTCTCTTGAAGAGCTTGACATTTCTGAAATGACCTCAGAAAAAGCAATTGAATCAATTTATGAGGAAGTATCCAGCCATCTTGCTAAGGATAAGTTTGTTGTAACACTTGGCGGTGAACATGCGCTCTCATTGGCTCCTGTAAAAGCACATCTCGAAAAATTTGGCAGACTGACAATTTTACAATTTGATGCCCATTCTGATTTGCGTGACAGCTATGAGGGTTCAAAGTATTCACATGCTTCTGTAATGGCAAGAGTGTATGAATTAACCAGGGATATTGTGCAAGTAGGTATTCGTGCCCAATGTAAAGATGAAGCAGATTTTATAAAAGAAAACCATATTAATACTTTCTATGCCCGTGAAATAAGAACCGGCATTTATGGTCAGGATTGGAAGAATGAAGTATTGAAAAAGCTGGGGGAAAATGTATATATTACTTTTGATGTTGATGGTTTTGATCCCAGCGTATTAGCTGCGACAGGTACCCCCGAACCAGGCGGATTATTCTGGGATGAAACTATGGATATTTTAAAACTTGTTGGTGAAAATAAGAACATTGTCGGATTTGATGTGGTAGAACTGGCGCCATCTGAGAACCACAGCCACTCAAATTTTGTGACAGCAAAGCTGGTTTATAAAATGCTTAACTATGCTTTTATTGGCAAATAATCATTGAGCAATTGATTTAACGTCGTGGAGGAATGCAGTGAAAAAATTACAGTTACTTTTAGGAATACTATTTCTTCTAAATATAAGCAATGCCCAAAAAGTATATCTTGCACATATCGAGGGTGATATTGACCTCGGACTGGCCCCATATGTAAAAAGAATTATAGAAGTCGCGGAAAAGGATTTTGCAGATGCAATTATCTTCCGTGTAAATACTTTTGGCGGAAGAGTAGACGCTGCAACCCAGATTAAAGATGCCATAATGGATAGTAAAATTAAAACTATAGCGTTTATTGATAAACGAGCAATTTCAGCTGGCGCGTTAATCTCTCTTTCCTGCCAGACCGTTTTCATGGTGCCGGGTGCCTCAATGGGTGCAACTACTGTAGTGGACCAGGGAGGTGCTAAACAATCGGAAAAATATCAGTCCTATATGCGATCTGAAATGAGATCCACAGCCGAGAAAAACGGAAGAAGAGCTGATATTGCTGAAGCAATGGTTGATGAACGTGTTGTTGTTGAGGGTTTGGTTGATAGTACTCAACTTGTTACTCTTACATCTAAGGAAGCTTTGGAATATGGAATGACTGATGGCATTTATTCTTCGGTTGATGAAGTTCTTAAATCTCTCGATATGGAAAATGCCCGGGTTATAGAACTTGAACCAAGCTTTGCTGAGGGGTTTGTACGTTTTCTCAATCACCCCATTATGTCATCACTATTAATTATGATAGGACTCATAGGTATGTTTACTGAAATTAAAACTCCGGGATGGGGTTTACCCGGAACAGCCGCTTTAATAGCCTTAGGACTCTTTTTTGGTGCCGGTTATATTTTGGAATTAGCATCCATTGTAGAGATTCTTGTTTTTATACTTGGTGTTATTCTCCTTTTGATAGAATTGTTTGTAGTCCCAGGATTCGGGCTATTTGGTATTTCCGGAATAATTGCAATAATTGCAAGTCTGTTTTTAGGTCTGCTATCAGGCTTTGATTTAGTCGACTCAAGTATGATCTCAGCTGCCCTCGCTCAACTTTCGGGCTCTCTTCTGGCCACATTAGTTGTGGTTTATGGCTTATCAAAAATACTACCTAAAACAACAGCCTGGAATAAATTGATATTACAGACAAACATTGAGGCAAAATCAGGGTATACTACCGATTTGGTCGATCTTGAACATCTTGTATCAAAAACCGGTGAGGCATTAACTGATTTAAGACCCTCAGGAACTGCACTTGTTGATAATAGCAGACTAGATGTGGTTACTCAAGGTGACTATATTGTCAAAGGAGAAAAAATCAAAGTAATCGAGGTTGCAGGTTCTAAGGTTGTTGTTACTAAATGTTAAGGAAAGAATTGCCGAAGAAAGGAATGATCTTTAATTTCTTCATCATTTAGTACGGAGAAGGTTGTTTGAATAACCTCCATGCAGATTGAAGTTGTTTTGATTTACATAAATGTCACTTATCAGTTTTCACTAAGTTTACCTATCAAAAAAGAAGATTAAGGTCGTATGAAAGAGAAAATGAATAAAATAAAAGTTAATGTGACTTCGGAAGTTGGCGAATTGGAGGCTGTAATTATTCATACTCCTGGTCCTGAAGTGGAGAATATGACACCAAAGAATGCTGAACGTGCATTATATAGTGATATCCTTAACCTTTCTGAGGCCTCAAAAGAATATTCTCAATTCAAAGCTATTCTAAAAAAACATTCGACAACGCTGGAAGTGGTGGATTTACTTTGTACTATTTTAAAAGATGATACAATTAAGAATAGCCTTCTCACAAAAATTTGCATGAATGAAGATATAATTTGCATAAAAAATGATTTGATGGAGATTGAATCCTGTGAATTGGCCCGTCAGTTATTGCAGGGTGTTCCACTTATCAGAGAAAATTTGACAAGTTTTCTTAGCAATGAACGATATTCACTTCGTCCACTGCATAACTTTTTTTTTACAAGAGATGCCTCGATAGCAGTTAATGAGAATGTGTTAATTGGTAAAATGGCAAACACGGTTCGCGAACGCGAAGCAATTATCATGGAGGCGATATTTAAATATCATCCCTTAATTTCCACCAGAACTTTTAACCCACTCAATGAAATTAATTTTGATAAGAAAATTTCGATTGAGGGAGGTGATATTCTTATTGCCAGAGAAGATGTTTTGTTGGTTGGTAATAGTGCCAGAACTACATCAGAAGGTATAGACTATATTCTCGATAAAGTTAAAGATAGTGATCGAATAAAACATATTATTGTTCAAGAACTTCCTGATTCTCCTGAGTCTTTCATTCATCTCGATATGACTTTCACATTTCTATCTGAAAATGAGGTTATGATTTATGAACCTGTAATTCTTGATCCAAACAGATACAAAACTATTCATATTAATGTTGAGAACAGAACTGTTCGTATTAATGAAGAGAACAATCTTCTGGAAGCGCTTAAGAAAATTAATTTTGATTTAAGACCTATTTCTTGCGGTGGCAAATCTGATCCCTGGGTGCAGGAACGTGAGCAATGGCATAGTGGTGCAAACTTCTTTGCTATGGGACCTGGCAAATTAATAGGCTACGGTAGAAATGTTTATACTCTCGAAGAGATGAACAATCATGGTTATGAGATTATTCCTGCAAAAGAGATAATAAAAGGGAAAAAGAATCTTAATGATTATAGTAAGTATGTCGTCACTATTGATAGTTCAGAATTATCGAGAGGGGGCGGTGGCTGCCGATGTATGACGATGCCTATTGCAAGAAAATAATTATTTGTTCTGGAACATAGGCAGGAAAATTTTCTTTTGAAGTTGAATAAATATTTATATTTTATCCGCATGCATACATTTTGAATGGCTTATTATTGATCACAAAATTGTTTGGAAATCCTATGAATTTCTTCTCAAAAAAACATCTTGATTCACAGGACAATATATTTGATAACTTACCTGTTGCCTTGCTGATAATGGATAATAGAGGCAGAGTCGTAAAATCGAATATTGAATCAAAAACCCTTCTCTTAAAAATTTGTAAAAATCTTGGTAAAACTTCAATTCTTGATGCTCTCGATCAAGAGGACAAATCAACGTTTTTGAATCATATAAAGAAAGTGCTAGAGGGGACAAAAGAATATACTAGCCTAATATTAAAAAATTGTGAGGATTCAACTTATTCCAGGTACGACTTTGCTTCAACTTTAGTTGTTGAAGAAAATAAAAAATTTGTAAGCTCATCAATTTCTCCTCATAAAGAGGATGATTTGAAATATGAAATATTTTTCAATAATTCTCCTCTCATTTATCAATCACTCGATAGTGAAGGGAAATTTATAGATATCAACGATACATTTGTTAATACGTTTGGATACTCAAAAAATGAAGTGATCGGTAACTGGTTCGGAAATTTTCTATCTAAGGATTCTCTCAAAAAATTTATTGTAACATTTCCTGCTTTCAAAAAGAGTAAAATAATTGAGAATGTTAAATTTGAGATGATAAAGAAGAATGGTGATATTCTTATTGTTAGTATTAACGGAAAAGTTGTATGTGATGAGTCCGGCAGTTTCAAACATACTCATTGTCTTCTACAGGATGTAACTGAGCAAACAAAAATTCTGGAAGATCTTGTCATTAGCAAACAATACTATGCCAATATTTTTGAGAGTGTTGATGAGGGAATAATTTATGCAAATAAAAAAGGATACGTACAAAAAGTAAACTCCAGTTTTTTGAAAATGACTAGTTTGGAAAGAGATAAAGTTATTAATAGACATTCGGTTTCGTTAGCCAGAGACCACCTAAGCAAGATTAAGCTTAAGAATATTATGCGCATTATATCAAGTAACCTCAATGGACATAATACTCAACCGTTTGAACTAGAGTATCTGGATAGAGTATTTTTAATCAGCACGAAGACCTCGCTTACTGATTTTGGGGTTATTGCTGTTTTTCGTGATATTACAGAGCAAAAAAAGAAAGATCAAAATTCAGAAACAGCTGCAGAAATTAGTGCCAATTTAGCGGAAAATTAGGATTAAAATACCTTTGTTGCCTAAAGTTATTCTAATTTTTCTATTATTTTATTTAGTTTGTTTTTCTTTGCATAGTCAATTGCCTTCATTTCATTACTATCTGCGCAACTTAAGTCAGGGTTATGTTTTAATAATTCCACTGCCATTTGTGTCAAATTGTTTTTAATAAACAGAATTAAGGGGGTTTCCTTATTATTGTTTTGTTGATTTATATTTATTCCTTTCTCAACCAGGTAGGAAAAAATACTTAAACGCTCTTCACTTCTTTCAAAGGGATTCATTGTATTTGTATTCGTTCCAAAAATAGGAATAATCTCTATCAGAGCTGATTTGTTATATATATCATAACCATGAGAAGAAACATGCAGAAGATTATTGCCCGCATTATCCAATTCATTAATATCATTCCCCAAATTATCGATTGAGTATTTTAATAACTCTATGTGTCCACCTTCTACAGATTTAAAGGTAAGTCCTTCTCCATTGAAGTTTTTAATGTAGGGATCAGACCCAAGCATTGTGAGTATTTGCACTAAGGATTTTGATACTAAAGCCGAGCAGAGTAATGCGTTATTCCCCTCAATATCATTATGGTTTATATCAATATGATTATGATGTAGGGATTTTGAGAGAGCACTAAACACGGATGGGGTAAGGCAACTGGCAGCACCATTGACAACATTTTTTAATTTAATCTTATTCTTATCAGGTAGAATAGAGTTTATAAATGAAATCAGTGCTATTTCATTTTGCTTTGCCGCGTATAGAAAAGGTGTGTTTTGAAAATCATCAGTTGCGTTGATATTTAATCCAAAATCCAATAAATGTTGAAAAGAAAATGACATTCTCGTTTGAAGAGAATCAAGTTCTAAGTCATATCGAAGAACAATTGTCGTATCAAGTTCATTCTTGAATTCCTCTTTCAGGATTTTATACTTAATTAAGTTTTCCTTGTGGGCTTCCAGTTCTTCATGAAATTTATCAATAATAAGGAAGTAAAAATTTCTATTCTTCTCATTACTGATATTAATATCAATAGTGTATTTATGAATTAGCTCTAACATTTCGGGTCTCATTTCCCATAACATAAGAAGAAAAGGAGATTCAACTCTTGCATTTAAAGCGAATGGATTTGCCCCCCTGTTTAATAAGGAATCTACCATTTCTAATCTGTTGTATCGTAGTGCCGTGTGAAGCAATGATTCTCCACTCATCACCTGATGATTTACTTTTACGTCCTCCCGTCCAACTAATTCCGAGAAAACTTCTATGTCGCCATCTTCAATTGCATTTATTAATCTATAATAGGCGGCACATCCGGTAAGCAGAGTTATTAGAAATAGTAAACAAAGATTTTTCATAATCAGCTCGAATGAAAAATAAAAGTAAAATGAAAATTAAATAAAATTTTTGTATTTGAAATAGGACGAATTTTTACCCTAAATGGGTGAAAAGCTCAGAAGGCGAGTTTATTTAGGTTTGGGGTAGTTAATTTTTGGGAATGGTGAAGTACTAACTATTTCGTGCAGCGTATCTGCCATACCTATCGAAATTATTGTATTCAAAAATTCTTCTTGTTGTGAAGTACTTTCAAGCATCGAAGGAAATTCAGAGATATATTCATTTAATACAATTCTATGGTTAATTCTGCACCCTTTTTCCGCATATTCCAGCAAAAGAGCATGGTCAATACCATATTCTTGGATTATCAGATTAAAAGTATTTTCTAATAAATGAATCATTTTTTCCAGTAAAAGTTGACACCGAGTTTATTATCGGTTTTATTTACTAAAAGTTTAAGTGAAAGGGTAAAAAAATGGATTATTACTTTGTTTTAAAATATTTAATTACATTTGCTAATTCTTGGTTTCCATATTATTTTATCGGAAATAACCTTATAACTCTTCAGACAGCAGGGAAAAGACAGGCAAATTCAACAAGATTTCACGACTTACTTTGAGGTGTAAAATGAGTTTTAAAAATTACTTTTTTTTGATGTTATTTCTCCAATTAACCTCATCCATCTGCGCTCAGGAATTTTTCAGGTATAGTAATAATCTACCTCTTCCGGAGCTAAATGTAATTGGTGTTATTCTATCAGAAAATTTGGAATCCGGAAATACGGTTGTTAATGAAATTTTGAAAGGACAAATGGAATTACCTATCGATTATCCAATATTCATTGATCCGACTTACAAGCAATTGAAAGAGTCATCTGGATTTGACATTTCCTTATTTGGAAAAAGCATGTCAGGTAAAAAATATGAATCCAAGGTTGATTCTGAACTCGAATTGAATGCAAATACATTTTCATTTATCGTTACAGACAGGAAGAAAAAAGTCAGGGCTTTTTCGCAGGTATTTAACCTGCAGCCTGATAATTTTGCCAGGCTCATTGAGGAATTACTTCTAAATCTTGATGGCGAGGAAGCCATCACAATTGATAGCGAGTCCCCAGATGAGGCTAGCGGATGGCAGACAAGTCTGGGTAAGGAGAATGAGGCAAAGAATTCAAAAAATACCCTTGTTATCGATTTTGGTGCAAGTAAGCTTAAATGGTACAAGTTTTTAGGCGAAGAGTTACCTGATGTGAACTTTCTTTCTCAAGATGGTTCTCAAAAAAGTTTGTATGAACAGATTGATGGGAAAGTCAGTCTGATCGCGGTGTTTGCCGGATCCTCTGATCCCAATAACATGGTAGTTATGCCAGGGCTTGCAATGCAGTTAAGCCTTGTTTACCAGTTGTATTACTCTTTCACTTTAGGACATGCTGCCCCGGGGGATGTACACGAGACAAGAGCGACTGGTTTCTAAAAAAAATGACTTTATTTAAAAAGTGGTCTCATTGAATATCACAGATTAAGTGCCGGGACTTCTCCCGGCACTTTCTTATACTTCTTGGACAAATCTATATTACTATTGTAACCTAATAGAAATAACCCGGTCTAATATTACAGTCTTAATTAACCGGAGAAATAATGAAATCAATATTTGTTTTTATCATCTCGATTCTCATTTTGGAATTGCATTCCTCTTTCGCTCAAGAATCATATGATGTTAATATCTTAAAGGCGAACATGGAGTTTTTAGCCTCAGATGCGCTGATGGGTAGAGAATCGGGTACATTCTATGAAGAGTTATCAGCACAATTTATTGCCTCTGAGTTGAAAAAATATGGAGTAAAAGCGTTTGGAGATGAAGGTTCATATTTTCAATCATTCGAAGTGTTAAAGAATAGCATGTCCATCAATTCCACAATAAAATTAATGGCAGGTGATGGAATTGTTTCAACTACATTGGAACCAATAAAGGATTTTGTAGGTGAGATAGTGAATTTAAATGAAGACATCCTTGCTAGCCCATTGGAAATGGTATTTTGCGGATATGGAATTACTGATGAAGTTTCGGGATACGATGATTATATGGGATTGGACTTAAAAGGAAAAATTGCTGTTGTAACATTTGGAATACCCTCGGAAAAATATCATGATAATTTGACTGGTGTTAACCTTGGCAGATTTCGTTCTCCTGCCTTAAAAGTTCAAGTCGCAGCCACCGCTGGTGCTGAAGCTGTATTTTTTGTGCCTGATGAACTTCTGGAACAAATGTGGGGCATGCTTGCCCAAATGACCACGGAGGATAAATTTACCCTGGCTGGTTATCCTCCAGAGGATAGTTTTTTTCCGCTTCCTGCACTGGGATTGAAAATGGAACGGGGTAATGAATTTTTCTTGGAAGAAGAAATTACTTTTGAAAAAATTAAATCACTCTCGGGTGAAGGTCAAAAGTTGGATAAATTTCTTATGAGAAAAAAAATAATTCTTGATTTCGACATGGTTAAGACAAGAGGTTTTTGCAAAAATGTTGTTGGATTGATTGAAGGTCTTAATAAAGATGAAGTTATAACAATTGGTGCTCATTACGACCATATTGGTAAGGTTGATTCTGAGATTTTTAATGGCGCTGACGATAATGCGTCAGGAACAGTTGCAATTCTTGAAGCCGCAAGAAATTTAGTCTCAGGAGAACAACTTAAACGTAATGTGGCTGTTATTTTTTATGGTGCTGAAGAGAAAGGTTTACTTGGCTCCAGATTCTTTGCTGGGGAATGGAGGGATAAAGAAAACCTTATTGTAAATATTAATATTGATATGTGTGGTCGTGGAAAGGTTGATACAATTACTGTTCGCGGCCCCTTGGAAACAAGTGGTGAACTATTCGAGATTGTAAAATCGATTGATAATGAATCAAGTATGGACTTTGATCTTAAAAAAGGCTTGACAGATGGGATGGGAAGCAGTGATCATGCATCTTTTGCCGCCGTTGGTATCCCAGTTATAGATCTTTGTGATGATATGGAGTCCGACCTTCATATGCCAACGGACGATTATGATAAAATAGATTATGATAAAATTGGAAAAACTTCTACCGTTGTTGAAAAAATTGTAAGAAAAATATCAGAGTTAGATCACAAGCTTAGCAGGGAAACTGAATAAAAAAATGCCGGGGCGGTTCCCGGCATTTTTTTATTATTAGTCTAAAAGTTTGGTGTTGTATTTATTAATAGTAAGATCATTCCGTAATACTTCTACATTTTTTCCGAATTCATCTTTTGTCAATACTTTAATAAACATTTCAATACGAATAATGGTCTCTGATTCTTCCGTAATACCTTTGCTAAGGTTGAACGTAGATGTTCCACTCCCGGTAATATTTGGATTTTCGAAAACATAAATGGAATTGTTCTGTTCAACTCTTCTTTCACCTGATACTTTTGCTGTTAAAGTTGCAGTGATGGTCAAGAGAGTATCTCCATTAACTTCCCTGATTTCACTTAATTTGTACACCGCATTGTTCATAATGGTAAAGGAAGCCAGTTGAGATTCATAGCTTATTGTCCATTCTGAACCTACTGAAACAGTGGTGTCAGGTAATTTTCTGTAAATTTGTTGGCAAAGGGGTTTTAGAGCTGTGCCCGCTAATTCATAAGCATAATTCTTCTTCTCTTCATCGGACAATTTAGCACTGATTCCATTGATAGTAATCATCTTTTCAATAATACTTTCTGCACCGATGATATTACTTATGTCACCGTTCATACCAAATGCAATTTTGAATGGTGAATTGAGAAGGGCTTCATAATCAATAAATTGAAGCTTTTCTTTTTTAGATAACTCCTTGTCAGAGTCATAGGCCATAGTCTGATCATTCATAGAGGCCGTCATATCAATATGTGGTATGATAACTTTAATAATATTACCATCATCGAATGAATTTAAAACCTCAGTTTCAATCCGGTAATTTTCAGTTTGCCCTGATTGCGAGAGCATCACTGTATCACCTTTAATATCCTGTGTTTGACTGGTGACGGTACTTAAAAGAAATGAATGCTTTTGCCCCTTGTCAAACTTATAACCCAGGTAGAAGGATGCATTGCTAAGTTCATCAGATTTTGAATTGTCGTTATTTTTGTCACTTGAACAGGAGAATAAAAAAGCACCTGCTAAAATCATAATCGCAATATTTTTCATTAAAAGCCCTCAATAAAATGAATTTTTTCATGAAGTAATTTAGTAAATGTGTGGGAAAGTATTTTCGATTTATTTAGTAAGATTAATTGCTTGTTCTCTGGATAAATGCCATGCGGCAATGCTCATCCCATCCCAAATTGTACCATCTTTAATTAAGTCGTCAATTTCAGCAATGGAATATTCACTTAGTTCGAAATCCTCAGTGGTATCAGAAGGTAGGGGGGATTCAAAGAGCTGTATCGCGAGAAAAACTGAACACATTTCATCACTCACACCGGAATAGGGAGAGAACTCACCAATAATATTAATCTGTTTGCATGAATATCCTGTTTCTTCACGCAGTTCTTTAATAGCGTTTTCCTTAGGCGAAATATTATTTTGAATAGAGCCGCAGGGGAATTCCAAACTCTCTCTATCGTTAAGATATCTATATTGGTTTACAAGTAGAATTTTATTTGATGATGTGATCGGAATTATCATAGTGGAACCGCCGGTGTGAACGAAGTGATATTCACCCCGACTCACTCCCGCAATTTCAAACTTATCTAGAATGTAACTCCAATATTTATTCTCTGTTACAACTTTTCTGGAAAGAGTAGTCCATTTTTTTAACAACAGTTCAGTCCGGCATTACCTATCAATTCAGCTCTGTTGAAGAAGAATGCGATTTCTATCTCAGCATTTTCGTCAGAGTCAGAACCATGAATAATATTATGAGTAATATCGTCAGCAAAATCTTTTCTGATAGTTCCTTCGTCGGCTTTTATTGGGTCAGTTGAACCGATAAGTTTTCTAAAATCCGCAACAGCATTTTCTTTAACTAGTACCATAGGTATGCATGCACCGGAAGTCATGTACTCCAGTAGTCCGGGAAAAAATGGTTTGTCTTTGTGTACTTCATAAAATCCGGTGGCGGTTCTTTCGTTAAGTTTGGTCATTTTCATTCCGATAATCTTAAATCCATCTGCCTGAATTCTTGAAATGATATCACCGTAAATGTTTTTTTCTATGGCGTCAGGTTTAAGTATTGCAAATGTTCTATTACCCAAAGCTCCTCCTTTCATTATGATTGATTTTAAAGTAAAACTAAATTACATAAAAAGAAAGTCACACAAAATATTGTGTGACTTTTATAAACAACTAGATTACATATAACCCTATTTTTGCGACAAAGTTCCCAAGAAAATTATTTTTTTACTGCTTTCTTCTTAGGAGTAGCAACTTTAGCCTTTGGAGCTGCTTTAGCCTTTGGAGCTGCTTTAGCCTTTGGAGCTGCTTTAGCTTTTGGAGCTGCTTTAGCTTTTGGAGCTGCTTTAGCTTTTGGAGCTGCTTTAGCCTTTGGAGCTGCTTTAGCTTTTGGAGCTGCTTTAGCCTTTGGAGCTGCTTTAGCCTTTGGAGCTGCTTTAGCCTTTGGAGCTGCTTTAGCTTTTGGAGCTGCTTTAGCCTTTGGAGCTGCTTTAGCTTTTGGAGCTGCTTTAGCTTTTGGAGCTGCTTTAGCTTTTGGAGCTGCTTTAGCTTTTGGAGCTGCTTTAGCTTTTGGAGCTGCTTTTTTTGCAGTTGATTTTGTAGCTACTTTTGTAGCTTTTGCTGTTGTTGTTGCTTTCTTCATTGTTACTCCTATGTCTGCTGGTGAATTGACTACTATTATACCACAATTTTTCATTACTTTCATTTTCTCAGAAGCCGTTCCTTTTCCTCCTGAAATAATAGCGCCTGCATGACCCATTCGGCGCCCCGGAGGTGCGGTCTGACCGGCGATAAAACCGACGACTGGTTTATTGACATTTTTCTTAATATACTCGGCAGCTTCTTCTTCAGCCGTGCCGCCAATTTCGCCAATCATCACAATCCCTTCAGTATTGGGATCTTCATTAAAAAGTTTTATTATATCTATAAACTGAGATCCAATTACAGGATCTCCTCCAATACCTACACAAGTCGATTGTCCAATTTTAAGATCTGATAATTGTTTAACGGCTTCGTAGGTAAGTGTGCCACTGCGGGAAACAACACCAATTTTACCTGCTCTATGAATAAAGCCCGGCATAATACCAATTTTTGCTTTCCCCGGTGAAATCAAACCAGGACAGTTTGGACCAATCAATCTAACATCAGTGTGTCGAATAACATTATATATCTTAACCATATCTGCTGCAGGAATACCTTCGGTAATACACACTATAAGTTTTATACCTGCATTGAAAGCTTCGAGTATTGCATCTGCTGCAAATGGTGGTGGTACAAAAATGGCCGAAGCTTCGGCTTTGGTTTTTTTAACAGCATCGGCTACAGTATTGAAGATGGGAATATTTTGAAAATTTGTTCCACCCTTACCAGGAGTAACACCTGCAACTATTTTAGTTCCGTACTCAATCATCTGACCAGTATGAAAAGATCCTTCACTTCCAGTGATTCCCTGAACGACAACTTTAGTACCTTTTCCTAGCAATATACTCATTCGAAATGTTCCTATAATTATTTTTTCATTAATTCTACTAAATGATTCTAAATTATAAAAAAAAGTTTACAACTTACCTAATAAAAAAAACGTCTTTACTCTTCATCTTGATTTCACGCATTGAAGTCTTATTGACTTCTTGAACAACATAAAGAACATTCATTTATTTATTAAGGTTCTGTATTAAATAATATTTTTTCTCACTATTTAAAAGATGGTCGGTTATAAATCACCTCAAAAAATATTTGTTTCGTATGAGAACATCTTTAGAAGTTATAGAGTACTAAAATAGGAATAAGAAAATTAGTTATATGCTTATAGTACCCCTGTAATCATTGAACATTATTGCTATACAAAAATAAAAATAAAAAATGCATTATGAAAACTAAAAGGGATGCGGAAATTTGAGAGGCTTAAAATAAATATCTTATTATCAATGACGAAAAAAACATGTCAAAAAAAAATATATAATTTCACCTTTAGCATGATAAAATTTTATTCTGCGAAATGAAAACAGAGGTGGAAACATTAAAAAAATATTTTTATTGCTCACCCAACAGATTGGTTATTTGCAAAAGTTTTAATTCACCTAAGCGATCAGACATAAATTGTAACCCAATAGGGAGTCCCTTACTATCATTCCCAATAGGTAAACTTACTCCGGGAATTCCTGCAAGGTTTGCGGGAGTTGTATAAATATCCATCAAATACATTTGAAGTGGATCGTCAATCATAGCACCAATCTCAAATGCTGTTGTTGGCGAAGTTGGAGTTAAAACCAAATCAACTTTTTCAAAAACTTTATTAAAGTCATTTTGAATTAATCTTCTTACTTTCTGAGCCTTCTTATAATAAGCATCGTAATACCCAGTGCTAAGCGCATATGTACCAAGCATAATTCGCCTTTTAACTTCTTCACCAAAACCCTCGCTCCTGGAGTTTGTGTACATTGCGTCAAGATCAATACCATCATCAGATCTATGTCCGTAACGAGCTCCATCAAAACGCGAAAGGTTTGCAGATGCTTCTGCCATTGCCAGAATATAATAGGTGGCGATTGAATATTCGGCATGAGGAAATTCCACCTCAATAATTTCATGCCCGTCGTTTTTAAGTTGGGCAATTACACGCTGAATGTTTTCGTTTACTTCAATACTTAATCCTTTGTCAAAATGTTCTTTGGCAATGCCTATCCTGAATTTTACATGGCTTCTAAATTTAGTATGAAAAGAGTCAATAGGCTTATTGATTGAAGTAGAATCCATTTCGTCGTACCCTGACATTACTTCAAGGAGGATAGCAAGGTCGTAAACATTTTTTGCCATTGGACCAATGGAGTCGAATGAAGAAGCGTAAGCAGTTAATCCGTATCTCGAAACTCTTCCGTATGTAGGTTTCAAACCAAGAATTCCACAGTATGAGGCAGGCTGTCTAATTGAACCTCCGGTATCTGTACCTATGGCAGCATCACATAAATGTGCGGCAACAGCAGCAGCTGAACCGCCACTGGATCCACCAGGAACATGTTTCTTGTTAAGGGGATTCAGGACTGGCCCGAATGCTGAATTTTCGTTTGAACCTCCCATGGCAAATTCATCACAATTAGTTTTTCCAATTATGAGGGCATCTTCTTCAATTAGTTTCTGAACGACAGTAGCGTTATAAATAGAAATGAACCCTTCGAGAATTCTTGATGAGCAGGTGAGTGGTTTATTCTTGATGGCAATAACATCTTTTACTGCAATTACCATTCCTGCCAGTTTGCCGGCTGAACCATTAATAATTTTCTTTTCAATTGCATCTGCTAATTCAATTGAATCGGCAAATACAAAATTGAAGGCATTAAGATCACTTTGTTGATCAATTTTTTTCAGAAAGGATTGTATATTTTCTTTTAACGAGAGTTGACCATTTCTGATCAACTCTTGCTTTTCTTTTAAATCTTTATAAGGTAACAAGTCAGTTTCCGTGATTTGATTAAACGATGTGCGCCAGGGAGAATTGTTTTACTTTTCTTTCTTTGAATCTTCTTTCTCATCAATCTGTAAATCTTCCTGTACGTCATTTACTGCCTTCTTAAATTCTCTCATTCCTTTTCCAATCCCTTTTGCAAGTTCAGGAATTCTTTTTGCTCCGAATAAAATTAATATAGCTATTACAATAAGTAAAATTTCTGTAGCACCTAAACTTCCAAACATGCTAAACCTCTGCTAAATTTATAATTATTATATTATTCATCATCTTCACTTAGATCTTCTTTGGATTTATTACCTAAGGGAAAACGATCCTGAAAAAACATGTAAAATAAGTGTCTAAAAATACCAAATAGAACCATGGAAAGAAACAGATAAAAAAGAGCTTTACCATCACTGGCAACTATCATAAGTATTGCAAAAACAATAACGAATAAGAATGTTAGTTTTTCTCCAATGGACAAATCGGAGGGTTTAGGAATTTTATTATATCTTACATTACTTACCATTAAGGCAGAGCAGAGCAATACCAAAGGTATTACAAAGTGATGGTATTGACTTTGGATATCCCCGTCACGGTAAAAAGCAACCACAAAGGAAGCAACAATTATTGCCGAAATAGGAATCGGTAACCCGGTAAAGTCTACTTTAATACTAACATCTTCAATCTGTGTGTTAAAACGAGCCAACCTTAGGGCGCCAAAAACAAGTAATGTTGAGGCGATGGCTGCACCCAACCAACTATAATGTATCAGGTAACTGTAGTAAATTAAAAAGGCAGGGGCTGCCCCAAAACTAACAACATCAGCTAAGGAATCAAGTTCAACCCCAAACTGACTGCTGGTTTTTAACATTCTTGCTAAAAGACCATCAAGAACATCAAAAATACCGGCAATAAAAATCATTATTGCTGCCAAGAGGAAATCACCTTCAGCGGATAAAATCATTGAGGCAAAACCACAAAGAATATTAAACGCTGTTAACGAATTCGGAACTATAGCTTTGCTTAAATTAATTCTTTTCATTTATTATACTCGAATAAGATTGATTCACCAGCTTTAACAATATCGCCTTCTTTAACCTTCAAATCCCAATTATGGTCAACAATAACATCCACACGACTTCCAAATTTAATCATACCAAATCTTTCACCCATCTTAACCGTATCTCCCTTTGAAAGTTCGTATACAATTCTTCTGGCTATAAATCCTGCAACTTGAGTGAACAAAACTTTACCATATTTACTAAGAATTCCAATCTCGCTTCTTTCGTTTCTTTCGTCAGCCTTGTCATGGAATGCAACTAAATATTCACCATTGTGGTATTCTAAATAATCTACAGTTCCATTTATCGGTATTCTATTAACGTGAACATTAAGGGGAGACATGAAAACAGACACCTGTTTGGCTTCGCCGCCTAGAAATCTTTCTTCTTTTATATCTTTAATTAATAATACTTTACCGTCTGCAGGAGAAACAACTATGTTTTCTGCAATCGGTGCGGTTCTTTCAGGGTCTCTGAAAAAATTTAAAGTGAAGACCGAAACAAATAAACCCAAACAGATTAATATAATTCTGATCAAGTCATTTGCCGTAAAGTAGGAAATTATAAAGAGAATAATTACCGCGAGAAAAATAATTCCGGCAGTACTATAGCCATATTTTGTTATCATTGGTTCTTTCAATTAGTTCAACAAATGTGAGTTAATATACAAAATATAATTGAATGCAAAGGTAATATTTTTTGTTGATAGTTTCTCTTAGAATATTATATGTTATTTTTTGCTATTTTTACACATATGTTAAAAATTGAAGTTAGATAGTATATTTTGAATATAATAAAAACATCGGAGGATAAATGAAAGGTGGCATGCAAGGCATGATGAAGCAAATCCAGAAAATGCAAGCGGATATGGAAAAAGTGCAAAATGAACTGGCAAATAAGACGGTTACTGAAGAAAGCGGCGGTGGTGTTGTTAAAGCTACAGCTAATGGCAAAAAAGAGGTTATCTCGATCCAAATTGATAACGAAATAATTAATGCCGACGACAAAGAAATGCTGGAAGATCTTGTTGTTGCAGCTGTAAATAAAGCGCTTGAATCAGCTGGTAAGTTGGCTGAAGAGGATTTAGCAAATGTAACTAAAGGAATGATTCCTCCGGGAATGAATATACCGGGATTTTAAATTGCAAATAGCCGAGCCATTACAAAAAGCCATTGAAGAATTGAGTAAGCTTCCTTCTGTTGGTAAAAAATCTGCACAAAGACTTGCTCTTTTTATCTTAAAAACAGATGAAGATAAGGTCAAAAACCTTGTTAATGCCTTGCTGGAATTGAAAACTAAAATCAGATTCTGCAAAATCTGTTTCAATATTTCTGTGGAAGAAACCTGCGATGTCTGCAGGAGTACAAAGAGAGACAATTCGATAATTTGTGTTGTTGAGGAAGCGAGTGACATAATAGCCATCGAGAGGACTAATGAGTATTCCGGTGTTTATCATGTTTTAGGAGGTGTACTATCTCCTTTAAAGGGTATTGGATCGGATGATCTTAAGATAAAAGAGCTGATTGCCAGAGTAAAGGTGACAGAGGTTAAGGAAGTTATTTTAGCCTTAAATCCTGATACTGAGGGAGATACTACCTCACTTTACCTGGCCAAGGTGTTAAAACCACTCGAGGTAAATGTAACCAGAATTGCACGTGGATTGCCGATTGGTGGTAATCTTGAATTTGCAGATGACGCAACAATCGGGCGGGCTGTATTAGGGAGAATTAATCTATAATGAATGAATGGTACAAAGAATGGTTTGATTCTGAAGATTATTTACTCGTTTACAATCACAGAGATGATCAGGACGCGATAAAGCTCACGGATCTTATTCTTAGGGAAACGGGGCTGCCCGAAGGATCATCAATTCTGGATGCAGCCTGTGGAGCCGGGCGTCACTGCCGGCTATTCGCACAAAAGGGTTATAAAGTTGAAGGTTTTGATCTTAGTAAAAACTTGTTAAGTATTGCACATAAGCGTGCAAAGGAAGAAAAACTTGAAATAAAATTTAGAATAGGAGACATAAGGTCAATTATCTATGAGACTGAATTTGATCTTGTCACAAATCTATTTACCAGCTTTGGTTACTTTGACACAGATGCTGAGAACTTCTCTTTTGTAAAGAATGCATTCAAATTTATTAAAGTCGGTGGCTATTATGCCATAGACTTTCTTAATAAAAAATATCTCGAAGAAAACCTTGTTAGTAAATCTGAAAATCTTATGGGTAGCTTTCCAATTATTGAGGAAAGAGTAATTGAAAATGGCAGAGTAAATAAAATCATTACACTTAAAAAACCTGGAATTGATAGAAAGTATACTGAGTCGGTGAAGTTATATACTTTTGAGGAACTGCTGGAAAAATTTAACGAAATTGGTTTCAAATTCACAAAAGCATTTGGAAATTACGACGGCGAAGAATTCAACATTAATATTTCCCCACGGGCAATTATTATTTTTAGAAAATGAAAAAAATTGTGTTTATCATATTGACTCTTGTTACCAGTTGCGACTTGCTAAACACGCGCGATCCGGAAGACCCAGTTATAGAAAGGTCTTCCTACATTGTTCCGGTCTCACCCGAAATATTATTCCAAAATCTGATAAGTTCCTTCGAGGAAAAGATTTTGGAGAATTACATTTCCTGTTTTGTTGATCTGAATTATATAGAAAAGCAATACAGATTTGTTCCGGCTGCAGGTTCAATTTCTCAGTTTGCCGAACTGGCAAATTGGAGTCTCGAAGCCGAGCGAAGTTATTTTAATAATTTGCGTACCATACCTGGGGAGAATATCCCCATGTTACTTTCATTATATAATGAAAGATCGGAACCAATAGGTGATAGTGCTGTATATCAATTCGATTATAGTCTTCAGATTCCTGTTGTGGATGAATCAGGATCAAACGAATATCAGGGTAGCGTTTTATTCAGGATTTATCGCGATAGTCGTCAGCAGTGGGCAATTGGCGAATGGGAGGATATTAAAATTGAGGGGCACATCAGCTGGAGTGAATTGAAGGGAAGATATTATTAAACTTAAATTCTTACTATATTGTTTTATTGCTATGCTCCTTTTTAGTTGCGTGAATCCTTTTGCGCCAAAGTTGGATGAAAATCCGGAAAGTTCTGGTTCATTGATTAGTGACCAGAGCAATATACCGGGTGTATTTCAAAATTTTCAATATGCTTATGCGTTTAAGGATACGACTATATATGGACAATTATTGAGCGATAACTTTATTTTTGTTTTTCGCGATTATAATTTGGGGGCAGATGTCTCATGGGGAAGGGATGAAGAAGTACGAATCTCTCAGCAAATGTTTCGTAATACTCAAAGGCTGGATCTTGTATGGAACAACATTGTCTCTATTACATCAGATTCCTCCAATATAGTACGCAGTTTTAATTTAACTATTACATTTAATCCAACTGACATTATTTTTATTGACGGAAGAGTGAACCTTGATCTGAGTAGGGATGAAGAAAACCGTTGGCAGATTGAACGTTGGATTGACGAATCTAATTTTTAGTGGTAATAATGATACTATTTTATATATCGGAAGCTTTTAAAATTTTTAGACGAGCCTCGCTTGCTTCTATTATTGCCATCATTTCCACCACATTTGCCGTCGCACTTATTACACTATCAGTAACATTTTTGTTTTTATCTGATACGATTAACGAACGATTGAAGAAGCATATTGAGATAAATGTGTTCCTTGAATCTGATATAAGTGAAATTGAAATTGACTCCCTGAAAATTCATTTAAGAGAAAATAATATTATTGGTTCTGCTGTTTTTATATCGCAGGAAGAGGCAGTAGGTAGATTTATTGAACAGACAGGGGAAGATTTTCGATCCGTACTCGATCTGAACCCTTTGCCCGCCTCTTTTGTTGTTCGTTTGAAGTCGCAGTATGTTACAGAGAGTAATTTGCATGGTACGATTGATACATACGAGACATTGGAGGGAGTTGATGAAGTTAAATGTGATTTTGAAACCGCTTTATCAATTTTATCTTTTGTGGAAAAAGGGAGTTACGCTATTTATTTTCTTACCACAGTTTTAATTTTAATTGCTTTATATTTCGTATATTCAACTCACAGATTGTGGGTCTTATCGAAACAAAAGCATTTTAACACAATGAAGTTGGTTGGAGCAAAGATAAGCTCAATAAAGTTACCTATTATTATTAATGGTATTCTGATTGGTGTAATAGCTGGAACTTTTTGTCTGATAATGACATTTGTTCTTCTTCAGGTATTTGAAGGTTTTTACAGGTTTAATATTATTGAAACATATCAATATTATCTTATTTCAATAATACTTGTTGGGGGGTTGCTTGGTTTTTTAAGTAGCTTATTATCAACTAGAAGTATATCCCTAAAAATCACACAAACTTAAGTTTAATTTTTCAGAGGAGTTAGATGAAAAATCTTCTTTTATTATTTTTCCTGGTTATGGCTGTTTATTCATCTTCATATGCTCAAACAAAGGACTATGAGTTAGGAACGAGTGTTTTTGACAGGTATAGAACTGTGACAGGGCTTTTTGATTACTCTGATCCGGAATCAGTTAATATGCGTGTTAATGTTTGGGGGTATGTTAGATATCCGGGAAGATATATTGTCCCTGTTTATACAACAGTTACGGATTTACTATCATTAGCGGGAGGGCCCTCTGAGGCTGCCGATTTAGAGGAATTAAGGGTTATTAAACAGGACGCGGATGGTAAGGAAAGAATGATTAAATTTTCATACCAGGATGTATTATGGGAAGACGAGTTGGATGTTAGCTACCGGAATTTACCTCAGCTCGAGGGGGGCGATATTTTATCTGTTCCCGGTGAACCAAAATTATTTTTCAGGGATTGGTTATCAGTATCGTTTTCAATTATCAGCACGCTTGTTACAATCGCATTATTAGTTCTAAATATTACGGGGAATTAAAGCTTGGACTTTGGAAACAACGGAAACAACGGAAGTAATGGAAGTAATGTCCCTTTTAAGTATGATGCACTACAGGAGGGGAAATCTTTCAAGGATATTTATGCCTTAATAAGAAAAAACCTTTTACTTTTTATCTCAATCATGCTTGTAATTTTTGTTATAAGCGGTGTCTATGCTTATTTGAAACCGGATATATATGAGGCCACGGCGGTTATTAAGATAACTAAGTCGAAGGAATCAGTACTTACCAGTCCATTTATGCAAGGTTTTCAATCCATTGGTGAGGATAGGTTTATTGCCAATGAGCTGGAGATACTTAAAAGTTATAGGCTTAGAGAAAAAGCAGCCATGGTTCTTGCTGATTCTTTCAGGATTTCTGAGAGACCGGGAGAGTTTTATTCCATATTAGAGAGTGAAAGTTCGCTCTTTGGCAGTAACCCTATTAATCCTCCTAAGCTGATGGAAAGAGACTTCCTTCCTGATGTTATCGTAAATACATATGAGGCAAAACAGAAGCGTGGACTGGATATTATTGAAATAACTGCCAGTTCAAGATCGGCATACGAAGCCGCTCTTCTTACAAACATTATTGCTGTGTCTTACCATGATCTCAATCTCTCTTTAAACCGACAATTCCTCTCTATGGACAGAGAATTTTTGGGAGAAGTGAGAGATGATAAACTGGATGTTCTCCTTACGGCTGAGCAGCAGCTTGAGGCATACCAGAAAAAGGAAGGAATAGTACAATTAACAGATCAGGCAAAATCTTTAATTGATCTTCTCTCTGATTTTGAATCGAAGAAAAATGCCACGAGAATAGAATTAACCATCTCCGAAAAGAGTCTCTCGAAGTATAAGGAGGAATTAGTTAATCAGGATCCGAGAATTAAGGATTACCTTGAGAGCTTTGCCACTGAACCGTACATAAAGTCGTTGCAGGAGCAGATTGCAAAGCTTGAGTCTCAAAAAGATCTGGCTATGCTTAATAATAAGCTCGTTAATAGTAATTCGAGTATTCTGACAGATTTTGACAACAAGATTAACGATTTGAAAATTAAGCTGAACGAAAAAATTGATGTCTATAAGGCTGGTATTTTTGCCTCCAGCCCGGAAGAAATAAAGAGTCTGACACAAAAGGTACTTGAGGAGGGAATAAAATTCCAGGCCCTCACATCTTCTTTTAAAGAATGGTCTTCGCTGGTTGCGAAGTATGAGACTAAATTTGATGAAATTCCTATGCAGTCAATGGAACTGGCACGACTTGAACGTGAGAAAAAAGCCACCGAAAAATTATACATGCTTGTCGAAGAAAAATATCAGGAAGCTCAGATTCAGGAACAGTCCATTCCCGGTAACGTAATTATTATCGATAAGGCAAGAATGTCTATGTCGCCCGCGAAACCCAACAGGAAGCTCATTCTATTAGTTGGTTTGGTAATGGGATTTGTTGTTGCCTTTGGTGTACTCTTTGTCTTGGATTATTTTGATACAAAATTAAGAACTCCGGAACAGTTGCAGGATAATAATCTCAATTATATTTCCTACGTTCCTCTGGTTGAGGGTGTTAATAAGAACGGCACTTCGGAAGTTGTTTATAACTCCGAGGGACAGAGCACAGCAGGCGAAGCTTTCAGAACGCTGCGTACAAGGATTCGCTTTTCAACCAGATTGAATAAGGAAATGAAGGTTATTTTAATTACTTCCGCTAATGAACAGGAAGGCAAAACTTTTGTCTCTTCAAATCTAGCCTGTAGTTTTGCTCTATCGAATAAAAAAACATTACTTATAGATTGCGACTTAAGACGTCCAAGAGTTCACAAATTTTTTGATTCAAAATCAACCCCTGGTTTAACGGAGTTTTTTATCGGGGAAAAGAGCTTTAAGGATGTACTGAGATCAACGGGCAGAAGAAATTTGAGCTACATTACTTCAGGTGCTCTTCCTCCAAATCCGGCAGAAATTATTGGCTCAAAAAAAATGGAAGAGTTTTTAGAAAAAATCAGACATCACTTCGATCTTGTAATTATTGATTCAGCTCCGATTTTGGCTGTTTCTGATTCAGAAATTCTGGCACGTCTTGTCGATGGTACTTTCCTGGTGACTCACTCGGGTGCTACCGAGTTAGATTCAATAAAACATGCTGTCGAATTGTTAAGCTTTGAGGGCTCAACCTATCAGGGAGTAATTCTTAACAAATTCACACCTCAAAAGGGGAATGGATATTACTATCGTTATTCATATACCTATGGTGATAATTATAAAATTAAGGGTACCAGTAAATCATGAGGAGAAAAACTGCCGTTGTTATGGGTGGTGCCGGGTTTCTTGGCTCGCACCTTTGTGATAAACTTATTGAAAATGATTTGAATGTCGTATGCATCGATAACCTGATTACGGGTAACTTAAAGAATATTGAACATCTTTTCGGGAATGAAAAATTTAAATTTGTTAACCACGACATCACTAACTTTATTCACGTACCAGGTGATGTTGATTATATTCTCCATTTTGCCTCGCCGGCAAGTCCAATCGATTATTTGAAACTTCCTATTCAAACCCTGAAAGTGGGATCACTTGGTACTCACAAGGCGCTTGGTTTGGCAAAGGAAAAGAAGGCAAGGTTTCTTCTTGCTTCAACAAGTGAAGTGTATGGCGACCCCGAAATTCATCCTCAACCTGAAGAGTATTGGGGTAACGTAAATCCGGTTGGTCCTCGTGGTGTTTATGATGAGGCTAAACGGTTTGCCGAAGCGATGACAATGGCATATCAACGGTATCATGGGATTGAGACACGAATAGTTCGTATCTTCAACACATATGGTCCGAGAATGCGTCTGAACGACGGACGTGCGCTTCCTGCATTTGTCTCCCAGGCATTATCCGGGCAGGACATTACTGTGTTTGGAGACGGATCTCAGACACGCAGTTTCTGTTACGTTAGTGATCTTATAGATGGTATTTACAGGCTTCTTTTATCTGACGAAAAAGAACCAACCAACATTGGTAACCCTTCGGAAATTACTATTAAAGAGTTCGCCGAAGAGGTAATTGCGCTCACTGATTCTACAAGTAAATTATCATTTGTTGAGTTGCCAGAAGATGATCCTAAGGTAAGGCAACCTAACATTGATAAGGCGAGAAGAACACTCGGATGGGAACCTAAAGTGAGCAGGGAAGTGGGATTAAAAATCACTATCGATTACTTCAAAAAAGAATTAAACCTTACGTAAGACAGATTTTCAATCTGTCTATTTTTTACCTCTCCATTATCATCAATCATACATATCCTTGATGTGAGCTGAATGCATCACTCCGTCTTTGGCTGGATTCAGTGAATTAGTAAATCTTAGATTCCGGATCCATGCTTTCGGCAGGCAGGCTCGTCCGGAATGACGGTGTGCTTTTGGATTTCGGGCGGAGTATGTCATCCTACGCCGCGGCGCACAGGTGACGCAACTTGCCTGCCGAAGGCGTGGGGTCAGGATCTTCTTTTTAAGGAGTTTTAGATTCCGGATCGGGGTCCGGAGTTTGTGTATGGGTGAGACCTGGAGTCTTAAGTCATATCCTAGGACAAAAAAAGGCGACCCAATTCTGAGCCGCCTTTCTTTTCTTTGCTTTTATCTTTTATCTAGCGTCTAGCGTCTAGCAGTCTGGCTACTAGCAGTCTGATCTTACATCATTCCGCCCATTCCGCCCATACCACCCATACCGCTCATATCAGGCATGCCAGGACCTTTTTCATCCTTCTTCTCAAATACAACAGCTTCTGTTGTTAGTAAGAGGGAAGAAACTGACGCAGCATTTTCAAGAGCTGTACGTGTAACTTTAGTTGGATCGATAACGCCGGCTTTTACTAAATCTTCATAAACTTCAGTAGCTGCGTTAAAGCCATAATTTCCTTCGCCTTCAAGAACTTTGTTCAAGACAACTGAACCTTCTAGACCAGCGTTGTTAACTATTTGTCTTAATGGCTCTTGCAGAGCTTTTTGGATTAACTTAATACCGGTAGTCTGATCCAAGTTAGCACCTTCCAGTCCATCAAGAACTTTTGAAGCTCTAACTAAGGCAACACCACCACCTGCTACAATGCCTTCTTCAACAGCAGCTCTTGTAGCGTGTAAAGCATCTTCAACGCGAGCTTTCTTTTCTTTCATTTCAACTTCAGTAGCAGCACCAATTTTAATAACAGCAACACCACCACTTAATTTAGCTAATCTTTCCTGTAATTTTTCTCTGTCGTAGTCAGATGTAGTGTTTTCAACCTGAGCTTTTATTTCGTTAATGCGGGCTTTAATAGCATCGCTTTTACCAGCACCTTCGACAACAATTGTATTGTCTTTGTCAATAACAACTTTGCTTGCTTTACCTAAGAATTCTACAGTAGCGTTTTCTAATTTGTATCCTCTTTCTTCACTAACAACTGTACCGCCTGTAAGAACTGCAATGTCTTCCAACATAGCTTTTCTTCTGTCGCCAAAACCAGGAGCTTTAATAGCAGCAACTTTTAAAGTGCCGCGTAATTTATTAACTACTAAAGTAGCTAATGCTTCGCCTTCAAGGTCTTCAGCAATTATTAAAAGTGGTTTTCCTGACTGAGCAACTTTTTCCAATACTGGTAGAAGATCTTTCATTGCGCCTATTTTTTTGTCATGGATCAGAATGTAAGGATCTTCTAAAATTGCTTCCATAGTTTCGCTATCTGTAACGAAGTAAGGTGAAAGATAACCACGATCAAATTGCATACCTTCAACGATATCCAATTCAGTTTCAGTGCTCTTTGCTTCTTCAACGGTTATAACGCCGTCTTTACCAACTTTTTCCATGGCATCTGCAATCAAGTTGCCGATAGTCATATCATTGTTAGCTGAAATAGAACCAACCTGAGCGATCTCATCACGTCCTTCAACATCTTTTGATTGTACTTTTAACTGCTCAACAATTTTTTTAACAGCTAAATCAACGCCTCTTTTCAGATCCATTGGATTTGCGCCTGCTGTAACGTTTTTCAAACCTTCACGGTAGATTGCCTGAGCTAAAACAGTAGCGGTAGTTGTACCATCACCGGCAACATCACTGGTTTTGGAAGCAACTTCGCGCACCATTTGTGCACCCATATTTTCAACTTCGTTTTCTAATTCAATTTCTTTTGCAACTGTTACACCGTCTTTAGTAACTGTTGGAGCACCGAATTTTTTGTCAATAATCACGTTACGTCCTTTTGGACCTAAAGTAACTTTTACAGCGTTAGCTAATTTATCAACACCGTCTTTTAGCTGATTTCTGGCGCTGGTACCATACTTAATTTCTTTTGCTGCCATTTTAATATCTCCGTTATTATTCTATTTTTTCAATTTCTTAAATTATTTTACTATACCAAAAATGTCGCTTTCTCTCATAATCATATATTCTTCCCCTTCAATTGTAACTTCGGTACCGGAATATTTGCCATAAAGAACTGCGTCACCTACTTTAACAGTAAGAGCAATCAGTTCACCGCTATCACTTCTTGCACCTGCACCAGCAGCAACAATCTTACCCTGACTTGGTTTTTCTCTTGCTGAATCAGGTAATATGATACCACCCTTTGTTGTCTCTTCAGCTTTGTCAGCCTGAACTATAACTCTGTCGCCCAATGGTTGAATTTTAAAATCTGCCATTTCGTTTTAACTCCAATTAATTTATTAATAATGTGATTAGCACTCTTTTTACACGAGTGCTAATATATGGTAAATATAAAAAAAAGTCAAGATGTCATAATTAACATATCGACTCAAAAATCACTCATTTCAATCTATTTAATGAACATTTATCTGTTGGATGCTTTCTACTCTACAATGATTCATCATGTTCCCTTAAACAGTAAAAATGTTGCTGTCTTAATTTGAATTTTAAGCAGTAATTGAATATTATAAAGTGATAAGATGTCTAATTTAGTGTAACTTTTTTAGACACTTCTGCGTCTAAGTTATGTAATTATTTTAAGAGAAAGAGGTTATCCATGAAGAGAGAAAAACTTATAAAGGTTTCAGTAATTGTTGGTATTGTGGTCCTGGGTTTTACAAGTATGAGTTTGTTAGGATCTGCTGATAAAAAAAGCAGTAAGAGAGAGGCTGTAACCAGTGTGAGAAGTGTTGAGACACAAAAAGTTGAGTTCTCTAATCTTGCCCTGGAAATTAAAGGTAACGGTGTTATCGAATCCCAAAAAACTTTAAAGTACATTTCCGAGGCTAACGGAAAAGTTTTATTTGCAAAGAATAATTTGAAAGATGGTACTTTTGTGGAAAAAGGGGAGCAGATTGTAGAAGTCGATCCTACAGAGGTGCAAAATACTTTGTTTTCACTCCGATCTGATTTTTTAAATGCTGTTGCGTCAATTTTGCCGGATCTGAAGGTCGAGGATCCTGAAGTTTACGATAAATGGTATAACTATTTTACAAGTATCAATATAAACGAAGATATTCCAACTCTGCCTCAATTATCCGATTCTAAAGAAAAGATTAAGGTTAGTACACGTAATATTTTTTCGAAATATTACTCTGTTAAGAACCAGGAAGTATTACTATCTAAGCACTTTATCTCTGCTCCGTTTTCGGGATATATTCAATCGAGGGGAATTATTGAAAATGGCTTTGTCTCAAAAGGACAGGAGCTGTTTACTCTTATTGATGCTGTCAACCTCGAAATTGCAGTCCCTTTAAACGTTGAAGACGCTGAGCTTATTAATTTTTCGGATAGACCGCTTGTTCGAATTACAAATGATAAAGAAGAAGCCAGAGACTTTACGGGCAGAATTGTGCGGAGAGAAACCAATCTCGACAGAAACTCACAAACTCTGAAAGCATATGTGCAGTTCGTTAATAATTCACTGGATCCATATTATCTGCCGGGTAATTATGTGGATGTTTTTATTCAGGGAACTCAGTTAAAGGATGTTACTCTTCTGAAACGCAACTTAATTGATAATGATGGTTACGCGTTAACTATGGTTAATGGGAAACTCGACAGGGTTAAGGTGGATATAGTTGCCATGCAGGGGGATGAGGCTGTTATTAATAACTCCATACCAATGGAAACCAGATTTGTTACAACAATTCTACAGAAACCTTTAATCGGGATGGATATTAAATCTTCGAATGAAGCAGAGGCGAATGTGGAAGAAGTAACCAAAGAAGTAGAAGATGATTCTCTGGTTGCAAATTAATTTTCAGAACTCCTTACTTTAAGTGAAATAAAAGGTTTAAAAATGTTAAAAAATACTATAGAATATTTCATTAAGCACTCGGTTGTAACAAACTGGATTATGCTGGTTATCTGTTTGGCAGGTATATTCGCTCTTTTTAATCTGAACAAGAGACTTGATCCTAAATTTGAATTGGAAAGAGTAGAAGTTGATCTTCCTTATCCCGGAGCTTCTGCCCGTGAAATAGAGGAAGGGATTGTAATCAAGATTGAGGAAAATCTTAGAGGGTTGGAAGGTATTGATAAGATTACTTCATCTTCACGCGATAATTATGGCTCGATAAGTGTCGATTTTATGCCGGATTATGATATGAACAAGGCGCTGCAGGATGTTAAAAATTCTGTAAATTCTGTTAATTCTTATCCATCTGCCGCTGAAAAACCAATTGTTTACCAAAGGACTTCCTGGAACAGGGCAATCATGCTAAGTATTTATGGTCCCACTGATCTGAATACCCTGAAGAAAATTGTTGAAGAATTTCGTGATGACCTCCTGAAAACAGGTGAAATTTCTAATGTTAATATATGGGGTATACCTGCCCGTGAGTTTTCTATCGAGATCTCACCCGATAATCTTATGAAATACAAATTGACAATTCAGGATATTTCAAGTGCCATTCAAAATTCCAATCTTAATATCTCATCCGGTTCTGTACTTACTGGTGATGAAGAGATTCTTATTCGTTCCTATAATAAGAAATACCAGGCTGTTGATCTTGAAGGACTGGAAATTGTCTCCGCCATTAACGGACAGAGAATACTTCTTTCTGACATTTGTACTATTCAGGAGCAGTGGCCCGAAAATCGGTTTTTCTCAGAATATAACGGAAAAAGATCTGTCGGTTTTAATGTAATGTACAATAATAACGAAGATGTACTGAAGATTGATGAGATTACAACGAAACTTGCCAGGGAATATGAGGAGAAATATGCAGGACTGGTTGAGTTCAATACATTTATTAAAGAAGTGGATGAACTGCAGGAAAGAATTGAACTCCTCTCTTCAAACGGATTAATTGGTTTGATTCTCGTTCTTGTAATACTTGGTGTTTTTCTCAATACAAGAATGTCTTTTTGGGTTGCAATGGGAATACCAATTTCATTGCTCGGCATGTTTTTTGTCCTTTGGATTCTGGATATTAGTATTAATCAGTTCAGTCTGTTCGGGATGATAATGGTTATTGGTATTCTTGTCGATGACGGAATTATCATTGGTGAGAGTATTTACACTCAGTGGGAAAAGTATGGGAAAAAACCAATCCAGGCTGCTATTGACGGTACGCTGGAAGTTATTAAACCGGTTACTATTTCCATCCTGACTACCATTGTTGCCTTTGTGCCTTACTTTTATTTTTATGGTATGCTGGGAAAATATGTCTGGCAGATTGCGGCGGTTGTAATTATCTCACTCCTATTTTCCCTTCTTGAGGCTATGATTATTTTACCTGTCCACCTGGCTCATTCAAAAGCGCTTGGTATTCAGGAGAAAAAGAATAATTTCTTTGATAGAGCAAGAGCGAGTGTGGATAAATTCCTTCATTATTTTATGTATGGTCTTTACTCGAAAGTATTAAAAGTTTGTTTGAATAACAGGTGGGCTGTAACGGCAAGCGTGTTGGCTGTTATATTCGTTATTACGGGGCTCTTTCAGGGCTCACATGTGAAGGCACAGTTTTTCCCGGAGATTGAGTCGCCATATGCCAGAATTGAGGCAGAAATGCCTGCAGGCGCCTCAGCAGAGGTTGCAAACAGGGTTAGGAATGACCTTATTGAACGTGCATTAAGTTTTGGCAAAACTAAGGCAGACTCTTTAAATAATGTCCCTAATCCTATCAAAAATTTTACATCCTGGATGAATGGGTCGACAATTAATATCTTTTTTGTACTTCCATCTTCAGCTGACCGCGATTATACAGTGAGTGAATTTTCAGATGAGCTGAGTGAATATATTGGTGATGTTCCTGAGGCGGAAAACGTAACAGTTGGCGGATGGAGTTTTGGCGGTAATCCAATTTCTGTCAGATTCCAGAGCTCTGATTACGCTCAGCTTATGAAGGCAAAAGATTTGTTGAAAGATGAATTAAAACTAATTGAAGGAATTAAAGATATTCGTGATGACACCCCTCTGGGTAATAATGAATTCGTAGTTGATCTTAAGCCGAAAGGAAAGGCTCTTGGATTTACTTTACGGGATTTAACTTCGCAATTACGTGACGGATTTTATGGCAGGGAAGTTATGAGACTGCAGCGTGGGCGGGATGAAATAAAAATCTGGGTGAGATTTACTAAAGAGGACAGGATTTCCCTCAGTCAGGTTGAAAACCTTAAGGTCAGAACACCACAGGGAGATTATGTACCATTCAGAGAAGTGGCAAATTATAGTCTCCAGCGAAGCATTCAGAGGATCAGGCATGAAAACGGCGAGAGATCATTGACCGTTTATGCTAACATGGATTATTCAAAGAACGATCTTGCTGTTGTATTAAAAGAACTGGATGGAGTTATTGTTCCAAATATTCTTCATCAGGTTGAAGGAGTATCCCGTGCCTACGGAGGACAGCAGGAAGGTGTTCAAAAGATGATCGGTTCAATGACTTACTCTATGACAATTGCCCTTGTCGTCATGTTCACTATCATTATGTTTCTTTTCAAATCTTACTGGCAGACATTATTAATAATGAGTCTGATACCTTTAGGAATCATCGGGGCGGTTTTGGGTCACTATATAGTTGGTATTCCCATTTCGATCCTTTCATTCCTGGGAATTGTAGCCCTTGCCGGTATTATTGTTAATGACTCCGTTGTGCTTGTGGATAAGTTTAATAAACTTATCGCGAATGGAGTTGATGTCGGTGAGGCGCTTCACGAGGCAGGGGTTTCCCGGTTCAGACCAATTGTTCTTACAACTATAACAACAGCGGCAGGACTAGCTCCTATTATTTTATTAACAAGTGAGCAGGGACAGTTTTTAGTGCCGATGGCTGTTTCTGTGGCATTCGGACTGATATTTGGAACATTCATAACATTACTGATGCTGCCCTCAGCATTGTATGCGATTAGTGATTTTAGAATATTATTTAATAGAAAAAAATCACGGATAGAACTGGAACCGGCGTATGGGAAGAAACAGTAAAAAAGTAAAAAGTAAAAAGTAAAAAGTAAAAAGTGAAAAGTAAAAAGTGAAAAGTGAAAAGTGAAAAGTGAAAAGTGAAAAAGAATAGCTAAAAAAAAGAGATAAAATTAATTACAAAAAGAAAGGCGCTCTGTGAAGCGCCTTCTTTTATTTCTTAATCCGCTTTTATCATGATAATCTGCGTCATCTGTGTTCTATTGCTTTTAGTCTTTTTCGACTGATCTCGCAAAAATATAATCCACATTCTTAAGCATCTTGCTCTCGTCAAAAATTTCATCAATTTCTTCAGTCGATAAAAATTTTGTAGCTTCTTCAGAGGCAAGCAGTTCTGTTTTAAGATTTTTATTACTATCAGCCCATACCGCCATTGCGCTGGTCTGAACAATCGCATAAGCATCTTCTCTTGTCATCCCTTTCTCAGTAAGTTTTAGGAGTATGGATTGCGAGAAAACCAGTCCTCGAGTAAGGTGAAGATTTTTAAGCATGTTTTCCGGATAAACGAGCAGGTTATCAGATAACTTTATCATCAGATCCAGCATATAATCCAGGGTGATGCAGCTATCAGGAACAATAACTCGTTCAACGGATGAATGAGAAATATCACGCTCATGCCAGAGAGCAACATTCTCAATGGCAGCCATGGCATTACCACGCAGCAGTCTTGCTAATCCGGAAACCCGTTCACTCACTATAGGGTTGCGCTTGTGAGGCATTGCAGATGAGCCCTTTTGTCCCTTAGAGAAAAACTCTTCCGCCTCAAGAACTTCAGTCCGCTGGAGATGCCTGATTTCTATGGCAATTTTTTCCAGTGAAGCACCAATAATACTTAAGGTAGTTAAAAATTCAGCATGACGATCCCGTTGGATTACCTGAGTGGAAACTGAAGCAGGTTTTAATCCCATCTTTTCACATACATATTCTTCAACCTTTGGAGTGAGATGCTCAAAAGTGCCGACAGCGCCGCTTATCTGTCCAACGCTGATGGTCTCAATGGCACTTTCAAGACGCTTTATGTTACGTTTACACTCTTCATACCAAAGAGCAAATTTAAGACCCATGGATGTCGGTTCAGCGTGAATACCATGACTCCTGCCAACACAAATGCTCCGTTTATGTTCAAGAGCGCGTTTCTTTAATACGTCCTTAAAAGTCAATAGTCGTTTCATCAATAACTCACCGGCAGATTTCATCTGGAAGGAGAGCGTTGTATCCAGAATATCCGAAGAGGTCATACCATAGTGTATGTGACGTGACTCGGGTCCAACATATTCAGCAACATTAGTAAGGAAGGCGATAACATCGTGTTTAGTTGTTTCTTCAATTTCCAGTATTCGCTCAACCTCAAAATCAGCCTTATCACGAATTACTTTTACGTCCTCTTTGGATATTTCGCCAAGTTCGGCCCTTGCCTCACAGGCAAGTATTTCTATCTCAAGCCAGGTTCTAAACTTAAACTCATCCTCAAACAACTTGCCCATTTCAGGGCGTGTATATCTTTTAATCATCTCTTCTCTCTAGTTTTAATGGTTTTTTAATAACTTGTCCCTCGCGAACAATTTCAAAAGTAATAACATCGTCAGTGCGGTATTCCTGAAGAATACTGATTAAGGTAGCATCATCATTAATTCTAAAATCCTCAACCTGATTAATTATATCGCCAACCATTATTCCTGCTTTGTAGGCAGGAGAATCTTTTGCTACGACCGTTACGATAACCCCTCTTACAGATTTTAGATTGTAATATTTTGCAATTCTTTCGTCAATTGTCTGGATACTAAGACCGGTCCAGAATTTTCTATCAACCTGTCCCTTGGTTTTCAACTCCTCAATAATGGACTTTATCTTTTGAATAGGTATAGCAAAACCGACACCAACACTCCCGCCTGACTTAGAGTAAATGAGTGTATTCATGCCAATCATTTCGCCAACGGCGTTAACAAGCGGCCCGCCGCTGTTTCCATTGTTTATTGAGGCGTCAGTCTGAATCATGTTCGGGTAGTAGCGATCCTCGTTCGCACCCAGGTTCATACCAGTCGCGCTGATTACACCAACCGTAACAGTTGGTTTATCATTAATGGCAAATAAACCGAATGGATTGCCAAGTGCAATTACCCATTCACCAATTAATAATTCATCAGTTTTTGCGAGAGAAATGTAAGGAAGATTCTCAGCATCAATTTTTAATACGCAAATATCTGAGACAAGGTCGGTGCCAATTATTTTTGCATCGTAGTGTTTACCATCTGTCATGGTTACAATTACTTTTGAAGCGTTACCTGCCACGTGATCATTTGTTAGTATGTAGCCATCGGGTGAAATTATGGCGCCGGAACCAAGTCCCTTTAATTGCCGCTGAACTACCTGATCCTGAAAAAACTGACTCCAAAAAGGATCGGAGGCGAAAGGAGAGCGATATCTGTACTGAACTGTCTCGGTTACATTTATCCCCACGACAGCGGGTGAAACTTTCTGAACTGTCTCAGTTATAATATTTCTCCTGGAAGCATTTATACTGCTGTTGGCTTCATCAACCTGAAGAGCATTAACCACTTTGGCTGAGCCATCGCTGCTATCTCTATTATCATTAACCTGTACATTGAAAATATATACAAGCGCAAATGAAACGACGGCAATAGTTATAATGGACGATAAAATAATTGATTTTACTTCTTTCATAATTCATTATCCCTTAAAATTTGTTTTTGTCCCTTCAAATAGTTCTTAAGCGGCTCAATATGCTTTGTCATAATCAAGATTAAAACTCCTCCCATTATAATGGCTAACCATAGGGGATTCTCAGCAGGGTAAGCGCTCCAGCTATTTATTCTTTCGTAAGAAGTAATTATGATTGCTGTTGTTAACACAGTCGACATAATACTTGAAAGCTGAATATTTCTCCTGAATAGAAAAGAAGCTACCCAAAAAAACAACCATAATAAGAGGAGCGGCAAACTTAATAACAAGGCTCCGCCTGCCGTAGTTGCTAATCCTCTTCCACCCTTAAATTTAAGCCAGGGGGAGTAATTATGTGCCAATACCGCAAAGAAAAGTGATATACTACCATTAAGGAAATTTGTTCCAAAGATCTGCCAGCAAATCCAGACAGCGGCTATTCCTTTTGTCATATCAATCAGGAGCACCAAAACGCCCAGCATTTTGGATTTGGATACACGAAACGAATTAAGCGCTCCAATGTTTGTTGAACCTTGTTCTCTTATATCGATAGACTTAAACTTTTTGAGAAGAATGAAGGCGGTTGGAAATGAACCAAGGAGATAACCGATAACTCCGCAGATGATATAATTCATAAATTTCCATTATTTATTAAGAGAAATACTTTTACAAGAAACTGATTATTATTAAATGCAAGAAAAACAATATAAAATCAACACAAACGATTGCGCATTTTGTTGCATAACTTGTTTGATAAAAAAAATACTTTGACTAAATTATCGAAATTATTTCTCAGTTTCCATTGAATGATTATAGAGTAGAGGAATTGAGAGGATTTAAAAGTCATTTATGGTCAAAGATAGTCATTTGTTGTTTATAGATTGTGAGATTTAGGATTACGAGTTTCGGGTTCCGTGCTTTAATTGCTCATTCATTTTCCGTTTCTGTTTTCCGTTTCTGTTTTCTTTATTCTGATTACTGTTTTCTGTTTTCTGATTTCTGATTTCTGTATTCTGTTTTCTGATTACTGGCTATTGTATTCTGGCGACTGACTTCTGATTTTGAATTCCGTATTTCGGGTTAAAACTTTTGATTTTATTTTGATCTTTGATCTTTGATCTTTGTTATTTGTTATTTGTTATTTGTTATTTGTTAATTGTTAATTGTTAATTGTTAATTGTTAATTGTTAATTGTTAATTGTTATTTGTTTTTTGCTATTTGTTTTTTGATTTTTTCTAGCTTCTAGCTTCTAGCTTCTAGCTTCTGGCTCCTGGCTTCTGGCTTCTAGTCGTTGAGTTTTTCGCTTTTTGTTTTTACTATTTTCTTCTTTCTCTAAATACTAGCTACTAAATACTAGCTACTAAATACTAGCTACTAGATATGGAATTTGTTCGCTCAATTATAAGTTTTAATAAATGTAATGTTATAACTAACAGAGGTATTTGATGATTAAGTTTTTAGGTTCTTTCACGGTTCTCCCTTCACTTCCAAATAAATTAGAACCACTAAGAGAAATTATTTATAATCTCCACTGGGCATGGAACCATGATGCTCTGGAGCTTTTTAGAAGAATGGATAAAGATTTGTGGCTATCCTCCCATCACAACCCGGTTAGTCTGGTGGGTCAAATCAGCCAAAATCGTCTTGAGGAACTTGCTAAAGACGATGGTTTCAATTCTCATATGAACAGAGTTTATGTTGACCTGACGACCTACATGGCAGAACAAACCTGGTACGATAAGAATTTTGAAGCTGAAGAGAAACCCTATGTAGCATATTTTTCATCCGAGTATGGTCTTGCCGATTGTCTGCAGAGCTACTCCGGCGGACTGGGAATCCTCTCCGGCGATCATATGAAGTCAGCGAGTGATTTGGGTGTTCCCCTTATTGGTATTGGACTCTGTTACAGGCAGGGCTATTTCCAGCAGTATTTAACCGTGGACGGCTGGCAGCAGGAGCGTTATGAAACCATAGATTTTCATAATCAGCCAATGCAGCTTGTGACGGATAAGAAGGACATTCCCATAAAAATATCACTCAGGTTTCCGGGAAGAGATGTTTATTTCCAGATGTGGAAATTACAAATAGGAAGGGTTGCACTTTATTTGCTGGATACTAATGTTGCTGAAAATAATGAGCAGGATAAAGATATAACGAAAGCTCTTTATGGCGGAAATACTGAAACAAGGATTCAGCAGGAAATTATTCTTGGTATCGGTGGTATCAGAGCTCTTCACGCTCTTGATATTAAACCTTCCGTTTGCCATATGAACGAAGGGCACTCGGCATTCCTTGCCCTTGAGAGAATTAAGCATCTTATAACTGAACACGGACTAAGTTTTGAAGAAGCCAAGGATATTGGTTTCTACTCAAATGTATTTACAACCCATACGCCTGTTCCTGCTGGTATTGATGTTTTTCAGAACAGTATGGTTGAAAAATATTTTGGCGAGTATTATAGAAACGAGCTCGGGTTATCCGGTCAGCAGTTTTATGAGTTAGGCACTATTGAGCACGATGCACCGCCGGTTAATTTTAATATGGCTCACCTTGCCATGAATATGGCCGGCTATGTTAATGGGGTTAGTAAACTGCATGGTGAGGTTTCAAAGAAAATGTGGGCTTATGGTTTCGATAGTGTTCCTTTTGACGAGATCCCCATCGAATCCATCACTAACGGTATTCATACAGCCTCACATATTTCAAAAGATATGCACGAATTGCTTATAAGGTACCTTGGAGAAAAATTCGTACAGGATCCTGCCGATAAAGATATTTGGGATGGGATTGATGACATACCTGATGAAGAGTTATGGCGGACACATGAGAGGAGACGTGAACGTTTGGTTGCATTCGCACGGGAAAGACTTCGCGAGCAGGTTATTGCAAGAGGTGGTTCCAAACTGGAAGTATTAGCGGCTAAGGAAGTTCTCGATCCTTATTCAATAACTATTGGTTTTGCGAGAAGATTTGCCACTTATAAGAGGGCAAACCTTATTCTCCGTGACATCGAAAGACTTGCCAGTCTGCTATGTGATGCCGATATGCCGGTTCAGTTTATCATTGCCGGAAAAGCACATCCAAAAGATGATGAGGGGAAACGCCTTATTCAGGACATTGTAAGTGCTGCCAAGGATGATATTCTTCGTAAGAAAATAGTTTTTATTGAAAACTACGATATGAATATAGCCCGCTACATGGTTGAGGGATGCGATATGTGGCTTAATAACCCGCGCCGTCCCATGGAGGCAAGCGGCACGTCAGGCATGAAAGTGATTGCAAATGGCGGTCTTAATTTCAGTATCCTTGATGGCTGGTGGGATGAAGCTTACGACAGGGAACTTGGTTGGAAAATAGGAGATAGAGAAAACTATGAGGATCCTGATTATCAGGATGAACTGGAATCAAATCAGATTTACGAAACTCTCGAAAAAGAAATTGTACCTATTTTCTATGATAGAGGGGAGGATAAACTTCCTCGTAAGTGGATTGCCATGATGAAAGCTTCCATGAAAACCCTCGGACCTGTATTTAATACTAACCGTATGGTAGGCGAATATGTTAAAAAGTATTATATTTCTTCCCTGGAAAATCGGAAAAAACTTATTGAGAATGACTGGGCTATGGGAAAAGAATTCACTCAGTGGAAAAAGAAGGTGAAAACAGAGTGGAATAAAATTAGTTTCAATAATATTTCTCATAGGCTTGATAACGGTTTGGTTAAGGTTGGAAAGAAATACGAAATAAATGCCGATGTTATTCTCGGTAATTTAGAGCCTGGTGATGTTCAGGTTCAAATCTATTACGGTAAGCCCGAGGATAAAGATAAGGCCAATTTCAATCAGGTAGTTAATATGAGTGTTATCGAGGATAGTAAAAAGGGAAACACTTACCAGTATACAGGAAGTATCCCTTGCGATAAAACCGGTTTGTTCGGATTCACTCTGCGCATCCTGCCTTCGAATCCGGCGCTAATAAATAGTTTCGAGCTTGGCCTCATTAAATGGGCCGAATAAAAAATACAGGGCAGTTAAATGTTATTAGAGACTTTGGATGTTAGGCGTAATGATGTTTTGATTTATTCACAGAACAGATTTGATTTTGAGGATAACTTTAAAATTGTATTTAAGAAGGGGCCTGACAGAAGTCCAAAAAAAACAACCTACTTTGAGGTATGCGAGTTTATTAAGGATACTTCACCCAAAAATCTTATAGTGTATCGACTCTTGACAAACGTCGAGAGTCTCGATGCATATTCTACCAAATATGGTTATTTTGTTAATATATCCGGCAAGATGGAACTGATTTATTTCGATCCCATTTTTGCCATTAAAGATCTAAGACATCTTCGGTTTAATATTGATCCAGACAAATTCAGATTTAAAATCCAGCAGCTTGGAATTACTTTTGACAAAGCGAAGGATTCCGAGCCAATTTACAAGGAAGTTTATACCTTTGATCTTAATGCTTCCGAAGCTCAAAACCAGAATGATAAAATATTTGCGGATGCCATCTTTGTCTTCGATGATTCATATCATGGCGAGGTTAAGATTCAAAAGGACCCCGAAATAGTAGTGGCAAAACCTCTTAATAATAAAGAGAAGAGCCCTGAAATTGAGAAACCTGAAAGAGTTGAACCGAAGACCTTCATCCAGAAAAATGAAGGAATAAAAAAAACCGGACAGGACATTGTTGGGGACGGGAATCTTAATTCCAAAGGTGCAGGAATTGAAATTGAAAAGCTTGAGATTATTGAAGATGAAGTTGAGTCCCCGAAAGATCTAAACAAGCTTAGTCTTTCCCCGCAAAAGGATAATTCCACGGCGCGGGATAAACATATCGATTTGTTGAAAATGGCGCTTGGTATAAAAGAAAAAAATGAAAATATTAAACAATTTTTGGAAGAGGGTGAACCGGATAGTAACGAAACGGCTAATTATGGCGAGACTACTTTATTGGATCTCTTCAAGTCCACCTCGAAATCCAGCGTATTAAGCAACAGGGAAAAGGATAGTATAATCCTCAAGATTAAAAACTCATCTACTGATTAAGTATACACGGGAATTTACATGAATTTTGAAAAGAATATTTTATGTATTGGTGCCGGTTATGTTGGCGGGCCAACCATGTCTATGATTGCTGATAAATGTCCGCAATACAAGGTAACTATTGTCGATATCAACGAAGAAAAAATTAAAGCCTGGCAGACTGACGATCTTCCCATTTACGAGCCTGGTCTTTTGGAAGTGGTTAAACGGGCAAGAGGCAGAAATCTTTTCTTCAGCACGGAAATTCTTGCGAGCATTAAGGAAGCTGATATTATATTCGTTTCCGTTAATACGCCTACTAAAACTTTTGGCGAGGGTGCCGGTAAGGCATCGGACTTACAATACATTGAAAAAACCGCCAGAATGATTCTGGAAGCCTCTGATTCTGATAAAATAATTGTCGAAAAATCTACTTTGCCCGTAAGAACCGCCGAAGCTTTAGAGCGCGTTCTGAACAGCAATGACAGAGGGATAAGGTTCGAAATTGTCTCAAATCCTGAGTTTTTAGCCGAAGGTACGGCTGTGCGTGATCTTGAAAACCCTGATAGAGTCTTAATAGGTTCCAGGGAAACTAAATCCGGCAGGAAGGCACGTAAGGAAGTTGGTGATATTTACCGTAATTGGATACCCAAAAAGCGGGTGCTGGAAAGTAATATATGGAGTTCTGAACTCTCAAAACTTACAGCTAATGCTTTTCTGGCTCAGCGTATTTCATCCATCAACAGTTTATCCGCCATATGTGAGGCTACTGGCGCTGATGTAAGGGAAGTTGCCCGTAATATCGGGACAGATACACGAATAGGCGATAAGTTTCTTAACGCAAGTGTCGGGTTCGGCGGATCCTGTTTTAAAAAGGACATTCTTAATCTCGTTTACATAAGTGAAACTCTTGGATTAAAAGAAGTAGCCGAGTATTGGGAACAAGTAATAAAGATGAATGATTACCAGGAAGTACGATTTGTGAAGAACATGCTTAAGAATATGTTTAATACTCTTGCAGGAAAGAAGATTGCGCTTTTCGGATTTGCTTTTAAAGCTGACACAGGCGACACACGCGAAACACCCGCTTATTACATATCCAAAATGTTATTGGAAGAGAACGCGAATCTTGTCATCACGGATCCCAAGGCAATCCCCAACGCAAAAATTGATCTGGAACCAGTAGTGTCCGCATATACTGCGGACAAAATGCTCTCTTTCGAAGAAGACCCATACAAAGCAGCATATGATGCTGATGCAATAGCCATCGTAACTGAATGGAATGATTTTAAAGTACTTGATTACAAAAAAATATTCGACTCCATGCGCAAACCCGCATATCTTTTTGACGGAAGAAACATCCTGAACCATAAGGAGTTGTTTGATATTGGTTTCGAAGTATATCCATTAGGGAGTAGCCCACTTACAAAATATTCATAAGAACAGTATTTAGATATCAGTATTTAGTATCAAGAAAAAGATTTTAGAATTAAAAAATTGCACAAAGAGGCAGGGGAGGGGCATGTTTACCTCCGCCTACGCCAAAGCCAGCCCGCCTTTGGAGGGGCGCACAGGTTTGGCACGGACCCTCCCAAATCTTTGTGAAACAGAACCAACATGAATTGAAACCCCACAAGCAGACCCCAACAAGCTAAATTAATGGATGGAATTTAGAATTAAGAAAAATGTTTTTCAGTAAATCTGTATGCCCAGGTGTAGAGTATTGAGCAAACAGAATTCAAAAATGCCTGCCCTGAGCCTGCCGAAGGGTCATCCTGATGCATATCAGGATCTTCTTTTCACAAAACCATAGATTCCGGGACGAGCCCGGAATGACAGGTTTTAGTTTTTGCCTGCCCTGAGCCTGCCGAAGGGTCATCCTGATGCATATCAGGATCTTCTTTTCTTGCACTTCAGATTCCGAAATAAATTCGGAATGACTGGTACTTTGTCATCCTGATGCATATCAGGATCTTTCCTTCATTTAATCACAGATTCCAAAATAAAATCATGATGACAAAACATTATCATTTTACTCATTCAGTTTTTTGCCTAATTAAATCCACCATCTTTTTCTTGATCTTATTTGTTTAATTTTTCTTTTTTCTGTTAATCTTTTATGTTTTTTACTCTTTCAGTCTATTCGTCTTTTTGTCTCTTGATCTTTTTGTCTCTTGATCTTTTTGTCTTTGCTTTGATACTCAGTCACTCAGTCCATTTATCTCTTCATCTATAATTCTTTTTTTTAACAAAACTTCCCTAGTAGTGAACTCATTTACATCCTTCGTCGTTAATCCAGTAGAAATTAAAAGACATGGAATTGAGATCAAGATTGTTCTGTTTTTTACTTTTTACTTTTTACTTTTTACTTTTTACTTTTTACTTTTGAATTGACTATTGATGCTTAATGCTTTAAGTTGCAATCAGGATAGGGCGTCCAAAAGAATTATCAATATAAGATTTCCGCTTAACCAATATTCAACCATATTGTAGGTTAACTGTAAATATATGATGTACCGGCAAGGGGCTAAATTAAAATTCATTCGTTTTCCTGTTTGTTTCCACGGACAGGGTTTTTTGCATTCATTTTTGAGTTAAAGTAAAATATGATCCACACGATCTGACGTGGATTGCTATATCTTTTTCAACCTTTTTGAGTAATAAAAATGTGACTCACGGGGCGAAGCTCCGCCCCCGCAAAGCGGGGGAAGGTCAAAAGGTCAAGAGATGAAAAGACGAAAAGGGAAAGAGATGAATAGATTAAAAGGTTAATAGATCAAGAGCAGG
>Ga0180007_10000105_pt1 | contig 149333 bp, 190 predicted proteins | sample MM_PC_MetaG_FD_121122 | JGI IMG/M metagenome (GOLD analysis project Ga0180007, IMG submission 121122) | Groundwater microbial communities from the Aspo Hard Rock Laboratory (HRL) deep subsurface site, Sweden - MM_PC_MetaG | ecosystem: Environmental > Aquatic > Deep subsurface > Groundwater...
CTCGACGATCCCGGCGTCAGCAGTGGCACACAGCCCACGGCGCAGCGTGGCGCTGGCCAGACTCCCGACGCACGCCGCACCGAGCGGTGCTACGCCCCCCGTCCACACATAGGTCTCGGTGTCACCGTCCCGGCGCAGGCCGTACCGGTCCACGCCGCCTGCCGTCCACTGGTGGCGGAAAAAGCAGAGGGCGTCGATGGCCCCGATGGTCCCCGAGATGTCGAGGTTCGTCCACGCAACGGGCATCGCCCCCGGCCCAAATACAGTCGTCCCGCCGGGTGCCCCGGTGTCGGTCCAGTCGAGGTAGCCGAGCAGCCACAGCGACCTCGGAGCGCCGACGATGGCGGCGTTCGCCGAGAATCCGACCAGGCCGGCTGCGTCTGTCGGGAGGAGCGCGCCCATGTATTTCGGGATGCCCGACGCCCCCGGATCGTCGGGTACGCTGGAGCAGCACCCCTGGCCGTCGCCGACCAGCGGCATCCAGTCCGCCGCGTCGTCCTGCGGCCTCACGGCCTCGTGCGCCGCCCAGCCGCCACCGTGAGTGTACGCGATCAGCGCGAGCACGCGAGCGCCGGGCAGTCCGGTCGGCGCGCCGAGGTGGTCGAGGGTGAGGTCGACGGTCTCCCACCCGCCGGGGTACGCACCCGCGTTCAGGATCAGCGTCGGACCTATCGGGTGCCAAGCCATTTATCCTTCCCTACTCCTTCGTCCCTGCGCCGACAGCATTGACACCCAAGAGAGCATCCCAGATCAAGCCACGCAGCAGTTTGTCCATCGCTTTTGATGATCCCTTGGCATCAAGCAACGGCTGAAGCACCGCCCTCGGGATCGTCGTCTCGTGGGCCACGACCGGGACGAAGTCACCTGACTTCTTGTAGCCCTCGCACCAGGTCACACGAGCCTGGGGTGTGTCACTCGCCCTGGAGTCGAGCACGAACTCGACGCGGACGATCTCATACTCATCGAGATCCTTCGGTTGCTTCACTGTCTCTTCGCCCTGCGTCGGAACGTCTGGTTTGAATCCCATCTCGATTCCTCCCTATGGGCGCACGACCAGCGCGCCGCCGCCAACGAGCACAGTATCCCCAGGTGCGCCGCCAGCAAGCGTCACCCTGACCTCGTACATGCGGGCCGCATTGCTCATGACGTTAGGTGCCGGACCCGCTGCCGACACGGTGAGCGGAGTCGATAGACGCTGCGGACCGCCAGGCACAGCAGTCGTGAGCGACGCTACCGGGGAAGGAACACCGGGTGGACCAGCAGCAGGACCGACGTCGTAGAGCGTGACGACAGCCACGCCCGCTGAGACCATGGCAACCACCACCTCGAAATAGACCGGCCCGGCACCGTTCAAAACGGGGGCCGCGAGATACCACGACGAAGGATCAATCGTGGCCCAGCCGATGAGGTCGTCGGTTGGCCCCAGAGCCGGCTCGGTGTAGAGGTACTGTGACACGAAGTCCCGAGCGAAGCCGATGGGCCGGTTCAGTCCCGTGAGGACGACGCTAGGACCGAGACCTCGCGTCAGCTTGCACCCCAGCATTGTGCCGGGATATGGCCCAACCGCTGCGGTGACGTCGTAGTTGGCGACGGCAGCAATGATACGGACGCCGGTCAACTCCCAATCCAGACCGATCTGGACATTGACGCCGTGACCCGCACTGCTGATGAAGCCGCCGCACATCCGGAACATGGCGGCAGCCGTCGTGGAGAGATACACGGCTTGGGCGCCCGTGTTCTGGATCGCGCAGTCATACAGCTCGTAGTAACCACCCTTGGAGTAGAACTCAGCACCAAGGACGCAGTCCCAGAACCGCACCGAGGAGACCCCAGCCGCCACCTCCGAGTACCAGGCGTAACGATTCGATGCCGGGTTCACATGGGTGAAGGAGCAGGAGAAGAACTCTATGCCCACGACCTGGTTCAGGTAGACCACGGGGGAGAACGCCACGTCCCATGCGCGATGGAAGGTGACGTTCCGAAACTTGACGCTGGAGACAGCACCACCAGCCATCAGGCACCGCCCCGTCGCCACCGGGTCGCTGGCGTAAACCGAAAGGTCTCGGACACTCACATTGCTATGCGAGATCGTGAGCGCGGTGCCCGCAGCCGGGTTGAGGATGGTCACACCCTGGCCCGACCCCTCGAAGTCAACGTACTGCGACGTCGTCGTGACCGCGTTCGTGTAGATGCCGGGGCCGATCCGAATCACGATGCGATTGCTCGCGGTCGGCGTCAGGGCAAGCGCAGCGGCCTGGGCCGCAGCAATCGTGAGCTTGGCCTCCTTCTGACTATATCCGCTGCTACCGTCGTGGCCATGCTTTCCGACATAGATCGTCTTCTGCTCCGGCACGAGGGAGAAGACCCTGGAGATGCCAGCCGAGCTCCGAGTCCCTAGAATGAAGTTGCTGTTCAACTCCAGCATGGCGGGCGCAGCCACGGCATAGGCCACCGTGGTCTCCAACAAGTTACAGAACAGGCTGATGCTGCCCTGGACCACATTGATGCCGGTACCCGTCCCGGCTCCGGCTCCGGTTTCCAGGATGTGCGCGATCCGGCCTACCAGCGTTCCGGCCCCCGTCCTCGCAACCGCTGTCGAGGCAGCGCCCGCCAGGTAGATCGCCTCACCTGTAATCCTGGTATAACCGTTGGGACCGGCGATGCTGCCAACGCCGTAACTTCCGGCACCCACGGTGATCGAGTCGAACTCCGCGAGCAGTTCCCCGGCCACGGCGAGGTTCACGAGACCGATACTTCCATCCCCAGCAACCAGACCCCGGAAGAAGGCGTGGCTAGCGGCCACACCACCAACCAGTTTCCGAACAGCCCCGGTAACTCCGTTCCCAGCCACCACCGACCCGACTCGCACATCGCTGTAGTCGTTCAGGGCCACGAATCCAGTGATCTGGGCACTGGGTGCCCAGAGGCTCACGTAGCTGGGAAGCGTCACGTTCTCGATGTAGATGCCGGAGTCGGCGCAGACAACGACGTATGGATTACCGGGTCCGGCCCCGTCGGCGACAGCCTGCGCAACGGCTGCCGTGATCGTGAGCTTTGCCAGCGCTGGAGAGGTGCCGGCGTTGGCGTCGTTGCCATGTTTCCCGACATGGATCGTTTGCTGCTCGGTCCACCCCCCCGCAAAGGGTCCGACCCAGGCCGCGCCATCGTCCACGTAGAGGCCAGCCGGAGCCCCGCTCTGGAACGCGACGCGTCCCTGGGAGCCCGCTGCGGGAAGTGCCACGTGGATCGGGACCAGCAGGGAGGCGGCGGGGTCGCTGAAGTCGGCACCGCCCTGGGTCCAGAGCAGCCCGGAGTAGTCGAGGTAGGCCAGCTCGGTGTAGGCGGGGGGAGCCGCGTCGTAATCATCACCAATGCTCAGGATCTTGCCAGCCAGGAAGTTGTTGCGGGCCAGGAGCTGGAGAGCGGTTCCACCCGAGGCAGCAGGGCTCAGCAGACCACCGGGCCCACGACCCGCCACTCCGGCTCCCAGCAACTCCAGGGAGGCCCCGATGTAGGTCTGGAGCTGCCGGATCTGCTCGTCCTGGTAGTTGAAGTCATCGTCGTGGACAATATCTACGCCATCGGCTCGGGCCTCAGGAGCATCGACGGAGAGCGGGTAGTCAGTTGTCGGAAACCCCAATGCGCGCCTCCAGGCTCCATCCTAGTATATCGTCAAGGAGGGTGTCATACTACCAGCATGCGATTCAAGGTGCGAGATCAGGACGAGCTCCAGGAAATCCTTGACGGGGAGACCGACATCCTGACCGGCCTGGTCGCGGCGGACGACGAGATCTACCGCAACGCGACCTGCCCCAGGTGCCAGGGGCTCACCATGAAGGAGGTCGATGTCCAGCAGTACCTCCGCAGCGGGGCGCAACGCCCGATCCCGACCTACTGTTGCCGCTGTGCGGAGTGCGGCTGTCTCTTCTCCCCGTTCACCGGGGTCATCATCGAGATGGGCAACCTGGGTCGCCTCGTTCCGCGATACCCACTGGTTCAACCCGAGGACTAGATGGACCGGGTCAGCCCGATGTAGGAGGTCAGCCCGTCCGGGGAGCCGTCCGCGATCAAAGCGTTGAGCCGGCTCGTGGACACCGCGTCCTCCGACCGCTCGCTCCAGATGGTCCGGTCCGCCCGATGCAGCACGGCAAACAGGGTGACCGGGTACGTGATCTTGGTCGCCCCCATCTGGATCAACCGAGTCACCAGGGCCGAGAGCTCGAGCTGGTCATCGGGGAGCGTGCTCTCGATGAGTGGAATCAGGGCCGCCCGAACATTCTCCTCGGTGTCCCCGCCCCGATACTGGATCTCGGTACGAATGAAGGTGGGGAGCAGGGCACGGACCAGCGGGCTGTGACAGGTGATGCGACGATTCAGGGCCCGGACATAGTCATGGATCTGCTCCACGATGGCGTCTTGCTCATAGCTCACCTGGATCGACTGTCCCGTGATCTCTTCTTTCTGGGTCGGGTCGTCATCGGCCCCCGCGATCAAGACCCTGGGCGAGATGTCCATCCAGAGCACTTCGGCCATGGAGTAGGCCAGGCTCACATCCTCGGTGCGTAGGGCCCAGCCCTCGCTCTCATAACCAGTTAGCGTGGCCTGGTACTCCGGGGGGATGTTGTACTGATTACCGTGCCCCTCCGAGACGCACTCCACATCCCAGTAGTAGAGCCCGAGCTCATCCACGCCCCGATCCAACATCTGAGTGGAGCCGATCCGCTGCAGTCCGAGACGGCTGATGCGGACGTAGTGGCCGAGCTCGGCCCCGACGGGGCCGCCGGCCATCGCACCGCACACCCAGGCACCACCATCCATATCGGTCAGTGTCAACCCCCCGGTCGGGAAGGCAGCGAGCACGCTGACCAGATAGAACCCCTTCTCCGGACTGTCATTGTCCGTGTCGGTTCCAGCAAAGGTGTTGGGCGGCAACCAGGGGTTGAAGGTCTGACGATTGACCCCGAGGATCGTGTCGGTGCAGTCCGAGACCCCGGCTGCCGAGTTGTCCAGGATCGTTATGGGCCGATCCGCACGGAGCATGAGGTAGGCCGTACCCGGCGCCGCAGCCGGTTCATACTTGCCCGCAGCCGGGTATCCGATCTCGTTGTTGATCTGCGTGATGATGGCGTCGATGCCCAGCGCGGTGCCGCTGAAGACCACGGTCTCCGCACCGTAACCGACATCGACTTGGATGCTCAATCCATCCAGGTTGAGGGCCCCGGCGACGATCAAATCCTCCGATCCGACAAGCGGGGCGTAGCTGATCTCGACCCGGTCCCCGAGCTCGAGCTCGTGCAGCATCAGGTCCAGGTTGACCGCTGCTACCGAGTAAGGCAGGACGACGCCCGAGGCCGGCGTCAGCGTGACGGTGGGGACCGTGACCAGGGTCGGCAGGTACTGATACCGCACCGTCGGGCTGGGGCGGAACCCAAGCTCCTGCACCCCGGTGTCCACCACGAATCGAGCCGTATCGCTGTCCATCCAGATCGTCAAGGGCTCCAGGAAGTAGAGCCGGAAGCTGCCGTAGGAGGGCGCCCCGCACACATACTCCATGCCGGCTGCGGCCCAGGGCAGCGCGGAGTCGAGACGGAGCTGGTTCGAGCTCAGCGCCGAGGCCGGGTCCCCGCCCACCTCGAGCACCGTGTAGAAGCCCTGGTTGTCGCTGGTCAGCACGTTGACAATGTCACCGGGCCGGACCCCGAGCGCCCAGTAGTCCAGGCTGAGGACGGGCAGTGAGCTCGTCACCACGTCGTCGTTGGGTGGGGCCTCCCGGGTCAACGTGTCCAGGGTCACGTCGACCGCGGTGCCCGCCTTGGACTCATTGCCCGGGTTCTGGAAGCTGAAGGAGCGGATGTCCACTGGATGCCGGTAGGGTACGTAGGAACCGGTCGGGGTAAGACTGGAGTCGAGGAGCTCGACCTGGGTGACCCGGAGCAGGGGCAGGTCTATTCCGTCCAGCTTGCGGTAGATCTCGTACTGGAGCGGGCTCGCCGTATGCGGAATGCTGCTCTGCAGCGTGATCTGGTTCCCGGCCACACCGCCCGCCACGATACTGTATTCCCCCGCATCGCTCCCGTTCAGGATACGAACCAGGTCCGTGTCGACCACACCGACCACCCCGAAGTCGGGCACGCCGCTGACCGTCTCCACAACTGCCAGGCCGGCCACGGTGCGTAGATCGGAGCCGGTGTACCGCATCTCCCGAGGCGTCACCAGGTTGATGTCAACGTCATCCACCAGCAGGAACGAGATCGTGCTCGTGGTCGCCGTCATGTCCTGGCCCAGTCGGACCTGGTACGGGGGACCCCCGGCCACCTTCTCGATCACGCGGTACGCTCCCTGGTCCGGGCTCTGCTCGAGGTAGAGCGAGGTGCGGCCCTCGACGATCAAGGCCCACTCCGCTGCGGTGAGGTCCTGGAGCGTGACCACTGCACTACCCAGAATGGTCCGTGCATCCTCTCTCCTGGCAATGACCGCCTCATCGGACACCAGCGGCAGCGCCACGGTGAGTCGGTCCACGACGTTGCCGCGGACATAGATATCGGTGCAGCCCCCCACGTGAATCGTGTCAGTGGGCACATCGAGCGTGGTTCCGCCGTAGACATCGGGGAACAGGATGCCACCGGGAATGCTGGAGAGGGTGATCGACCGCTGCCGGATGTGCCAGTACGCACCAGCCAGGGAGTCGGCCAGCCGGTCCGCACCCGCATAGGCACTGGAGACCCGCACCCGGGTCGCGCCGATCACGCTCCCCAGCACGTAGTCCACGGGACCCGTCGCGGTCTCCACGACCAGGGTGTAGGAGGAGAGGTCGGTCCCGACCGGGCCCAGGGCCACCGTGAAGTCCACGCTTCCGGCCTGGTCGAAGAACGGAGTGTAACCGTCCGCATCGCCGTCGTCTGACGTGGTACCGTCCGACGCGCCGGCGTCGGAGCAGACCACGGCCCCGAGGCTCCCGCCCACCAGGACGTCCCGCTCCATCTCGTCGTCGTTGAAGCCCACCACCTGGACCAGACGAAGCGCATCGAAGTCCGGGAACAGGGCACCGTTCACACCGGCCACCGTGTTGAGGCTGCGCTCCCCTATCGAGATCTGGGCCCGATCCACGAACTCGCTGGTCGTCTCGCTCTCATCTCCGGGAAGGGCCCGGAGCAGGTTCGTCGCGCTCCGCGCCGCCGCGATACCGCGCACCCCGATGATGGCGCTGGCCTCGATGTTGTACGAGGTGCCGGGGCGCTCCGCACGATAGCTCGTGTCGAAGTAGTAGAGGTCGCCATCCAGGTTCATGAGCATGGCCGCCGCCGTTATCCGCTGCGCCCTGGTGGGCAGGAAGCGAAGTCCGGAGGCGGTGTAGGCCACGTTGGCCGAACCGATCTGGATGTCCACCGGATTCTGGAACCGGATGCGGACCGTGACCGTGGCATAGCTGCCCTGGTCCCGGGTGAAGAAGAGGTTGCTCAGCAGCTCGTCGGCCTCCTCCGAGAGCAGACTGGATGGATACTTCAGGGTCAGCCGGTTCCGGACCGCCCGGTTCTCCCGACGAATCGGCTCGAGGAGCACCCGGGACGGCTTCACCAGGGTGTCGGAGAGCGCGGACCCGCTACCGAACTCCATCTCGGGGTATGCCTGCTGAAGCCGGGTCAGGAGAAAGGCTTGCAGGTCGGACTCGATGAAATCCGGGGACAGGACCCGGAGCAGCGGCTCGATGACCTGGGTGTACGCCGGAGACCCCGAGTTGATGTCCAGGGTCGGGCTGAAGGCCAGAAGACGCTCCTCGATGAAGGTCCGCCAGCGGGCGGATAGGGTCTGCGCCATGTCACAGGCTCCATCTCACGGCAGTATTCTTGCCAGCCTCGTTCCCCAGACCCAGCCGTGCCATCAGACGCAGCGTGCTCGGGTTGTGCGCCGTATCCAGAACCCGGGCATAGCGCAGCCTCTCGCTTGGACGCAACCTGGGATTGGCCAGTTGCACCTTGCGGATCTGTGTCATGGTCCGCCCGACCGCAGCGTGCAAGTCGGTCGTCACGAACGTCGGGGAGTTGCTGGTGCCCCCCATCCCTAGAACCCGAAGCAGGCCCCCACCCAGCCTCTCGAAGATGTCGGAATCCGGGTCCTGAAGCAGGACCTTCAGGAAGAGCTGGATCAACTTCTCCATACCGTCCACGGTGCGGGGATGCGTACCGAGACGAAATTCGATCAGGCTCCGCTCGGTCCGGGTCAGCCTGGTGCTCAGCACGGAGGCGGAGCGGAGCGGTTGATTGACCTGGCTCTCCGGGATCTGGGCCAGAAGCCGGGTATCGCTACTCACGAAGACTGACGGGGAGGAGATCTCGTTGATGTAGACCTCGGAGGCGTATGCGAAGTCAACCCCCTCTATCAGGAAGGTCGGTGGGGACAGGTCCGGCACCCGACGCACCGCGGTCAGCTTGAGGATGTCCCGGATCTCCACGATTTGAAGATCAACCATCCCCGGTGTCCTCTTCTGTCGCCGCTGTGTTGGCGCTGTCGGACTCGGACAGGGAGAACGTGCTCTCCGGCAACAGCCGGATCCGCTCCACGGCCCGCTCCACCTCCTGCTGCAGCGCCAGGATAGCGTTGATCCGCGCCGGTCGAATGTCGCTCTGATCCTCGGTGAGTGCCCGAATATAGTCAGCGATCACGTTCTCGAAAGAAACCGCTCCGGCTGCCGCCGTGGCCTCCATGCCACGGACGAACGAGAAGCCCTCGGCCAGCGTCATCCGGAGCTGATCGACGGCTCTCTGGTCCTGATCCTCACTCATGGCTCCCTGGCTCGGTAGTAGTCTACCACTTCAAGCGCAGCCTCGTCCTCCATATCCATCCTGGAGTACAACGGATCCTCATCGCTCAGAATGGAGGCAACGAGCCGGGCACCACCTGGAATCGAGGAGCCGTCGATGCTCGTGCTCTCGTTCAGATCGTTGGTGACAAGAGCAGAGATCGCGTCCTGCGCCGCGCCGGCATAGGACGAGGTCCGGGCCGAGGCGTGCAACAGGTCCTGGACCCGAAGATCGAGCAGGAGGTCGGCGGCACGGTCATAGCCGTGCTCCGTGAGCAGGTTCACGGCCGAGTCGACCTGACCAACCCGCCGGCCATCGTAGGTGTCCACCACGGCACGCAACGCAACGAGACGGGCCTTGAGCTGGGTAAGACGTGCGTGGATCACATCCACCGCATCACGTCCGGTCTCGGCCAGCAGCACACGGGCCAGGGCACGATCCAGGTCCGTGAGCTCGGTGTACGGGGGCAGCGTATCCCGCTGCCACAGCTCGAGCGCGGCGACAAGCTGAGCAAAGGCCAGGGCCCAGGCCGCCTCTATCGAGAAGCCGGTGGTGGAGAGCGTGAACTGGGAGGAGAGGTACGGGGTCACCCCTAGCACACCGGAGCCCGCGGTAGCAATGCTCGAGATCCGGGCCTGCTCGACCCGGACCCCGTTCATCAGGCTGTCATCCACCCCGACCCGGATCGGAGTCAGGTCCATCGGAGCCCAGCCGTGCACCGGGTCATCACGTTCCACGATCACGGAGGCCGAGGTGGAGCGGATAACCGCATCGGACAGGCCAAGCAGGGCACGGGCCGAGGTGGCCGGGTCGTAGAGGTCGATGACCCCGGTAAGCCCGGCATCCTTCGAGACGAGGTGCAGCCGCTCCCGGTATACCAGAACGTGAAAGGTGAGGCCGACCGTCGCGTCACGGAGCCTGCGGTCCAACGGAAGCTCAAGCAGGCCCGCGGCATGGGTGGGGGCAGCGGAGAGGCCGTAGGTCCCACCGTTGTCCCCACCGGTAACGGCAACCTTAAGCTCGGTGTACGCGGGCCAGTCCGTAGTGGGGTCCTCGGCCAACGGCACCCGGATCGCGTCGAATGGGACCGCACCCACCCGATACGCCTGCAACGCGTCCAGATACCGATCCGCGACACGGGAGGCCAGCGCACCGGCGGCAAAGGTAGCATCCGAGTTGAGACGCTGCGCCACGACGCTGAACGAGACGTCCTTCTCCCGTACATCGTCCCCATCGGAGAAGCCGAGAGTGGGCAATGCGAGAAGTGACGGCTTTGCCAGGCCGGCCCGAGGGTCCGGCGCGACGCGTACCCCCTCGGAACGTACCGTGACAACGGAGCCCTCCCCCCAGAGCAGGGATCGAAGCACGATCTGCCCCGAAGCAACGTCCCCCTGGAGGCTCTCCCCGGCCGCCACCATGGCCCCGGTCACGTCGGCAGCCACCCCCGCCGCCGTCACCTGGTAGCTGGGCCAGGCACCCGGAGTCAACGTGACGATCACCGGAGTGGGGCGGTCATTAGGCTGTATCCAGAGCTCATTGTTTGCATCCCAGCCCCTGGTCCTGGTCTCCGGCGTGCTCCCGTTCACGGTCCAGGGCCCGAGCGCGGTTGCGTAGTCGAACCCGGTGCAAACCTGGATGTGGCGGTCCCGATAGAACGGGGTATTGGCGCCGTTCTGATAGGAGATGCTGACCCGGTTCCCGACAGCGGTGGCCAGGATCGGAGAGGCTGGGGTCCAGCCCGCCGCGGCCACATTGATGTCGTTGGCCACCGTCGCCGCGGCCACTGCGGCCCCGTTCGTCAGCACCACCTCCCGGACATCACCGTCTATGAGCAGGTGCAGGATCTCGCCGCTGGCACCGGCAAAGATGTTGAAGGGGCCGTTCGCGGTGATGATGGGATGGGGCAACGCCAGGTCCCCGCCGACTGCGAAGGGCTCCTTCTTCCTCCCCATCGTCTCGGCCCGGGCCACCCCGGGGACATCGGATAACGCCCCACCCCCGACAAGGAGAACATCGAAGGGGCCGACCCCATTCAGGTCGTTTATCCCGAGGCTGTCGGTAACGGTCTCCACCAGCTTGTAGGGGGCGCTGAGACCGCCGAGCAGGGACGGGGCCAGGCCCGGACCGTACGCCCGGACCCGGTACTCCGGAGTCGCGCTGATGCCTTGGTGCAGCCGGGGCTGCCCCGGCACGCGGCGATCCGCTACCCCACGGAGCACGGAACGATTGGCCAGCACACCGAGTGCCGAGGACCGTGCGATCAACCGACGCTCCGATGGATCCAGACTCTCCAGGTCACCCCGGATCGTCTCCAGCTCCTGCCGTGCCCTGGCAATCTGGTTCCCAGCCACGCTGCGCACCAGGTCCGAGGCCAGGAACGCCTCGAGCGAGCCCGTTATGGTCGGGAGTCCAGCCAGGACCAGCGCGTGCGTGCTCTGAAGAAGTCGGAGGAGCGTGCGCACGATGCCCCGAGCCTCCTCCCTGGGCCGGACCACGTCGGTCACCGTCTCGGAGGAGCCGCGGGGCACATAGCTCTGCCGAACCGCCTCGGCCAGATCACGTAGGGCTCGGTCCGTGGCTCGGGTATACCTCCGGTACTCCGACCCGGAGACGGAGCCGCTTCGGGCCAGCGCACTGTCCATCCGCAGCAGTGCCGCCGCGGCCTCCCGGAGACCCTCGACACGAACGATCGGACGGGCCGACACCGCCAGATCATCGACAACCGACAGCATCTGATCCAGGACCGAGATCTCGGAGGATACGGTGAGGCGGAAACGGTTCAAGCCGAGGCGGATCACGTAGAAGATGGCGTCGGGCTCGTACAGCAGAACCGAGCTCACCGTCTCCACCACGTCACGGTGCACCAGACTCCGGTCAATGGACGACAGCGCTCCCCGCTCATAGCGGAGGGTCCCCCGCACCAGCGGCGTAACGGCAGCCGTGAGCTCAGTCGGTTCGAACCCCATTGCCCCCTGCGCCTCGTGTCCTGGGCATGGTCTGCAGCCGCTGCCGCAGCGCCTCGTAGGAGCCCTGCTCGTTCAGACCCATATGGATCACCCGAGCCGTCTGTTCATGGGACCAGCCGAGCACTTCACACATCCAGGCAAAGGTGTAGGGTTGGTCCTCATCCGCCGGATGGTAACAGAAGACCCAGTCGAACGCGTCCCGATACAACGGGGATCGTTTTCCCTGTCTCCGGTAGTTCACCAGGTCCCGGATGGTCCGAAACATCACGGCGGTACACACCTCGAGAAGCACCTCGCGCTCCTCCTCCCGACACGCATACTCCTCATCGCGATAATCCACTATGATCAACTCACTGTGACCGCCAGCGGTGTATAGAGTGTGGGCTCTTCGGGCACCGTTACTATGCTCAGATCGACCCGGGTCGCCGTGATCGTGGTGGACCCGACCCCGACCCCGGTCACCCGAAGCGCACCGTCCACAACACCGGCCGTGGCCACCGCCTCGTCGTCGGAGGCGAAGCGCACATCGAGGTCGTCCGGATCCAGGTCCCGACCATCGGTGGACCGAATGGTGAGCGTGACATCCACATAGGCCCCTGCCATCACCGCCACCGGATCCGGACTGAAGCCGACCTCGTGCACCACCGGGAAGAGCAGGTGCATCAGGTTCACCGAGGACAGGTCGGGCACGGTCACGTGCCTGGGGCTGTCCATGAAGCCCTCCAACACGGCCCAGTACTCCGCGTCTCGGAACAGGTCCGTCAGGATCAAACCATCGGCGTCGGAGCGCAGCAGGAGCTTGCCGCCAACCACACCGCGATCATCCACGATGAGGGGGTCCCGGCACGTCTCGTCACTGCTCCAGCTTGCCGGGGACAGGTGCAGCGAGATCCCCTCGACAGGCTGGTTGGACTGATCGACCATGATGGCACTGCATCGACACAACCTGGGGTCCGTAGCCACCGGAATGCTGTAGGTCTGCCCCTGAACCTGGAAGTAGTTGGTCCCGGTTGGCGATAGTGTCGGCGGCGAGTAGATCGAGATGCTCTGCGGCGTCGCGCTGTCCGCCCCCAACGATCCGTCGAAGGACACCGAGGTCTTGCTCAACCGAATCGTGTAGGCCGTGGGCGGGTCGGACCCGTCGAGCATGAGCTCGCAGTAGGCTTCGAGCCCCACCAGGACGGTCACGTTCTCCGTCACCAGGGCCCCAAGCCCGTCATAGGCCCGGACCCGAACCCCGATCAGCGGGCTCGAGGACTCATCTATCGCGTAGACCCGTACCGTCTCCAGAGCCACGACTACCTCCGTGCCGCTGCCTGGATATGAGCAGCATTGGGGTCGGCCCCAGGCAACAGAATCGGCAGGGCCGTCACGCCACGCGCCGAGAGGGCCATTCCGAGCTGGGCCCGGGTGACCTCACGCATCTGAGCCAGCTCACGGGACCGAGCCTCGTCCTCCGTCCGGGACCTCTGTTCCACTCCCTGGGCCCGGGTCCGGGTCCTGACCTCCTCAAGATCAGCCTCACGGGCCGCGCTGCGAGCCAGGGCGAAGAGGGTGTCGACCCGTACCTTTCCACTCAACGGCTCCATCAGGACCTCCTCACTGCGCTCGGAATCGAGATCTCCTGGATCTGGAACATGTCGTCGGCGGCTGCCACGGCCGCCAGCAGATCGAGCTCGGTGCCCGAGGACGGGACCGTGATCCGTCTCGTGATACCGGTACCCACGATGCTGACCTCAAGCTGGAGGCCATGGATCAGAGCCGTCTCGGCGTAACCCGTTTCGTCCGTCTCCAGCTCGAGATCGGTACCCAGCGCGCCGACATCACCCACAGCAAAGGTCGGGTCGAAGGTCACGTGCAGCGCGATCCGCTTCCCGACCAGCGCCCTACCATCAGCCTCGGACAGGTAGACGTAGCCCAGCAGAAGATCCCCAGGATCCAGAGCCAGGATCATGTCACCGGCCACGGACAGGCTCGTCTCGGAGTATGCACCGGAGACGCTGTTGTAGTAACGGGCCGCGTAGTAGTAGTCCGCGTCCAGGGCTTGATCCGTGAAGGAGTAGCTCGTGGTGAGCGCCACCAGTGGTATCCTGGCCTCCTCACCGAGATCCTCCTGATCCGCCTCGAAGCCAAGTTGGTCCAGCGCGGTGCCACCAGTGATGACAAGGGAGGACCCGGTCCCGGTCGTGCTGCTCGTGAGCCGCACCGTCTCCAAGACATTGGAGGCCACGGCCCCGGTCAGGCCGGCGTTGATCAGATCCAGCGCGTTGTCGGCGCTGATAGGATCCGAGCTCACGAAGCTCACGGTCTGCTCCGCACCGCCATCGACCCGCACTACCAGGGTCTTCCCATTCAGATTGAAGGGTCCCTCCTCGGTCCCGGTCAGGATGGCAGGGGTCAGGGTGGCGGCAGTGATCTCCTCCCAGGTCCCATCCTCCCCATCCGTACTGTCCACGGACCGAAAGACCTGGATCCGGTCGTAGAGCACCATGACGTCAGCAAGAAACGCCACGTGGATACGATCCCTGGACAGCATGTAGGGGCGCAGCATTGGCTACCTCGACGAAGCATCGGCCGCAACGGGCCGAAGATTCAGGGAGATCGGGACCTGTCTCTTGTCCCGATCCTCATGCTCCCGATTCTCCAGCATCTCCTTCAGACCACGAACCTCCCGCAGGACCGGACCCAGATCCATGCCTCTCTCCAGCTTGGTCAACCGATCATCCAGCTGCTTGTAACCACTCCGATAGAACTCCCGGTTGTTCGCCACCTGCGTATTGATGGAGGCGGCGAACCAGACCGCGGCAAATACAAAGCCTAGCATCCCAAGAAGGGAGAGGATGAGGTTCCATCGTCTTGACGACATATTCCTACTCGCTTCCTTGAGTGTGGTGACACCCTGCTCCAGGGCCACCAACGCCGTGGCATGGGCCGCTGTCAACTCCTCCAGCTCGGCTCGATCCTGTCGCAAGTCGGTGATGACCGCCTCCTGGATACAGACGTGTCCCTGATCCACCCGACGCTCGGCCCGGTCCAGCCGATCCCGGAGTCCGGTGAGCTCGGTGCGAACCTCGGCCATGCTTACCAGGGTCCGTTCCACATGCGGCTTGAGCTCCTTGACCATTTCATTCGTAGAGACGGCAATGTTCTTGAGATCAATGAACTCCTGGGACCCCCCGTCCCTCAGCTCGTCCCTGCTCCTTTTGGGTGTTCCTGGCATTGGCATCTCCTAGTACCAGCCACCCTTGGCGGCCTGATAGTCGAGCTCCTTCTTGAAGACCGGAATCGCCGTGGCGAACATGGTGCCCGTTATGACAGAACGTAGTGCCTTGCGCCCGAGATGTTTTGGGCTCTTGATCGCCTTCAGGATCTCCTCCGGAGAGTTCTCGATCAAGCCCGCTATGGACTGGGACATCCCGGTGGCCGCGGTCCCGGCCAGTGCGTACCGTGCATACTGGCCCGGGGTCATGCGGCGCCCCAGCAACGCCTCGAGCTCCTGGTCTCGCCGGCTCTTCGGCTTCACAGACTTCAAGGTCTCCTTGAGGTTTTTGCGCTCCCTCTGCGTCAACCCCGAAGCAGCAGCCTTGGTCATCGTAGCCATCTCGTACGCCATCTCCTGGAGTCTGTCCAGCGTGATCATGGAGTATCCCCCTCCAGGAACGCCTGGACCTCTTCCTCGAGCAGGGCAGATGCCTCCGAGGTCACGTAGTCACCGAGCTGCCCACCACCGGTCCGACCCGATAGCACCGAGGTCAGGAAGTCCGTATCGGCGCGCAACCGTGCGGTCTCGCGCTGCGCCCACTCATCGACCCGCTCCTTCAACGCGGTGAGCCTTTCGTCCCTCGTCGTCATCAGTAGTACCTCTTGACCTTCGCCGCGATGCTGGCCTTGATCCTGCTGACCCTGGATGGGGTCATGTTGTACCGCGTGGCAATCTCACCGGGCTTCAGCTGCTGCTTGCCCCCGGCGCCCAGGAGGTGTTCGTACACCAGCTTCTCCTCCGATGTCAGATCGTAGGGTATGAGCCGCATCAGCTCCGCGGCCTGCGACGGCATGTTCTCGATCGAGGTCACCGGGACATGGGAGAAGGGCACGTCACGGACCAGCTCGGACTCCAGGGCCGAGACCTGGGATACGGGCCAGTGCAGGGCATCCGCCATCTCATGTGAGTTGGGCTCCCGCCCCAGCTGGTTCGACAGCCGGTCCTTCGCATTCTGGAACTCGGTGATCTTGTAGATCCGACTCTCCCCGATCCTCCCGACGTTCTGATAGGTAGTGATGAACCGCTTGGCCCGGTTCAGCTGATGCGTGAGGTACGTGTTCAACGCCGCCTTCTGCGGTTTATATGTATGCAACGCCTGGATGGCACGGATCTGGAACTCGGCGTGGATCGCGGCGGGCGGGATGCTTACCTTGCCCGCGTACACATTGCTCTGTTTCCGCACCAAGGGGGCCAGCTGGCTCATGAGGGGCTCCAGGTCCTGCGCCTGTCGACCCCCCTGGTCCCACCGCTGCCAGAGCTCCAGGTCCTTCTGGGAACGGGCCGTGGCCGCCTCCTTGACCCGGAGCTCATCCTCCCGCAGGAAGTCGGTTACCGCATTCACGACTCTTTCCTCGAGCCCATTATACGACGTAGCTGCCTCCGGAGTCGGTTGAAGCGCGGAACACTCGACAGCAGGAGACGTTCCGCCCTCCGCACCTCCGGTACCTCACCGGTCCGTCGGATCAGATCAAGGGTCTGATCGTCCAGATCCTCCAGCCCCCAGTCACCACCTTCCTTCATCAGCTCCGGGTCCGTCTTGTCCAGGTGCCAGCCCTGGAAGCTGGGGGCGCGCAACGCACCGAGCTGGCTCGGGTCCTGCCGATTCTGGAACGCTTCGGCAGAACGCACCCGAGCCACCCGACCCACGAAACGATCCGAGTTCTGCATCATCTCCTTGCGCAGGGACTGGCTAAACCCGGTACCGACCCGGCCCACAACGGGGGAATTCGTATCCCAGGAGTAGAGCAGGGCGCCGGCCTCCCCCGGCTTCTTGCCAGGTAACACACCCCGAATCACAACATCATGATCGGGCCGGAACACGGCCTTGGTCGGGGGCGCGGCAGTTTCCAGGTCACGCAGCACCACACCCTCCCTCGTCATGGGCAGCTGGCCAGAACGGATACGTTCCAGGAGCTGTGCCTTGTCCGCGGGCCGAACCGCGGTCAACGGGGCCTCGATGCGTCCCTTCGTGGCCCGCTGCACCGCCTCGAGGACCCGCTGCTTCTCCGCGTAGGGCCTGTCCTCAAAGGTCTTACCCCGATGCCGGACCACGTCGTGGGCCATGAGCCGGAGCCGAACCCCCAACTCCTTCTGCTTCTCCCGGCTCGTCAGCACCGTACTGTTGAGGAGCCCGCCGAGCTGGTTGACCGGAATCGCCTTGCCCCCAGCATCGGTGGCGTAGAGCTCGGCCCGGAGCAGGGTCCCCTTCGTCTTCGGGGTACCCCGCAAGTTCTGGAAGTCAGGCAACTTGAAGGTATGCTCGATCAGACCGGTGTCACCCCGCTTCGGCTGGCGGTAGGAGTAGACCCGAGCCATATGATCGGGTCCCTCAAGGTTGACCAGGACATGGGCCCCGTCCACCTTGGGCGTCATGACCTGGGTCTCATCCGCCAGGTCGATCTGATCCGGAGACACCTGTCGGTACTTCGGCTTCTCCCCAATGGGCAAGCGTTGGCCGGCCTGGGTGGCGAGGTTCCTGGTGACGTTGCGCAGGGCCCAGAGCGGGGTGCCCCTGGCATCCTCCGCGATCCGCTTCAGCACGAGCTCTTCCGATCGCTGACCCTAGTGCCGTACCAGATGCACCCGATCCTGGTTGGCGCTGATCACCTCGGCCGGCTGGACATATTGTGGCTCGACCATGGCACCGGGACGGGTAGCTCCGTAGCCCGGTGGGATGACAAAGGGCTCGGTGCGCATTGCGTAGCGCCCGCTGTGCGTAGCCTGCTGCGCCGCGTAGGTACCCTTGCCGGGCTCCGGCATCTGATTGAAGGCCCAGCTGTGCGCCTTGCCCGTTGGATCGACGAGCCGAAGATCCAGATGATCACCCCTGACTGCGGCTGGGTGCTTGGAAAGGCTAACGGTCCATTCCTGGTTCGCGGCTCGCTCCTTTACCTTTGGAATCGGCTTGATTCTGCGCCCCGCCGGGATGCCAGGGGCGAACTCGGCAGCACCCTTCTCCTTCCCAGCGATCAACCCCAGGACCTGGTCGTTCAGACGTTGCTTCTGGGCAGCGGTGTCGTAGAGTATGTCCTCGACGCCGCGCTTCGGCCCGAAGAACCCAAGGGGTCGGGCCGCGTAGCGTTCGACCTCAACTACCCTCTGCTCCGGCGGCAGATGGTCATGGGAGCCGAGACGCCGCGCTCTCCCGATCACCTGCTGCAGCTTCTCCTCGTTCCAGTGTGGCTCCAGCACCTGGACCTGCCGTGTCCCCTTCAGGTCCAGACCCTCACCCCCCGCTCCGGACACCAGCAGGGCCTTCAACCGTCCCTCATTGTAATCACGAACGTTCTGTTCCCGGACCCGCCGCGGGGTATCCCCACGGAAGAAGGCATGGGGCACGCCGTCCGCTGTCAGCTGGTCCGAGTAGTCATTCAGCGTACCCAGGTAGTTGGCGTAGACCACCGCCCGGTGCTCCGGATCCGTCTCGATTCGAGACTTCAGGCTCCCCACCGCGGCCAGGATCTTGGGGGAGGGCTCCGCCGCTGTGTCGTCCGTGACGTACTTCCGCTCCGAGCTCGATATCTGACGGGACTGCGACTGGAATCGGTTGATCCTGGCCAGGTCCTGCTTGTCCGGGGGGAGCCCCTTCCGCAACCGGATCCGTGTCATCAGCGGCAGCTCGCCCCAGGCCGCATCGTGGAGCTGGGACTGGCGTCGCGTCATGTCTGTATCGACTCGACGCTCCACCAGCTCGGGAAACCCCTCGGACGTGCTGCCGTGGTAGTCGACCCAGCGATTGAGCACATCCCCGAGCTCCTTGTGCCTGACGATCTTCGGCTCCTTCTGTGCCCAGGGATTGATGGTCGTCAACAGCCCCCTACCCGGCTTCTGGACGTAACGTTGACGAAACTCGGATCCTTCTCGTAGCGCTTTGCCCCCAGCAGCCAGATTGACCAGGGTGGCAATGTCCTCAGGCTGATTGTAGACCGGTGAAGCGGTAAGCAGCAGACGCTTTCCAGCATCGCTTCTCTGCAGAAGCTGGTAGCCCTTCGATTGCGGATTGCGGACGTGGTGGGCCTCATCCACGACCAGAACGTCGGCCCGAGGCGGGCGCCCGTCCTTGATGGCCTTCTGCAACGACTCCACTTTGATGGGGAGCCCGCCACGAACATGCTTCTGGATCTCCTTCCTATAATTCTCCTGTAGCGCGGCCGGCACCAGCACACGCGCCTGATCCGGATTCAGATCCACAATGGCACCCAACGAGCTCAGGGTCTTGCCGGACCCCGTACCGTGCGCCACCACCAGACCAGGTTGCTCCCGTATTCGTTCGATCACACGCTGCTGATGTGGGAGGAGGCTGGATCGGAGCTGCGCCCCCGCCTTTCTCATGCTGAACTTGGCGAGCGGGTTGAAGAGCGGGATGCCCCGTGGATCGTATCCCTCAAGCCGGGTCACGACATTGGTCCGACCCAGGTTCTTCATGCTGCTGCCCAGCCCCAGCTCGGAACGTCTGGCGATGGCCGTGGCCTGCTCCGGACTCAAGCCGGCCTGACGCAGCATGTTGAGGTCCTGAACGAACCTCGGGGCCGGCACGACCCCCGGGGTGAGGGACGGGACGTCGAACGATGCCGGAACCGTCCGGGGTGTGGCCGCCATCGGAGCCGATACCGGAGGGCTGGCCCGCACCGCCCGCTGCAGCGCTGCCTGACGATCGGAGACCGTCAATGGACGCGGGGCCAGACCCCGAGATGGGACCACCGTTCCAGTCGGACCCGTTGCAGCCGACGAGACAGGTACCATGGTCCTGCCCGGAGCCATGGTACGCGGAAACGCTTCCGTGCTGGCCAGCGGCCGGGATACAGAACCGGGACGGGCCACACGGGTCCCCGCCATGGTGGACTGAGACAGGGCCGGGACCGGAGGGGGTGTGATGAGGGTGCGCGGTAGGGGTCCTGGGGTGGCGCGGGCCGGAATGCTTGCGGCTCCTCCGGTCCGGAACATACGCATGACGCTGCTCCCCGCACCCCGCAGCTTCTGACCGAGAGACGTCATGTGCTTCACCGCGGAGCCTACGGCTCCCGCGCTTGGGATCGACAACGCCGTCTTATGGATGGCACCTGTGCCCCCACGCTCCTCCTCCTCCTCCTCCTCCTTCAGCGAGCTCATACGCTGCCCCCGGGGCGCGTCCGGGTCATAGCGACGGGTCGCGGCGATCTCGGCCCACTTCCCATTCTTCTTCTTGAGGAGCTCTATCCCGGGCCCCACATGGTTCTCACAAACGTGGAAAGCTGCTCGGCCATCGGCCCAGATGATGGCCCGGGTCGCGGGTTCGGCGCATTCCGGATAACGACAGGTCCGAACGACCCGATCCGCCCCCGCCTTCACGATCCCAGTTATCTGATGCGGGGCCTTGTCCGCGCGTCGGATCGCCTCGAAGAGGTGCTTCTGGCAAGCCCACAGAGTCAGTGGCCCCGAGAAGGGCTTGTCGTGGCCGACGTAGCCGACACCAGCAACGGCAGGCTGTTGGCACCCATTGATCAAACACGTCTTCTTACGCTCGGCCCCCTCCTTTACCTCCGTAGCATGCACCCGTACCCGAATCTCCTCCGTCTCCTCCCTATATCCCGCTGGCTGCTCCCGACCCTCCTTGTCTACCCCCGGCTCCTCCCCCCACGGATCCGACTGGATCTGGCTGAACTCGGGTGCGGTGTCCCGTACCAGGGCCGTGTCATGCCGCTCCTGGGGGGAGAGGAGATCGGAGGGGCGCGGGGACTGCCGACTCAGCAGAGTCTCCACGCGGAGCGGACGGATGCCGCTCCTCGTCTTCATGTGCCCACCCTCACGCCGACGCAGGCCAGCCGTCTTCATGGTCTTCATCATACAAGACTACGAGGTCCTCAACCAGACCAAGAAGAATCACGATATAAGGGGAACGGAAACCCTAACGGAAAGGAGCCAACTATGATGGAGAAGAACACCTGTTTCGTCTGGCGTATTGCCAGTCACGACCCCGAGCTGGGGAGGACCCGCCTCCTCATCCCAACGGAGACCGTATGCGGTCGCTACGAGGAGCAGGAGCTGGAGTTCGTGAACCGGGAAGACGCGCTCCGGGTTCGGGCACAGCACGCGGTGGAGCCCGACCTCTGGATCCTGTGCACGAAGACGGAGACGGTGCAGCCGGAGGCGCTGCACCCTGCCCTGCAGAAGTTGCTGGACCGACTCGATCGTCTCGAGCCGGACCACGAGGCCCTCTCGGAGTGGGTACACGCTGCCCACGCGGACCTGGCCGAGGTCGTGTGCCGCAACGGCTCCGAGGCCCAGCTCCGGATGCTCGAGACACATCTCGGCCACGACCGCCTGCTGGAGGAGCTGACCCTACTGCTAGGCCTGAAGGAGACGGTAAGCATGGTGTCCCGAATCGAGCAGAGGCTCGACGTGCAGGATGCCCGACACATCCTGCGAAACGTGGAGTGCGACGTGCACTTCTACTGCTCGATCTGCAAGAAGATGTGCCCGCCGGGGTACGTGATCGAGCTCTGCAGCAGCATGGAGCACGTCAGATCCCGCTGTTGCATCAGCCACGAAGATTTCGAGGTTGACTGGGAGCGCTGGCTTCTCTGCCCACCCCAATCTCCTACCAAGGAGGAATGAGGACCTCCGCCTGCGCCAGGATGTTCCCTGGCGTTCCCCCCTTAGCCATCCATCACCCGAGCTGCGCCTTGCTGGCCCAGAGCTTCTCGACGTACTCCATCACCCTGTCGGCCCGGTCCGCCCGCTTGTCCAGCCGGCGCAGGTTGTCCGCCACGTCCTCGTCCTCCCGTACATCGATACCAAGTATCTGGCGGATCGGGCGACCCGATACATCGGTCCGCGGGACCAGGTTGCGCAGGTTGCGGCCGTTCTCGCCGTGACCAAAGGCGCGGCTGTGCATCCCTTCGGTGCCCGTCACCTCGCCCGTCTCCGGATTGATGCTCAGGTTCCGACCACCCAGCATCTCCACCAGGTTCGCTATGGGCCGCTCCGTATAGGCCTGGACGAACTCGACCACGTCCATCTCGTTGTGGCGCAGCGCACTGTAGGTCCGGACCAGGAGGTCGATGGCCCGCTCCACCGTGATCTCGATCCCGGCGTCCTGATGCGTGGCGCCGTCGGCCCGGATCGGATCCTGAGCCTGTGCGCTCGTCTCGGCCTCCGCATCCCGGTCCGCCTCCTCACTCGAATCCATCGTGAAGCCCTCATCGGTCTGCATCACGATGCTGTCCGTGATCGAGCCGGTGCCGAAGAACTGCTGGTAGGCACTCCCGATCTGCTCGTTGGACCAGACGTCGCTCATCCAGGGGGGCCGTAGCAGGTCCTCGATGGGAATGGTCACGAGCCGCTCCGTGGTCCGGTCGATACTCTCCGTGATGTCGTAGGCCCCGAACTCGAGCATGACGTCGTCACCACCGGCCAGCGTGACGACCTCGGGACCATAGGCCTCGGCCCGCTGCCGGATACCGACCCGAACCATGACGCTGTAGGTCTGCGGCCGGCTCGAGCCGAAGGTACCGAAGAGGCGGTAGGACCCCGTGGTCCGATTCGATGCGGAGACCGCGGTAATCGTGCCGCGGTTCGGACCGATCTGACCCTCCTGCGGAGGCCTATCGGTGGGAGCCGCCACCGTGCTGTTCTGGGTCCGGGTACCCGCCTCCTGCCGACGCCGGCTCATCACGTTGGCCCCGAGCAGCTCCTCCGTATCCCGATGGGTTCGAGCCGACGACAAGGCGTAACTGGTGCTCGCACTGTCCTGGGACACGTTGTGGGTGAGCTGGGCCACGAGTCCCACGAATTGAGTCGGGACGGTCTCACGCAGCGCGAGCCAGGCGTCGCTGGGACCCTCCTCCACATAGGAGCTGCGTAGACCGAATTCCTGCCACTCCTCGGTCTCCTCCCTATCATCCAGCTCCTCTCGCACCCGGGCCCAGCCACGCTGCCGGGCCGCATCGAGCAGAGCGTTGCCCCGGAGATCGGCCAGCCGGACCTGCTCCTCCGTCATGTAACGATCCATGACCACGGCGGGGAACCCTGGGGCCATGTAGGGGTTGAAGCGGCCACTGACTGAAACCGACCTGGACGCCCACCGGCTCTTGAAGAACTGGAAGTCGGCAGCCCGCATCGCGTAGGGCACCGCAACGCCACGTACCGAGACCTGATTGCTGCGCCCCGCGACCAGGTTGACCTCGTTCATTCGCTCGAAGACCGGAATGACCCCGCTGTACAGCTCATGCTCCATCACACGCTGCGCATAGGCGGCCCGGCTCAGCGTGGAGTTCTCCCCGCTGGACCCCCGGCCCTGCCGCACTCGAGCCCCGAGCACCTCGACATCGGGCGCGAAGTAGATGTTGTCCAGCAGGGAGTTCGGGCCGAAGATCTCGTCGGAGACGGTAAGCCTGAGCCTGGTGATCTCCCGCAGGTACTGTCGGGAGAACTGGAGCTCGTTGTAGAGCTCGGGGAAGATCACGTTGCAGCGGGGCGGGGCCACCATGAAGATGTCGGGCCGAATGATCTGGTTGTAGAGCCGACCCGAGGTCGTAACGGTCTCCGTTCTATCACCGTGCGTGGAGACGTCTCGATTAGCTTGGGCCAGCGCCTGGGATGCGGACTGCAAACGGGAATGTGCCTCACTGTAGGCCGCCTGCCCATCGCCGTTCAGGACCTCTCGGTATGAAGAGGCAGGTAGGGGGCGGTACTCACCGGACGCGGTGTAGGGGGAGCGGGGGACCGCAGCCTCGAGCGTCCCGCCCGTGGTCATGGTCTCGAACCTACGAGTCAGCGTAGCGAGCCTGCGCAGCTCCTGGCCCGCACGGTGCAGGTCGCTATGCACACTCTGCAGCCCGTACTGGGACATGTGCGTGGCTACCCTATCCTTGGAGCGCACCACGGCAGTTGTCAGGTTCTCCATCTGTCGTGAGAGTCCGCCCACACGTATCAATCCATGATAGTTGCTGAAGGTCACCAGAGTACGCCACTGCTGAAAGACCTGATCAAAGATCTCCTCCCCCTCCGGAGTCCCGGAGAACCGGACGTTAGCCGTTCCAGTACGCACCCTGCGGGTTCGCTCGAACTCGTCAGGGGCCTGGTACCGTGCAATGGGACAGGGAACCGTGTCGTGGTAGATGAAGCGGTTGAGCTGGTTCAGGATCTCCCGGAACGAAGCGATCTGGCCCAGCCGACCCCCGGCCGATCTGGACCAGGCGTTGAAGGCACGACGCGGGAAGAGACGTTGGGACGAAGTATCGTCCTCCGACGCCCCGATCATGTCGATCAGGTGCAATCGGAGCTCGGCCAGCGAGAAGAAGTCGTTGACTCCTTTGAACCCCCTGTGACTGGTGTAGACCCCTCCGACACGCTCCAGGAGATGCACCACGCCGGACAGGAGGCCGGTCAGCTCGGGCCTGGACACCGACCTGCGCCGGACCACGTCCACGATGGTCTCGGTCGGGCTCGAGAAGAAGGTATCGAACAGGTTGGTGCCCGCACCAACAAAGTGAGCCGTGGCGTTACCGTGCAGGCTGGCCACATTGACCTGGTACTGGTAGCAGGTGTCCCAGTACACGGACGGATCCAGACACTGCAGCACGATGGCACGCTGCCCCTGGCTCTTCATGTACTGGAACCCGATGATCTCGCCGCAGAAGAACAGCTTCCATCGCCGATCCAGCACATCGGGATCCTCAGCCAGCTCCGGGGGCAGGCCCATGAGCTCGAGCTCGGCCGGCATGTCACGGAGATTGGCATTATGTTCCACGTGCAACGGAGCGGCCCGACGCGGTTCCTGATCGCCGAGGTCCACGCTATCCACCTCAAGCACGTCGGCCTCGTCCGGCTCGATTCCAGCAGTCACCTCCTCATTGCTGGGCGGGTCGCCAAGGTTCTCCGGCATTGGCATCAGGCCCACATCGGCAACGGCTTCCGGCTCACCGGAACGTACGCTGCGTAACGCGCTGGGCGGCCTCGGATCGAGAAAGAAGACATGGACCAGGGTCCGTGGATGGAAGCGAAAGGCCTCATCGGTCGCCGGGATCTGGATCTGGCAGGCTGCCGGGGCGTTGTAGCCGACAGTCTGGGAGGCCGCCACGATCGGGACCTCGATGCCCTCCAGGAAGCAGCGAAGCCGCAGGACCACGGTGGCCATCAGAGCAACCCCCCTCCCGGAATGGCCACCATGCCGAAGGGTACGTCACGTACCCGCATTGGGGGACGGCTCGAGGCGGAGCCCGTGTACATGGAGGATCGACTGCTGGACGCCAGGCGAAGCCCGCCCCGAGACACGATCTCCTGGTTCGCTCGGCCCGCCCGCCCCATCATGTCCCAGTACGCTTCACTGCCGCAACCGTCGAAGGCCGTCCCATCACTGCCATAAATGGCTCCGGCCATGAGGTCGTCCACGCCCTGGTCCATCCGGAGCCAGCTCTGATCCATGCCCACGCCGACGTCGTAGTCCTTGCTGGACGCGCCGGGCCCGACAAACTCGTCCTCGTTGTCCCGGAACATGCCCCGGATCGGGACGTTGCGCGCCGGGTCCATGTACCCGCCAAAGCCTGGCACGACTCCACCAAGCAGGGACACGGCGCTCCGAGCCCGAGACACGAAGGAGGCAATGGAGGGGTCCCCGCCGGAGATTACACCCTGCCGCAAGGTGTCGGCCAGCAAACCCAGATCCCCGTAGGTCTGGATGGCCGCAGTACTCTGGTAGCTGAAGACGTTTCGGCTCGAGTGCCAGATCTGCAGCGCCCGGTCATAGCTCCCGAGCTGGGTATAGTCCAGGTCGTCGCCCACCGGGCTCGGGAACTGGGGGGCGCCAATCCTGGAGATGTTGGTGTAGCCGGTCAAATACATCTGGAAGCTGAATGGGACCAGGTGGCTGTCCGCGCTCTTCATCCCGGACGCGGCCACCATGAGCCCCTCCGCGATCACGTCGTCGTAGATCAGATAGAGCCGGGCCCCGAGCTCCACGAGCCGGGTGCCCCGGAAGTACCTGTCGTAGTTCTCCCAGAACTCGGCTTCCCAGTTGAAGTCCCCCGTGTTCAGCAGGATTCCTTCAACCTTGAGCATGCGGGGCGCCTCCCCGAACACGAAGATGTATTCCTCCCCGAACGTGCTCACGACCTGGGTCTTCTCGTGCCGCTCCTCGCTGACTCGGTTGACGAAGAAGTTGGTCCAGTACGTGGTCGTCTGCTCCCCGGTGTCTTCCACAAAGGTCTCGCCAGCCGCGTCGATCACTGGCAAGAAGTGCCCGTTGGGACCCATGATCCGGATCGCGGCGAAGGTCTCCTCCTTGAGCTGGATACCCCGAGTCGGCCGACGGACCGCCAGGGCACGCTGCTCTCCCAGCCCGGCCTGGTGCGCGTAGTCCTCACGGTACCGGCTATGGGGTTCGGTCCTGGCCTCGATGTAGACGGTCATGCCCCTCAGTCTAGGTCATCCGGGGCTAAGGGAAAAGGAGGATCGGTGTCCGGAGGAATCGGAGCGGGCCCGGGCAGGACCAGCACCGTCCCGCACCGCCTGCACTCGTAAATCGTATGGATCACCTGATCCGGCCCGAGGTACGACTCGCACTCGATCAAGTCGTGGGCACAGATCGACACGGCGCGCTCACTGCCGAAACGGGAGGTCGGCCGGATCCGAAGCCGCCTCGAAGGGGCGCTGCATGAGGGCACGAACGAAGCGCTTCGTGTAATGGTTCCGCTTCACTCCCAGGAAGAACTTGGAGCTCCAGATCCGGTAGACCACGTGCTGCGGCCTGGCGTAGTGAAACACGGGATGGATGCGTGCCGCGGTCACCGCAGCGCTCAACGCCTCGTCCGGAGTGTGCCCGGGCCAGTCCTGGGACCATCCCGCCAGTCCCACCCCGACCCGAGGCTTGCCGTCCTCGATGCCCGGGATCAGCAGGGCACGATCCAGACTCATTGTTTGCATCCGACCCGGACCGTAGCTATGGGTCCACGGCACGTTCCAGCTCTCCCACTTGCCATCGGACTCCTTGCTCCGACGCCGACGAACCGCGGTGCTGTAGCACTGGAGCCAGAGCAGATCGAGCCGGTCCGTGACATCGGCCCGGCTCCCACCCTCGGCATGACCCGGAAGCGTTGTGGCAGCCATGTTGAAATACGTCTTGCCGCAGGAGGCGCAGAGGCCCGGCTTGGGGCCCGGAACGGCAATGAAACAGGTACAGTGATGCAGCGCGGCCCGAACCCTCCGCTTGGCCTCGACCAGGCGATCCCCAGCCAGATCCAGCGCGGTCCGCACGACCCGGCCCTTCCCGTCCCGCTCCGCCTTGAAGCCAGCGACCATCCTGGGCTGCCAGTTGAACTCGAGATCGCTCTCCCATTCATGGAATGGAAAGGCTCGGGTCCACTCCAGCATGGAACGCTCGATGGCTGCAATTACGGCAGGATCCGGGAAGGACCAGGTCGTGAGGCCCAGATACAGGTTACGTGCCTCGGCCAGCTTGCTGACCGTCGCCAGTTGCTTCGTGGACCATCTCGGATCCCAGGCACGGCTCGTCTCATCCAGCATGATCGCGATGCCGCTGATCCCGCTGTCCACAAGCTCGTCGAAGTACGCCGGTGTGCAGACCAGCTTTGGCGGGTCGTCTACCCAGAGCTCGAAGGAAACGTCTCTCATGCTCTCCTCCTGAGCAAAGGATAGCTGGTATGGTTCGGTGCCACAACCAGGTTCAGGGATGAACGCCGGAGAGCACCATGCCGCCGCCGGAGTGTACCAGATGCATCAGGACAGCTGCGGCCCACTTGCCCGGATCGTAGGGCAGGATGACCACCCGAACCTGCCCCTCGGCCGTCCGCAGCCCGTCGTACAGATAGTTCCGGTCCACCACCATCTGTGCCGTTCCTGCGCAACGCCCGTCGACCGGAGTGACATCGTCCAGAGGGAAGACCTCTGGAGTTGTCCCGGGTGTCGAGAGCCAGAGCCCGATCAGGAGACCATCGGGGTCGATCCGGATCCCGATGTTCTTCCCTCGACCCCGGCCGGCCATCCGTACCGCGTTTCGCAGCTCATCGGCCGGGACCAGCACGGTCGCCAGCGGGGTCTTTATGTCACGGGCCCACCCCGTCATGGCCCTCTGGATATTCACTACCTCGTTCTCCGTCTTCGCCACACAGTTCGTGGCGATAAGATCGAAGGTGTCCCCGTAGACCCGTACCCCGTGCTCGTCGACCCGCACCGTCGCGGATCGGATCGAGAGCCCGCTCAGGAGCCGGATCATCGCTGCATTGAGCGCCAGGGGAGTCTCGGAGGAAAGGAGTGAGGCACGGTGGAGCCGATACCCGTCGGTGACCACGGTACCCCAGGGACCCACCATGAAAAAGTTGTCCCAACCCCGCGCACCACCCGATCCCTTTCGAAGATGTAGATTCAGGAAGTCAATGACTCCGACCAATCGCTTCTCGACACCCTCCCGCATCGCTGCGGTCCGCTCCGGTTTTGCCGGGACCGTTGTCAAACCCGAGAAATCCAGGGGCTCGTCAGTTCGCCAGGCCAGTAGGAAGAACGCCGCCGGTCCCATCTCGACAGCTGGGCCGGCGTAGGGCCGATCCAACAGAAGCGTGGCCTGGAAATTCCCGTAGGTCCTGTCCGTCAACTTCAGCCGTACCCGGACCCCGGGGTCCGCTGGGGACACTACGAACCTCGGAGAGCTTGCGTCCTTTCTAGACTCAACAATAGTTGAGAGCAGTGTGATGTTCTCCTTGTTCCAGGCCAGCATCAGGCTCCCCGCTGCGGTTCCGTGGAGGGAAGCCGTCCGCCAAGAAGATACTGCCAGGACGGCCAACCACGTTCCTGGGCCAGCTCGAACTCGTCCCGGGTCAGGAAGCCGACGGCCGTACACAGATGGAAGTCGCCGAGCTCCCCATCGACGCAAGCCGAGGAGTACTGCTTGGCAAAACGGTAGGACTGTTTCCACCCCGCACCATGGGTCTGTTCGGCCCACTCCAGCTCGGCCCGGACCTCGTCATCCTCCGGATCCTGACCCGGCCCTAGTCCGAGTGCATCGCGTTCCGACTCGATTGGATCCAGCACCTCGGCATAGATCGAGAAACCCTGCTCCTCACGTACCACGAGGTCTCCAGGTTCAATCTCGTGCTGCCAGCTCTGCACTCGAGCATCGGCCGCAACCCGATTCTTCTGCTTCCCCTCTAACATTGCCTCCAGGCTGTCATACACCTCGAGCATCGTCATGTGCTCCTACCTCCTCTCCTCCACCGCAGCATCGGCACTCGACGCTGGTTGTGGGGGCCGCACCAGTGCGGCACCCAGGAACATGCCCAGGATCAGCCCAAGCACGAAGATCCAGATTCCGGGGAGGCACCACGCTCTCCGATTCTCCGGTTCCACCTGTCCCCCCTATATCTACTTGTCTGGAAGGTCGTCATACTTGCCGGCCAGAATGCCCCGGATCAGATCGAGTCGGCGCTCTAGCACCCGGTTCCGCTTGATCCAGCGGTCCAGCTCCGGCCCTGTTTCATTCAGCTCCAGCAACTCATCCATGCTCTGGGGGTCCGTCAAGGGGGGCTGTGCAGTCAGCGGTGTGCCCATCCGGACTCCAGTTGCTGGAGGGAGCGCATCCCAGCAGGGCCGGCACACGTTACCGGCAGCATCCCCGAGCTCCACGTCATGGCAGACCATGCACTTCTTCATCACCACTCCTCCTTCCCAATGATGAGAACGGGTTGCCACCCGAGGGAGGCTGTCATCCAGTCCTCACCCCAAGCATTCCGTACACACGCCTTATACCCTGCCAGGTAGGCATCTTGATCCTGGCCGTCTCGGACCACGTAGTCCGGCACCTCCATGACGCCCCGCCGCTCCGGACCGCCAACACTACTGAAGGGGATATTCTCACAGAAGTCCTGAGTACAGTCGTGCCAGCCCCGTTCGTAGGACGCATCGTATCTCAGGTCCGCCACGCACCGCGCACAGGATGACCCGTGCTGTCCGTGCTTCTGAAGGAACCTGACGGAGTGGCCACAACGTAAAGCATCCACCATCTCTACCCCCGATGCTCGGTGAGCAGGGCGACAAGCCGTACCCCGAGATAGGACAGGAGACAGGCCCCGAAACAGATCGAGGCAACGACCAGGATGCCAGCCTCGGCTACCCGAAGCGGGAGCGGGGCCTCCCGGGTCAGCGGCTCAAAGGGTTCCATCGGATCTCTCCTCCTCAGTCATCAAGGATTCGAGCAGCCTTCTGGTCTCGAGGCCCAGCTCAATCCTGTCCCGGTTCCTTGCATACCAGGGACCGATAGTGCCGACCACCCGAGTCCTCGCCATGCCCCTCCAGTCCGCAAGCATCTCCTTCACATAGGGTACCGGCATGGGAAGTAGCTTCGTGCCCCCATCATCCTCCTTCAACCGCCAATGCTGCCAATGATGCGGGTTGCGATGCTGATGCCGGAGCCACGCAAGGTCGAACGCAGCTTCACACCCCGGTCTGCAGTTACCGTCCGGTGCCGGATCGTAGAAGAAGTTGACGTAGGCAAACCACTCATCGGGCCGAAACTTGGAGAGGTCGTGGACCAGACCCCTCCAGACGACGCCGAGCCCGACACACTCGACGAACACGAACCAGCGGTGCCGAAGCACGTAACTAAGGTATCTGAGATGGTTCATCTCTGACTCCAGTCTCCCGACACTGGACGAATTCGGGCTGCGCCTCTATCTGCGCAGCGTTGCGGCGTACCACGTCACATCGTACCGGGGGTACCCGACCATTCACGGCAACCCTGCCGTAGACACCACCCAGCAGGTAGTGAACCGGAAGGGTGCTACAGCTACAATCCGGGTTCAACGCACGGCCCCGCTGCAAGCAGTGACACATCGGACGCTGGGTCCAGTCCGGTTCCCGGCACAGGTCCTCGAGACAGGCCACCATGGCATCGGTAGCCTCCAGGGCGCTCATGGATTCCTCCCCACAACCAGTGGGAACCAGGAGCAGCAACCACAGCAGCATTCCTTTCATCTCTCCTCCGTCCCTCCCACCGACTACGGTGAGCTTCGTTGAGGGCGCGAGCCGGGGCATTGCCCCTTATGCGCCCGCTATCCTTTTTATCTTGACACTAGAGCTAGAGCTCGAGCGCGAAGGCGTCGTCGTCATCCCGAGGCCAGACCGAGTCACAGTCCTCGTACACCGAGCACAGAAACTCCCGGGCCCGACGCGGACCCTTGGAGTGCCGGGCTGAGTCCGGCGTGATGAGACGGGTCAGTCCGTAGCCAGCCACATATGCGTCCACGGTACACTGCTCCCCGAACCGCTTGATACAGGAGCAACGGATCGTGGCCAGGGCACGCACCGCGGCCTGTGTGCTACACCAACGATCGAACGGGGAGCAGGTCCCCATGAAGCGACGCTCGAGGGCGCCACGCGGCATGAACTGGAACATGCCCCGCTCGCCCCGTGCCCCGGTGCAGTAGAGGCAATCGGTAACCTTCGTCACCTGAGCCCCGACCCTACGCTCCATGTAACCCCGCTCCGTCTTGAGAGCCAGGCGGGACTCCCGGTACCCCATGGCCAGGATGATGTAGGGGTTGACCCGGGGAACCTGGGAATCATCGGTCTCGAAGGTCTCATGCTCATCGCTCAGCTCCGGGCACTGGATACCGGACACCTCGTTGGTGGCCCGATAGATGTCCCAGGCCACGTCCATGGCACGCGGCAAGCCGCCTTGACGCTCCTGAACCAGGAACTGGGGCTGCAACAGAACCGTGGTCTCCATCAGATCAGCCACCTCCTGCGCCATGATCAGGGGGTCGGTACCGAGCCGCTTGGAGAGCCGGAGGATGCCGTCCGCCGTATCGAACATGCGTCCATCCCCCACGGCCCCCCACGGCTCGGACAGGTCGCGCCGCAGCTCCAGAAGCACGTCGTCGGGCCGCACCTCGACGACCTCGGGCTCCGCTATTACTTCTTCCGGAGGCTCCGGGGTCTCGGGCTGCGGGCTTTCCTGGGTCTCGACCCCGGCAGCATCGTCAAGGTCTCCCTGTGTCGGGGCGCACCCTTCCAGACAGGTGGCCAGCATCAGGTAGGCCAGCACGATACCGGCCACCACCGCGCCCACACAGACACCTAGCACCACGTTCGACTTTCTTCTCTGTACCATTCCGTCTCCTACAACGCCTTCCCTTCAACGAAGGCGACGTCCAATCCTATCAACCAGGGTCCGCCACACCAAATGACCCTGGCTGCTAGTGGTCGGTACCCTCTCCCACTCGACTCGATCCACGACACGCCTGCTCCAGACGCATCCGGTCGATGCAGGTCCGCATCCCCAGGATCGCCCGGCGCCGCCCCGCGCTCTTCCGAGCCGTGGCAAGGAGCCGACGTTCGGTGTCCTTCAGCGTCTCCATGAGCTCATCGAGCACCTCCACCAGCTCGGGGTACGGATACCTCAGACGAGCCCTCAGGTACTTCGTCAGCAGCTCCTGTCGTCTATCCTCACGCATCATCCTCCCCTTCCAGGGGTGGAATCCAGCCCTTCGGCGGCTTCCAATCTTCCGCAAGTGCCTTCACCGCCCAGTCCGGGTAGGGACGCTTTGCCTTGACGGCTTTCCAAACCTTCCTGGCTACCACCAACGCCTTTCGCGTTGTGGACAGACTTTCCCAGTAGAGACGTCCCGTCTCGTGCTGACAGTAATCATGTGTACCCAATCCAAGTACAACCCGGGAAATCTCATCGCTCTCTGGATCTGCACCCATCTCTCCTATGACGAGATCCCCCTCAACCCCCTCATCCTCATCAAACCAGGCGATGCACCACCCCTCCGAGTGCTCGCTGATGTCCAACCTCAACATATCTTTGCCCTTTCCCGCAACACGACACGCCGCACCCGGTTCCGGGGCACGACACACGCCTCCTCCTCGGTCCAACCCCTGGAGAGCCGCTTCAGGAAGGAGAGATAGCTGATCCCGAGGTGCCCGGCCCACTCCTCGTAGGTCTGCGTGACTCCGTCCACCGTGATCTCCTTCCCACGAAACGAGGGCTGGGATAGTCCCTGCTCCGAGCCGGTCTGCCAGGCACAGTTCTCGGGACAGTAGTCCCCATCAGCATCCAATCGCCCCAGGCTGGTCCCCGCCGGCCGCTCCCCCATATCCTCGAGGAAGTTGAGGAACGCGTTCGGGGTACCCCGCCGCCAACGTGGACAGACCTCGATGCCCTTGGCCGTGTAGTACCTGGCATCGGTGCGAAAGAACTGCTCGCACCGTGCATTCATCGTGTGCCAGGTCACATAGGTGGGACTGGGCCGGTTACCTCGGTAGTGTCCGTGTACCACACGACCCATTACTCGACCCCCATCCTTCGTCGAATAGGGGAGCCCGCAGGCAGCTCCTCCCTGGACCCGAACCGGTGCACGGTCACCTTCCTCCCCTCGCACCCAGACAGGGGTTCGGTACGACGCAGCTCGAGACGGCACCAACCCAGCCTCTCGACGAAATAGTTGCACGATCCGCAGCTCCGCTCCGGCACGACGACCGGCACCGGGTCCCGAGGTTGGTAGGCGGGGGCCTCCCAGACCTCTCCCTTGATCTCCTGCCTCCTCATTCTCTACTCCTGTTCGGGCGGTGGAAGCGGCATGGCCCGAATGGACAACCTGGCCCGCCGAGCCTCCCGACCCAGATCCTTCCATGCATCGATCAGACGGAATGTCCTGCAGTATCCAAAAACGGGGCAACGTGGACAATTATAGGAATCCTCCGCGTTACTGAACCAGCTTGAGACCGGATCGGAGGAACCCACGCACCCCGCGCAGTAAAACGTCTCCGCCCGGTGACGTGGGTCCTTCGATGGAAGACTGTCGGTAGCAAGCCAGCGGGCGTAGGTCGCCACGGCTGCCACGGCCCGACCTCGATTATCCGAGTAGTTGAGCTGCTGCAACATCTTCGGCAGCCAGGTAGCATAATCGTCTCTCAGTGTGGCCTCCCACACCGCATCGAACACCTCTTTCAAGACCATCTCGCTCTAATCTCCTTCCCATCCGCGCTTCTTATACCAAACAACGTCCGGGTCTCTCATGCTACGCTTCAGCTGATGGCACGTCGGGGGCTGCACCAGGAAGTCGAGCTGCGGATCATGGGCCAGGAGGTCCGCTTCCCGGCCGACAAGAAGAGCATGGTTCTGATCATCCTGATCCTGGCCCTGTCCTTCACCATCTCCAACTACATCATCTTCGTCATGGCCGGCGAGGAGAATGTCCGCAGCGTGATGCGGGCCGTGGATCCCAAGGATGGTAATGAGGGTGGGGGTGGCTCGAGCCGGCAACACATCCTGACCCTGGAGGAGCCCACCGTGGAATACCGGGACGGTCCCGAGTGCTGTCCGTGTCCCGAAAAGGCTCCGGCGGATCTCAAGCTCCAGCCCTGGATGCGACAAAATTAGCCCCTCCCTTTGTCATAAGCATGTCGGAAAGGAGGTATTCCTATACACAAGGAAGCCGAGGAATGGATCGAAGCCTTCTCTCGAACCCTCAGGGGGTCGCCCACCCGCATAGCGCATCATCTGGTGCAGTTGGGGGTGGACAGCACGGGCACGTGTGACTGCACGAATCTCGGGGACGGCGACGTCCTCGACTGGTTGCACAACCACCACCGAGAATTCAACTCTCGGGTATGGAAGCTGCTTTGGGGGGCGGACCGTCTCCAGGCGGTCCGGAGCGTGATACGACGAGACCTCCGAGTCCCCAACACCGTTCCCAGCGCTGAGGAGGAGTTCGGTCACATCGTCCGCAAGGACTATGGGCGGGCGCTCCTTGATCACTTCCTCAAGGCGCAACCGGACCCGACCTGGGTCGAGGTCGGTGATCGAGGAGCAGACCGAGGTCTACTCCTGGAACTCCATCTCCCTTGGAGGGTCTAGCATCCTCGGGCCAATCCTGGCCCAATCCCCTTAGCTATCCATAGAGGGCTAAGGTGAGGGACCCGATGGTCCCTCATGAATCGAATCAGTCCTTGGTGGGGTAGAGTCGGAGCTCACGCCCCTCCTGCCGCACCACCACATCGGGAACCTTGCCCTCCCACAACCACTTGGAGAGGCCGGCACGGGCCGACGACCTGCTGGCGTAGTGGAAGATCCCGTGGGTATCCAGGAGCTCCTTGAACCGGATGCCGGGCTGCTTCCGGACGATCTCGGAGACCCGGCGCATCGTGGCCTGCCACGGGGTCCAGCAACGACCCGAAGCAGTACCGGCGGGGACGAAGTCCTTCTGCTCCGCACAGAGGGCGGAGCGCAGCTTCCGGATATTCTGCAGGAGATACTGCGGGGGGCCGGGTCGCCGGATGAGGCGGGGCGCGTGGGTCTCACTGACCCTATCCGTCTCCCAGTGCCGCCACGCCACGTGCACCAGCAGCACGCCGACCCCACGACTCTCCGCAATGCTCAGTGCCAGAGCACGACCCGGACCGACATGCTGCTTGGCCGGTGCGGGTACCGCGATACTGACATGGTGCACCCAGTACCGCCAGTGAAGGGCCTGGGCCAGGAGATCCAGGTTCAGACTGGTCTTGCACTCGATGATATGGACCAGCCCGCCTCGGACCGCCACGATGTCGGCGACGGCACCACCAGTCGTGACCTGGACCTCCTGGTAGACCTCCCAACCCGTACCACGGAGGTATTCCACGACTGCGCGGGCAAGTCGCTCCTCCGTCAGCTTGGCTCTTTGCATCGTGAGGCCACGGTCTCAACCAGGTTGAGGAAGTAGATCTGCAACACGGCGGAGGCGGAGGCCACCTCGAGCTCGGTATGCACATCGGGCTCCCGCAACCAGCATGCCACCGTCCGCAGCAACGACGCGACGTAACGATTGAAATCCCGCTGCTCCTCGCCGGTCACCAGCCTCATTCCGCTTCCTCCTCTCCCTCCACGTCATCCACATCCGGCTCCTCATCGATCTCATCCAGCAACAGGATCGTCTTGGCGCCCCGCGCCCGCTGCTCCGCTTCGTTCCAGGTCGAAGCCGGCCCGCACCACCACAGGTTGGGCGGACCCCTCAGCTGCTTCTTCTCCGGCAGGAAGGCGTAGTGCGAGCATATAGGGTCGGTACAGCCGTCTCGAGCCGAACCACCCACACAAGCCCGACAGAATGCACGCTGCGCCCGTGCTCTGGAGAGACCACGCCTCGGTGATTGAAGACGGCCCTGCAGCCGCTTGCACTCCAACCACAGCCCACACTGTGTACAGGGGTCGGCCGCAACCCACATCCCATAGCACTGCGGCCTCTCATTCTCTTCCATTCACGACTTCTCCCCACTCCCCGTAGCCGGGGAGTCGGAAGGGAGGACACCCGATGGCTGATCCTCTCCGAGCAGAGCACTGGTGATCACTTCCTTGTCCTCCGGGCTCCAGCCACAGGTCCGGGAGACCCCACGAGCCCCCTTCGACCTGGTGCTGGACACCGCCAGGCTGGCCGCGGAGTAGGCATGCAGCACCCCACCCGGTGAGGCCACGGCCTGTGCCGCGTAGACGGCAGGGGCCCGTGGGTCGAGCCCCATGCTCCTGGTCTGGGTGAACGCCTCGAGGCCCTGGCCGAGGAAGACGAAGTTCCAGGAGTAGACCTCGGTCTGCTCCTTGACCATCTCCGCGATCCGATGCGCGGAGAACTCCTTGGAAGCGTTCTCCAGCCCGTCCGTGATGATGACGACGATGACGGCAGCGGGACGCTCCGCTTCCTCCATCGCGACCAGCCGCGCCCCGAGGCGCAGAATGGTTCGCCCGACCGCATCGAGCAAAGCCGTCATGCCGCGTGGGACATAGGTGCCCCGGTTCAGCGGGGGCACCGCATGGATGTCGACACCGTCGTGCACGATCTCGTAGACGTCGTCGAACTGGCAGTAGGTCAGCCGGCACGAACCGACCCCGGACTCCTGTTGCTCCTTCAGGAATCGGTTGAAGCCTCCGACGACCTCGTCCTGCTTCCCATTCATGGACCCGCTACGATCCACGATGACCGCGATCTCCGACTTGTTCCGATCCATCACTCTCTCCTTTCCCTTACCACTTCCTTACCGTACCCATCGCCCGATAGCTGACTCCATGTTGGAGACCGCCCCAATCTGGGCCTCGGTGATATGCTCATGTTCCTCGACCCAGACCTCGATGCTCTCCAGCGTGTCCGTCACGCCCGACGCGAAGTCCTCGGCACGTTCCGGCAGATCCCCCGCATCGCTGACCGCTTCCCTGATCCGCTCCAGCCAGAATCTCCATCGACAATCACCACACATCTTTCCTCCTTATTGTGCCGTCACTTCGGTCGCCGCACCTCTCCTCCAACCAAAGCACGACGACAGAGCTCCTTGACGTCCCGTGGGAAGTCCTTGGCCACGATCCACCGCAGATAACCCGGATCGGTTCGGGCCAGGTCCTCCAGGGTCTTGCCCCTGCCCTTGCCAAAGTTGAGGGCGGCATGTCCCTCATCGTTCCACAGTATCTGATTGCCCAGAGTGGCGCGATCCCCCATGGTCACCGCGGCCAACTCGTCGATCCCCTTTCCGTATCGACCCATCTGGGCCAGCAGCACGCGGACCGTGGCGCTGACATCACCCGTGGCATCGTGAGCCGTGTCGTGCTGTGCCCCACAGTAAAACAGCAGGGCCTGAATCAGGGTGCGTGGCTCCAGCACGGCGAATATCACCATGGGGTCGATGAGCCGTATCCCCTCCAGCTCGAGCTCCGCGTGCTGGCACCGGCGGAACTCGGCCTGGATCAATGGGATGTCGAACTTCAACATGTTGTACCCACAGATGTCGGCGTCGGACAACATGGACCAGATCTCATCGGCCCGCTCCCCGAAACGTGCCAGATCCGCGACATCCGCATCCCGGATCCCATGTACCCGGAACGCCTCGTCCCGGATCGGTATGCCAGGATTGAGCATGAGCTCGTGGTGCACGGCACCGCCCTCGATCAGGAGACGGGTCACCGCCAGCTGCACGATACGGTCCTCCTCCACATCGACACCGGTCGTCTCCACATCGAGGATCACCAGATCCCGATCCAGCTTGAGGTTCTTCAACACCATCACACCTCCTTTCCTCCACATCTCCCCCTACAGCTGAGCCAGACCGCACCTTACTGCACACATCGCACAATCCGCTTCATGGTCATCCCAGACCAGTGACTCGGACCCACATCGTGGGCAAAGTGCCCGGTTCAGACCACTGTACGTCGGCCAGAGCTCCTGTATCCTGCCCTCAGCCACCTCCGCTATCTCACGTTCGATCAAGCCCATGCGAAGCATTTCCCGCAGGAAGACAGCCTCGGCCAGCTCGGCATGCCACGGGACAATCCTTCGCTCGAGCCGCTTTGCCGGCGTCACCGACCCCCACATCTCGTGATCGAACAGGTCCCGCTGCTCCGTCAGGAGCAGCATCAGGGCAGCGTTGTGGACCTCAGGATAGAGGTCATTGAGCGAGTGATCCAGCTTGAACCGGAGCGTGATCGCGTCGAGTATCGCGGTCTCGTACTCCTCAAAGAAGCTCAGCGGGTTGGGCTGATCCCCGAGTAGATCAGCGATGCTGACCATATACACCGTGACCGCATCGTAGAGCAGGGCCTGTTGCAACCAGGAATGTTTGGCATTAGGGCTCGGAGTATCCCGGATCCGTTGCACCTGGCGCATGACCCTGACGCTGTGCTCGGCCATCGAGTAGAACGTTCGACACTGACCACCAAATCGACAGGTCAGGGCCAGGCCATGTGCAATGTCGAACGGATCCACGAGATCGGCGTGAATCATGCTCGTATCCATCGGAAACTTCCGACCGGTGAAGGTCGGTATCCACACACGTCTCATCTTGTCACCCCTCCACCACCTTGAAGACGGGAATCTTGGGCTCGTCGGGTAGCGCCGCCTCGAGAAGCTCCTGCACCCGCTTTTGCCACCCCACGCTGCGCGGGCTCTTGCGCCCGGTAAACCTCATGATACAAAGGGCCCGCCGGACACAATCCAGCTCATCATCGACGAGGGCAATGCCCCCGGAACCATCACCACGGAAGCTGAGGATCCGGAGGTTGTATCCATCCGTACCATCATTCGGGGCACAGTACACCTTCTCCGGATCCATGGAGCCATCCCCGACATCCCAACGACAATAGTGGAGCCCCCAGCCCTGAAGCTCTGTCTCGAGATCCACCAGAACGCCGTATGGGGCCTCGGGGTCCCAGAGGGCGAGGTGTCCGTCACGGTCCACCGCCGCCAGGAGATCGGTCTCTCCTCGTGGGTCGAACTCCTCCAGATGTTCCGCCTGCAAACCATCACGGCAGATGAGCTCGACCAGGTCCGGAACCTTGGATCGGGGCAGCTCGCCTCCGATCACGATGTGGCCAGCATATCGGTTACTCATTCCTTTCCTCCGCAACGTGAAGGTAGAGGGTTCGCTTCGAGACCTCCTCGGACTCGGCACGGTTCAGTGCAACGACCCGGAGCGGGTCGATCCTCTCCTTCACCGCACCGGCCTCGTCCAGCAGAAGATAGGCTCGACCCAGGACGATCAGGTCGCTTCGCACCGCCATCCGCATCTCGTCGTCCGGGACCAGATCGTTGAGATCGAGCTCAGTCGTTGTCATCGTCCACCTCCTTGATATCCTCCACCCGATACTGAACGCTCAGCACCAGGGTGGCCTCCGATGCACGGGTCAGCCGCCCATCCACGGGGCTGTGTCGAGCCTCCCGGGACTGGCTGACCCGCCACTTCGCGTCCTTGCTCCGCAACGCACGCTCCACCACCTGGAGCGTGCTCCGGATCAGCTGCTCATGCTGCTCGGGGGTTGGCTCCTCAGCCTCCCACGCCGTCCCCAGCGGCTCCCCAACATCGATCTTCTTGAACTCGGCCCGAGCCAGCTCGATGGAGGCCGCGGCCCTGGCCAGCTCCTTCCGGATTCCATCCAGTATCGTTGACATCACTCTTCCTCCTCGTCTCCGACCTCACGCATATCCTCGACGAGCTGCTCGAGACCAGGTCGGGGACTCGTCACAGCATCGATGTGCTTGAAGCTCATCTCCCCACCACAAGCCATGCAGCGCCCATCACTCGCTCGAGCAACGTGGCAGTCGCAGTCCACACAGACCTTGGTTTCGATCTCCATCATTATTGCTCCTCCCCCGGCCACTCCGGGATCTCGCGGTGTATGTCGCGGGCCTGGAGCAGCAGTTCGTGGTTCCTCGCAGCCGCCCACATCGCCGCCTCCGCCGCCCACATCGCCGCCAACGCCCCCATCACCTCCGCCCTCGCCGCCGCACTCGCCGCCTCCGCCGCCGCCTCCGCCGCCGCACTCGCCGCCCACATCGCCGCCGCCTCCGCCGCCGCCTCCGCACTCGCCGCCGCACTCTCCGAGCGGTCCTCACCAGACAGCCAGCGCCGCGCCCAGCGCCGCCACTCCGTGGCCCACGAGGCGCGGACACCCCGGAGCGAGCGTATGCCGTGTCGGATCGCGCGCGCAACGATGCGCTTGATCGCTTGATCGATCACAGGTCGCAGGATATTGTATTGCTCCCGTGACAGACCCTTCCAAAGCTGCCACAAAAGCCAGTCCCCGCGCTGGCAGAGTCGCCAGGCGTCGGCCTGGGTCGCACCGGGGCCGAGGCTGTAACGCCACTTCAGCGCATCAGGACAGGAGCCGTGCCGCTCACCGAATTCGATTGCCGAGATCATGATTCCACCGACTCGTAGGTCGCCTCGAAGATGTCGACCGTGCACGGGTAGATCTCACCATGGACGCCTCGGACCACGTAGTCGCCTCGACAGGCAACCATGAATCCATCGAGCGTCATGATCTCCAACCACCCCTGAGGTGCGAACTGGACCGAGCCGTCGTCGCCCCAACGCTTCCCCATCGCTTCAACGATCCAGTGTGGATCGTCCAACTGATCAACATCTCCAGTCCACAGGAACGCTTCGACGACCACCGGCTTTTTTCGGTATTTCATCATTTCTCCTCTACAGGCGCTGGCTCACCCTTACCACCTACGAGATCCTCCTCTTCGTGTTCGTGCAGAACCCAGCTACCATCGAGCTTCTGGCCAAGGAGGTCCATCATCGTACCGGCACGTACACCACGGTAGAGCTCCCCCTCGATCACGTGGAGGATGTCCGCCAGGTCCGGGAGCTCCACGTCCCGAACCGTCAGCACGAATCTGTACTGAGTCATCGACCACACTCCTCGAGAAGAAGGCGTGCACCCTCCTCTCCGTAGCTCCCCAGGACCGCCTCGTAGACCAGGGTGCGCACGCACTCCTCAGGGCTGTTGCCGTCGTTGAAGCAGTCCCAGAGCAACATGTCCTCGAGATCGAAGAGGCCAACCCCGATGGCCGCCTCCACGATCTCGTCAACCTCGTCGAGCCACTGCTCGAACTCCGTGTCCCCACCCGCATAGTCCTTGGATCTCTCACTCATCTCTTTCCTCCCTTCCGTTTCGGATCGTAGCCGACTTCACCAGCAAAACCATCCTTGAACCGGTTCCGGGTCGTCATGACCGCGGCCAGCAACAACCGCATCTCCTCCTCCGTGGCACCGGTCCTGTCCTGCGCCGCACCCAAGGACAGAGAGAGCACGTCCCCGGACCACGTGTTCTGGACCAGGGCCCTCACGAACTCGAGGAGGACTTCGGGTCGGAGCGACGGTCCACAATCGGTTCCCGGCGCCAACTGTTCAGACCGCTGCAACATCCCTCCCCGATAGCCAAGGCCCGGCTCGGGTCGAACCCTGTCTTCTCCCGATCCAGCACGGGCCCGCACCAGTGCCGACCCGTCTCGAACCGCAAACCGCGACATGGTGCCTCCTCTCCAAAGAGCTGAACGCCGAGCACGCAGGGCACGAGCGTGCAACAGAAACCACAGCCCACACAGGGCCTGACCCTATCCATCCTCTCCCTCCTTCACCGGCACCAACAGATCCTCAGCGACATGCACGAAGACCTGACCGCGCCGAGATGGAGTGCCGCTCCGCAACAATCTCCGCTGCACATCCTCCACCAGATGCGCACCGTAGGCCCGGAACTGACCAACGTGGGTGCCCCGCAACCAGACTCGCTGCCCCGGATACGCCTCGGACCACGGGAGCGCCCGCCAGTCCGACTCCTCATAAATGTCTGACATGACTCTCCTTTCCACCTCAATTGGTGCGCCAGGGGCCTTATAACAAAAAGTGGCGGATCTCGTTATAAGGCTCATGTAATCCGGAATTAGCCGGATTCATTGGCATGTACCACCAACAAAGGAGACAGACATGCCACGACAGAAGCAGGAGCCCAAGGAGCGGGCCCCGAAGCCACAGTGGCCCCAGGGTCCGGAGGACCTGCTCGACATCCTCAAGCGGAGGAATCGAGACATCTACGTTGAATTCGAGGTGGCCTGTGACGTCATCTCGAAGATCGTCGGGGGCACACCCAGATTGCTCGAGGCCATCTTCGCCCTGATCGACACCAGGGTGAAGCAGGGCAAGCTCAGCCCCGAGGAGGGGGAGCGGATCAAACTCGAGGTGCGGAAGCAGCACGAGGAGAAGGACAAGGCGAACCGGCTCCTCTACGAGGCTGAGATGGTGGCACGGGAGAACACGGGGGAGGACGTGGACCCGGAGAACCTACCCACTAGCGCCCGCGCCATCGAGGCGAGCTGGAACACGTTCTGGCAGGACCCGATGGGTCTCTACCTGGAGACCCGAACCATCAAGAGCACGTTGCGGGACGTGTTCAGCGCCCTGCAGAAGTTCACGCCGGCGAACCGGAAGAAGGTCGGGCACAACTTCGGGCTCTACATCGAGGCCCCACCGGAGTCCCCGCACCGGGACCGGGTCTACCTCTACCGGGGCGGAAGCGTGATCCAGAGGCCCGACACGTTCGAGGACAGGCCCGTCCTCATCAAGGGGGAGCACCCTCGAACCGCGCTGAAGCGCAACGACGTGATCTACGGCAAGGAGGAGGGAGAGGGATACGGCTGCCAGTTCGGCTTCAAGGTGAAGGTGCTCCGGGATGGCCCCCTGACCCACGAGGACATCGTGGACGGGCTCGCGCTCCTCATGGACCGCGGCCTGGGGGCGGCCGTTTCCCAGGGAAACGGGAAATGGGAGCCGCTGCACTTCCAGCGGCTCGGTTGATCGAAACCAGATCTGGATGACAATCTAAGCTAACCTAATCTGATCTGCTGACGATCTTGCCCGCTCAAGACGTTTCTGGCCGGATGACCCCCTAGGCCGAGCCGAGCCAAGACGTCCCACGACAAACTGCTGACGTACTCAACGGAACCTCGCTGGACTCGTCCCTGGTCACCGACAAACCGCTACCGACTCAACGAACCACACACAATCCATACACACCGCTGCTGGTGACTGACGATCCGATGCGATCACAGGTGACAACCTCGACCGATCTCTGCACAGCATGGCCTCAGGTCATCGACTCGCCGCCCCACGCCACCCGAGTCGGGTCAAGGGAATCCTGCCGATTCTCTGCTCGGAGCGGAACCACGCACGGGCTTCTGACTCGCCACCCCGAGACACTCCTGGCGGCCCAACACACTGCCGACGCACCGCTCCGCGCTATGCACGGACACGCCTGGCTTCTGACATGCCACGCCGCTCCGCGCAGAACTCACGCCAACTAGGACCAGACAAACCCCACCACGAGGAACCATTCTGGTTCCTCGTCTTAGCTATCTAAGGGAAGTGGCTCGGAGGTGAGCCGGGAATAGAAGGCTGGAGGGATCAGTGGGGACAGCGACTGGTGCCCCCATCCGTTAACAGACGCACCGTTGTTTGCACCATTGCATCGAGCCAGCCCCGACCGGCGAACGTACCGTGATGCACGAAACGTCCCCATGAGGGTGCCCAGTGGTCGATCCACAACGCATGCAGGGTTCGAGTACCGGGCCAAATCTGCACACGGAGCGCCACGTTCCGATCGCTAGGATGTGACCGTTCCGCGACAAACTTGACCGTTGGACGGGGCCACGACGGCTGGACAACCATCCGGATATCGGTCCCCGCATCACGCAGGGCACAGTTGAGCCGGTCCAACGTATCCGCTGCTCGCATCTATGTGTCCTCCTTATCTACCCACTCCGGCGGGCGCTCCGGAATCACACCGGCGTCGTGACGGATGCGGGCGTGCTCGATCAAAGGGTCGTCGCAATCCTTGCCGAACCACTCCCGAATGATGGCTCGTCCAACCGAGCCGATGTCGGCCTGTGCCAGATCCTTCCTGGTGAAGTCGGGCGCGGCGTGACCATAGAGCGCGGATATGGTTCGGTTCAGGGCAGCATCCTTTGCCGAGGCTGGCCCGAAATCGGACTCTATCCCATACCCGTACCGGGCCACGGTGATCCGGACCAGGGTAGGCCAATGGCCGGCCTTCATGATCCCGGCCCCGTAGTCCTCCCACTCCGAATCCTTGAACACGTTGCCCAGATCCGCACGGTGCCGCTCCAGCACGTCGAGCCGGCACAGGAACTCCTGCGGGGACAGGGTCCGAGCCGCCTCCAGATACTTCCACCGATCACAGCCCGAAACGGACCACCAGGATCGGGTATCGCGCCGGTCCGTGACGGCCTCGGTCAGCCTGAACGATTCGTACTGAGCCCGCGGATCGTTGTCATCGTCCGGAGACCCATGGATCTCCCACTCGAACCCGACCCCGTTCTCCTCCAGGAGCTCGACGAGCCGGAACAGTGGCAGGCAGCCCTCTACCAGCTCTCCATCCGGAAATCTGTACTGCATTACTCCAACCTTACCCTTCTCGAGTTGCTCCGAGCCGCCCCAAGCGCCCACTCCGGCGCGTCCTCGGTCACCGTCATCAGGAAGTAGGGACGCCCGATCCCATCCAGCTTGAGATCATCGAAGCCGGGCTGCCCCCACTCCTCCCGAAACGCCTCTATCTCTTCCTCAGTCGCCTCCCGCAGCCAGGTCTCGTTCTCGAGCTCGGCACAGCCCTCGGCCCCGAGCCACAACGTAATGGTCATCATTCCTCCTCTTCAACAAATGGTCTGCCGCCTCCACCTGCAGACCTCGGTGTGCTGCAGCACGACCGGAGCCCCTCCATATGCACTCCGGGCTCAATCCAACTACCGCTTCTGTGGCGGCCATGCGGGAACGGATGGGGGGAGCACCCGCTGGCATGGCGCAGAGAAGCGATCCCTAGGGCACCTCGACCCCGGCAGCCTCGAGCGCGGCAGCCACGTGGGCCTTGCAGGACGCATAGTGCTCCGGGAAGGCACCACCGAGGCTCTGTTCATAGAGCCCCAGAGATGCGAGCTTGTCCATGACCAGATAGACCGCTGGATCACCAGCAGCCCCATCGGAGCACTTCGCATCTTCACAGGCCCGGTCCACGAGCCGGACCAGGAGCCGGGCCACCCCTCTGGAGTTCGAGGCGTCCTGCACCTCGATGGCCAGCTTGCTGGCCTGGATCTCGGTCATCCGAGGCTGCTCCGACCGTTCCGGATCCGTCAGCTTCTGCGCCACGGTTGAGGCCAGCCTTTTCACTCTCGGAATCAAGTCATGGATCCGGTTCTCCACCAGATCCATGAAGTGGGGATGAGACCGATCCCGTTGGTACTCGTTGAGCAACAGCTCCTCCAGCTGATCGACCACATCCACCACCTTGTCCCAGTCCTCTTTCGGGCTCAGGTTCTCAGCCATGGCATACCTCCATCATCATTCTCCGTTTTGATCCAGTGCTTCACGGTCGACTTCAGATCCAACTCGTCCCACTGCACGAAGGGGTGAGAAAACAGGATTTTATGGAAGGGTGTGTAGGTGGTGCGACCCGCCCGCGCAACCCAGGACGCGAAATGCGGCGGGAAGACGGGCAGGAGCAGGGGCACCACGATCACGGGAGGGTACTCACCGGGATCGGGCCACACGAAGACGAAGAACAGCACTACTGCCAGGAAAAGGTGAAGTAGGGAGTAGCCCGTCCAGCACCCCAACCTGAACGCGTTGTGGCGAGTCCGCACCAGCAGGTAGGGTGCGATCAGGAAGAGGGGGATGGTAAGCGTGACTACAAGACCGGCTAGCGCACCCAGAGGAAGTCTCCGATCCCGCTCCGGCGGAGGAGCCGACACGACCTCGGCCGGCGTGCGAAACGGTCCACTACTCATGGTTCGTCCCCCCACGGCACATCTGGCCCACCCCCCTCACGTCGCGCGCCGTAGCAGCCGACGCGCTGCCACCGCTCCAGCTCACGAAGCGCAGCCTCCCCCGCACCGGCGTTGTGTGTTGGCACGGACTCGGCGGAAAGCAGAGCGAGCCGCTCGGCGAGGACCTGGTCCGGTAGCACGGCGTAGGGGCCAGCGTCGATCCGCAGCGCGTGGAGGAGTACCTTGCACCGGTCCCACTCCTGGGCCCGCGTCGTATCGGGGTTCGACCCGACACTCGTGTACGTCTCGATCCGCCGTCTTCGCCAGTTGTCAGCATCCCGGGCAGCAGCCAGGTAGCAGTACGTGAAGGCACGGAGGACATCTGCCGGACGCGGACCAACCCAACGTGAGGCGTGAAAGATGCAGTCGAGGACGGAGTGCGCCTCCGTAGGGGCCGAGGATTTGGCACGGGGTTGCTGCAGCGCTTCGATCAGTGCAGCCTTGCTCGAAGCCGCAACGGAGACCGGATTCGTGGAGGTCTCGACGTCGAATCGCATCAAGGGCCGAGGCGCCTCGAGCCTCTCCAGCTCAAAGATGTGCCGGCTGAGGGCCGCGGCGTCGACACGCACATATCCCTCCGCCTCATACGCCACACCCCTACCTACAAGATCATGGGCTATGGCCACCCACACGGTCCTGCCCACAGCAGCAAGAGCTGTGCCGAGCCCCTCCTCCCAACCCTCTGGGCTGAAGAAACGGCGCTCCTTCCATGCGTCGATGCGGCTCCGCAGCAAAGCCGTACATGCAGCTAACTGCTTGTCGACGGGCACCACGGGCTCAATCAAGTTGAACCCCGTCAGGAACCGGGGCACCGCTGCATGGCAGTAGTAACGATGGAGAGTGGCATCGACACATGCATACCACCTCTCCTCCTGTGCTTCCGCGATATCTCTGCTCATGTCTCCTTGCTCCTTTCCGTCCAACCATTGCGGGCACCAATCGCCGTCTTGTCCCACGGACCCGTCGCGGCACAGCTCCGACAGAGCCCATAGTACATGGGAACGCTGTCGGGGAGGTGCCTGATGACGATGTTGGCCGCACCCCCGCAGAAGGGGCAGGCCGACTCGAGATCGGCGACGTGTTGCGGGGAGTCCCCCCTACCATCCATTGCCCTGAAGGACGCGCAGCGGGGGCAGGAGTGGACGTAGAGCGTCGTCCCCTCGGCCTTGGCCTCCAGCTCCTGCCCACAGTGCTTGCATTCAACGTAGATCTCCACAGGTATCGCAACGAGTACCATCGAGCTCCTCCCTCCTCCGACCTCCGCGTCGCGGGCTATGTCCACTCGAATGCTCTGCCGGATGGCCTCCCTGCATGCCTCCTGTGGCGTCACCCCATCATCACCGGCAATCATGCGTATGTACGCGGCGAGACCGCCACGAACCTTCGCGGACACCGGTGTGGGGTCATAGGGAGAAACGAGAAAGAGCTCACACTCCCGATCGCTCTCCGTGAGCTGTTTCGGCCCCTTGATGCTGTGTGCGACGCCGTCCCAAGACACGACCTCGTCGTTGCCGACACGCGTTCCTCCGCCCATGACTTCAGATCCTCCTCTTCAACCGGCCTCGACGGCCCCATCGTCCCTCGACAGCCGGCTGGCCACCAAGGAAACACGCCTTCCCAACGACATAACCCGCGTCACGGTAGTCACCGCTGAAAGGCTGATCCCACACCCTCACCACTTCTCCGGGTCGCACGGCCCCCCGTCGAATCTCTCCGAAGACAACGTCCCAGGCATCGAGGGGCCAGCTCGGCTCAAAGGTCGTCATCCCTCCCTCCAGTCGAAATAGAAGCGGGGGTCGTGCTGGAAGCAGAGGCTCCCCCGTTGTCCATCTGCCCGCCGCGTCACGATGACGAAGGGGGCCCTGAAACCGTGGACCTCGAAGTCCGCGGTGAGCTCAGGGGCGCTCCAGACACGTCCGTACTTTTTCTCCAGGCGTGCCCTCTCCGCAGCGGCATCACCGCTGACGACCTCTTCCTGGACACGAGCACAGACGTAGACCCGCGCCATCTCATCCTGCGTGAACCCCCGCGTCAACATCTCCGATGTCGTGGGGAGCTCCCGCATCTGTTTGTCTTCCACTCCTTCTCCTCCTCCTTCCAATACGATTGCTCGAAAACCGAGGCCCCTCCAGTGCCTTGGACCGGAGGGGCCTCAACGTGCTGCCAGCACGGGTGGACCCAAGGGGAATCGAACCCCTGTCCAGACAGATTCAGGCGGTAGGCTCTACGTGCGTAGAGCTGGATCAATCTTGAGACCGATGAGCTCCAGCCCGGCTCGCCGGTCCCCAGGTGCGGATGAAGCCCCGCGGTACGCAGATGAAGTCAGCACCAACCACTCCATCACCGCGGTCCACTCAATGACGCCCAGATCCAGGCCGTGGCACTCCTGGTTGGACGGGCACCTATGCCGCGAGGCGCAGTGCCGGATAATCGTCACGGTTGGCGATTGAGTTTTCGTCGTAGGGATCATGGGGTCCACGACACCCCCAGCACGCTCCCACAGCCATCCTCTACCTGTCGAAACCAATTTGGGCCCAAAAGTCGCAACTCTACTTACTGTTCTATCTCCTGGCACACGTTCAGCACCATCCGAACCCCATCCATGGGGCTGGCACCCATCCGGATCAGATCGGCCTCCTCCTCCAGCGCCTCCCAATCCGGATCACCCCGGCGCTTCAGCACCCTGGCCCAGTGCCGCAATCGCTTGGTCACAGCTTCGGGGTCGTAGTGAATGCACCGAGTCTCCGCGTTCCATCCTTTCCTTCCACCCATCGCGAACCTCCTCTGGGACAGGTGCCCCCTCCCCTCCACGTCTTCACGTGTCAGCGGGGAGGGGGCTTTCTTCACCCCGGGAACACCACAGCCACCATTACAGCGGCGGAAGCATTGACGCATCCTCCTTCCGTCGTTCAAGATACTCCCTTGAGTTAGTCAATGCACACCGTCATTATACCGAAAACCGACCGCTATTCGTGAACCTTAGGCTCGGGTCGGATCGGGACGAGACGCAGGGTACGGAACGCGGTGTCCTTGATGCGGTACCGGCACCCCTTGATGTCGAACTCCGCACCGACCCTAAACGCTGCCGCAACCCGGCGGCAGCCCTTGATGTCGAACTCCTCACCGATGCCGAACTCCGCCGCAACCCACTGCTGCTCGGCGTGCTCCCGAGACGAGGGAGGAAAGCTGTCCCACGCGGTGGGAATCCACGGAGCCGTTCCGACCCCGTCCTGGCGCAGGACCAGGAGCTTGCGCTGCACCGCCACGATCCGAAAACGGACACCCCTGATGTCGAGGTGGTCGCCAACGAAGAGCAGGAGGTCGCGGTCCGTGACCGGTGCACCATCCTCCCGACCAAAGCTGCGGCCGGCCCGCTTCACCTCTCCTTCCTTCACCTCCATCTCCTGATCCGGGGCAACACCTGTTGCCTCCGACCCCAACATATGCAGGAAATGGTGACTCGCCTCATCCGGACTTCTCATCATCCCTCCTTACCGGACCCAACAGGGTCACGCCCTGGACATAGATCTCCCCATGGGGCCCTTCGCTAATACTACAACTGAGCCCCAGCACACGGAACGCTGGATTGAACAACTGCGTCGTGTCGAAGACATCGTCCCCACATGCCCGTTGACTGCCCCCTGTGGCGTGGTAGGTGCAACAGGTACGGACCGTAACCGATTGTGGGTCATCCATCCTCTTCCTCCTCGTCCGTCTCGATGAGCAGCGTCGCAGCGTCGCAAGCAGCGTCATGGGAGTAGCCTCTGCCGCTGAACCAGCCCAACGCCAGATCGAACGCATCGAGAAGATGTTCCTGGTCAACGGAGTCCCGCCACTCCCGGAACTCCTCCATTACCGCCACATCGATCTCGAAGTCAGCCATCCAGCTCCTCCTCTTCCTCCTCGAGGTACCGCTCGATCAGCTCACGAAGCTCCTTCTCCGCGCGAGGCGTCAGATCCACGAAACAGGTCGGGTGCAGATCTCCTTGAAGATCCTGGACATGGTTCCAGACATCCTCCCAGATCTGGCCGTAGAACCAGCCCTGACAGAAAAACGCGTCACGAATCGAGACGCAGTCCAGGCAGGTCTTATGCGTCGTCACCGTCCCGTCAAGGACGCCGACGAAGCGTTCATACTCCTCACCGGGCGCGACGGTACGACCGCACTCCCCGCAGACATGGGACTTTCGGGCCCGAATGACCCGATGCGAGATCGGCTCCAGCACCTCGTCAGCCCAGATGTCGATGCAGCTACAGTTGTTCATGGAGTCACCTCGTACCAAGGCACCGGATCCCGATACTTCCCACTCCGGACGACCCGGAGACAGTGCATACAGAGGGGCTCAACGGGTCCGTACTGCCTGTATCCATCGTACCAGTGCTCCATGGACACCACATCCGATGGTGCTTTGGGACAGGGACGCCCACACAGGGTGCGCTCCACGAGAGAAGATAGTGGTCCCGAAGGCGACGGTGGGACAAGGTGCCACCTCATGAGAGAATAGAACTCCGCCACGCGCCACCCCAGCATCAACTGAGTCCTCCCCTCCTCCTCCCTCCGCTCCGCCTCCTTATTGACATTCCTTCTAACTTCGTCATAGTGATCCCGCTGCTGACATACCTCGTTCAACTCCTTTATCAGGTAACCCGTGAGAAGGCTGACACGGGACAGCCGATCCGAGAGCACGGTCCGCATGTCGTGCAGGGTCCGCACCAGGCCGAACAGGAACAGGGCCGTGGTCTCCGGGTTCACGACGACGGCCGCCGGCTGCGATGCGGACCGGATCCGAAACAGGTTCAGCAGCCCTCGGGTCGCGTCCTCGGCCCGACCCACTTCCTCCACGTAGAGCCCGATCTCCTCCAGCACCTCCTCCAGGGATTTCGGCTTCACACCCTCCTCACTCATTCCCTTCCTCCTTCCCAAGAAACTCCTCCGGTATCACGAACATCGAGGTCGGCGCCCGCACGACTCCTTGTGCATCCCGCAGTATCTCCAGGACACTGCGGAGGGTGCCGACCATCACCAGACAGCCTCGGTGCACCTCCTTGTCATCCGCATCGAGCCAATCATACTCCTCCTCGGAGACCATTCTGGCCTCGACCGCAGCAAGCCTCCTCTCCACCTCCCGCACCACTCCTTCCATTCGAGGCTCCAGCTTGATGATCATGGGGGGCGGAGGCTGGTTGGTGAGAAGCCGGACATTGCTCCGAGTCAGCTCCGCATTGTGGCGGACGAGACCCTCGATTGCTGCCAGCAGGGCCTCCTCCCGACCACACCCGCTCCGCTCCAGCTCCAGGGCGGCCTGAACGAAGGGATCGCGAAGTGCCAGCTCTTCGAGACGCGCGGTGCGATCCTTCGGCCCCGGGTCCGTTCGACGCCCCAGACTCAGGAGGAGATCGGAGTCGGCCTCGTCCTGACCCCCCAGCACCGCCTTGCATTGTCTGCACAACGATCTCCAGAACCGTAAGGTAAGAGAGGTGTAGTCAGGAGCAGACCAGCAAATTTGGGAGACTGCCGCCCCGCACAACGCACGATCCCGCTCCTGGACTCGAACCAGATGAGCCACGTTATCCGAGCTGCCCTCGCTGACCCCGAGCACGTGTTCCCGCAGATCTTCCCGCATCGTCATAGAATCACCTCAATTTCATCCAGCTGTGCCGCATGCTCCTGACACAGGTAGAGGTTGAAACCGCTACCGTGAGGTACCCGATGCACCGAGGTCGCCTCCTCGCACCCCTCGATCATGCACCGAAGCCCGACCCCGCCCAGGAAGGCCCTTGTCTTCATGAGGGCCAGACCCAACCGGTTCTCCCCGAACCACTGCGGATCCGTACCCCAGTAGTGATCCCCCCACGTGTTGACCTCGATCAGGACACGGCTCCCGGTTTCCAGCAGACGACGGCGAAGACGTGGGGCCGAGCCGAACTTCAGGATCTGGAGCTCGAGCATGACCCCATCCTTCACCTCCTCCCAATCCGGACGAAGCCTGACCTGTCGACCCAACTCCTTGGCCCGACGCGGATGCTTGACCCTGGAGATCTGGATCATGTCGTCTCGATCCATGCACTTGGCCAGCTGGAACCCGTGCTCGTTGGTAGGGATACTGAATCCGAAGTACGAGATCGGGTTCTCATAGAAGTTGGAAAGGGCCCGGTCCCTCCCATCGAACCCGGCTACGGGCGGGCGAAATGGCAGTGGCATCTTACTCCTCCTCCTCAAGCTGCAAGATGTAGACACAGTCATGGGCCCAATTGGCTTCGGGTTGGGGGTCGATGAAGAGAAGGAGCCCGGTCCCGGACCTCCGCTCGAACACGGCGGCCCCGGTAGCATCCACGACATCCTTTGCCCGAACCGTCTCCTTCGTCGCCCAGGTGGCCGCGTCATCAGGAACCAGCCTGAGCAATGGATTGGCTCGGTGCCGCGCCGGCAGCACGGATCGCACCATGTGCAGCAGCAGTGCGTCCCGAGGCGGGAAGCTACCGGCGGCCACGAGATAGCGCTGCGGGATGCAAACCGAGGTCAGCGCCTCCAGGACTTGATCGCAGACCCGGATGAGGCGCTCCCTCTCCTCCCGGACCAGGTTCTCCCGCTCATCATGGATGTGGCCAGCAATCTGGCAGAAGAGACTGTAGAGGTGCCGATCCTCGGTAACCTCGACATCCATGAGCCGCTCCATCAGGGCCTCGGGGTCCATGGCTGCGCGCCCCGCCTCGGCCCAGCGTCGGAGATCGGCGCCCACACCCTCGGGGTCACCGACCAGCTCCTGCCAGGGAATCCCCAGACCCCGTGCAACGTCCAGGGTCTGATCCTTTGCCTGCTTCGCCTCGGCCCGTGCCGATGCCAGCAGGTTCCGCACACTACGGAGCTCCTGCTCGAGCTCCGCCTTGGTTGCCTTCTTCATTCTCCGCCCCTCCTTTCCTTGCTCGGATGCGCAACGCCCACACGGGTCGCGCGCATGTGGTGGTCCAGATGGGCACAGACGGCGGCCCACATGAAACTACAGATATCATCCGGAATCTCATCGCTGGCGGGCGATCCTTCACCACAAATGCAACCAGGCTCCTGAAGAAGGCACCGACTCACCTCCCCATACATCTTGCAGAGCTGGTTGAGGAACTCCTGTTTCGTCATCTCTCCTCTACCCTTCCTTTCCATCCCTTCCTCAGTTGACGCCCTGCTTCAGATCATCCAGCGTCACCGGCTCCAACCAGCACGGGGCAATGTGAGCCAGAACCCCGGCGTACCCGATCGGGCTCCGCAGGACCCTGAAGTGGGGCTCCACCGTCTCACAGAGCTCCACGATCCTATGGATGGCGACGATGGAGCCGGCGACCGTGAACCGATACGGTGCGCCGGCCCGAACCCGGTAGAGCTGCCACGGCGGAAAGCTCCGGAGCGGCTCCTGCACCTGCGGCGACAGGGTTCGGAGCCAGGTCTCATACTCGTCCAGGTGCTGCGGAGTCCGCATCTCCCGCATCCTCTCCTCAAGCCGCTCCAGCGTTACATCCTCTCGCTGCAGCGGATTCGCACCTCTCATCTTCGTCCCTCCCGCCAGTCCCAGTTCTTGCCACCGACGGCCTGACACGTGGCGTGGCACCAGTCGCAGGCCATGATGTGGCCCTTGTCCGAGGCCGGATCCGATGGAGCGGGCCAGGCCAGCTTCATGATGTAGCCACAGTAGGAGCAGTGCAGTCCCGTTGGCACGGGCCGCCTCCTCAGATCCCGGTGTGCCTCATGCCGGGGATCGGCTCCACGCAACACTCTACTCGACGGCATCATCCCTCTCCTTCTCCCAGTTCTCGACACAGGAAGAGCAGGGTCGGAGGAAGCCCTCGACACCACCTGCGTCATCCACCACGGTCTCCCCGAACAGGCTGCAACGGAACGTCTGGCCGAAGCGCTTCGTCCCGAGCCAGCGGCAATCCCTCCCCGCCCCGAGATCGGCGCAGCAGGTCAGCTTTACCCTTGAAGTCCCGAGGTACGGTCCAGCGCAGGACCATGTGCTCATTGTTCATCCCTATCCTCACTCGTTCTGGCAATCCTCGAGCACCTGGATCCGGATCTCCAAGGTCTCCATCCTCCTATCCATCGCCTCCTGCCTCCTATCCATCGCCTCCTGTCGAAGTGCGAACGAGAACACGGTAATGACCAAGAGGAGAAAGAAGACAGCACTCATGAACAGAAACCTGCGAGCGGCGGTGTGATGCACAACGAGCAGCATTTTTCCCAGGTTCTCCTTGACCGTCTCCATCTACGCCTCCTCGGGTGGCTTCGTGCCGCCGTGCTTCCCGGACGTCCACAGGGGCTGCTGCACCCACCGCTCGAGCCCCTTGAGCCAAACCGCGGCGCTGTCCCCGTCATCGGGCACGGGCTCATCACGGAGCCGGGCGAGCTGCTCCGGCAGGACCCGAAACGCTGACACATAGGACTTCGCGGCACGCCGCACGTGCAGGAGCTCCACATGACAGCGCAAAAACTCCGAAACCCGACTCTCCGTTCCCTCCCTTCGAACCTCGGTACACGCCTCTATCTCCCTTCGAACCTCGGGAGGGGCCTCCCGCGCCGCGGCCAGATAGCAGAACGCGATGGCACGGAGCACCTCGGACGGACGCGGCCCGGCCCAGAACGAGGCAACGAAGAGACAATCGAGGACGGAGTGCGCCTCTGTAGAAGCCGGAGGTTCATGCTTCGTGGGAACGACCGACTCCGTATGAATACCAGGCTCGGAGTAGACGATGCGATTACCCGCTGCCAGGGCACGGATATAGGATTCGAGCCGTGCCTGAATAACCCGAATACTGGAGCTGCTACCGGGCCGTGCTCCGGGCCCCTCCTCCGCAACCCCGGTTCGCACCAGGTCCTGGGCAACGTCTCCCCACAGGTCCAGCAGACCGGCCCCCTTCAGCACCCCACCGAACTCTGACGAGGGTGATGGGTTGTGGAACCAGAACCTGTCCCACGCACCGGGGTGCTGCTGCTCGAACTCCAGCAACGCTCGACACGCCTCCAGGCGGCCCTCGTCCCCCAACACTTGGCCCGGGCCCCCAAGCGTCTGTATCGCCTGGTTCAGACTGCCCCTGTCCACAACCCACATCTCCCCATGACGCTGGATGACGCCATGGCAACCGCCACACGCGAAATCACAATCGACAACCTGCTGTTGCTTCACCCCGATGTCCTCGGCGATGAGCCGGACCAGCCCACCCACCCCGGACCACGACGCGTCCCGGTGCACCCAGCACCATCTCACGAACCTGATCAGCTTTTCCTTTTCGGGCATCTCCTCCTCCTTTCAACTGCTGGCGTAGCCAAAGAACAGCCAGACCCTCTGACCATTCTTCCGATCCGGACAGCGGATACACCCAGCGGCCCCCCACTTGTCCGCAATCCTCGGATCGTCCTTCTCGATGAGACGGTACGCGTAGTCCTCCGGGTCCTCACCTTCGGGCAGGTCGATCATCACGAAGCTATCCTTCTCCGCGATGGTTCCGGTGTAGCCTCCGTGGCCATGCTCGTACTTGGCGTCCTCCACGGCAACTCCAAACGCTTCCTCGGCCGTCTCCCCGACCGCCTTCGTCACGAAATCACATGCTCCCATCACGCACTCCTTTCCTCCACTGAACCAATAAGATCCAGGTACGCTCCTTATACCAATCTAAGGGAAAAACCGGCGGGGGGTCGCACGCCGGTTTCGAGAGGGTCGGAAAGGTTGGAGGACGTGAGGATTAGGCCAGATCCTTGAGGGGCTGCAGGACCCGAGCCTTGACCACGCGGTGCTTCGGGGGGATCACGATGATCTCACCGGTGGCCGGGTTCCGACCCTTCCGGGCCGGTGTCGCCTTGCGCTGTACCATCTCGAGCTTGATCCCCAGGTTGGGAATCGTCACGGTCTGGCCCGCACGGAGCTCGTTGGCTACCACGTCTCGGACCGCCATGAGGACGACGTCGGTGAGCCTGACTGCGTTCGCCCCACCGATGTGCTCCCCCAGGATGCCACCCACCTCGTTCAGGAACTCCTTCTTTGTCATCTGCTTCTTCCCTTTCTCGATCCCCCGTAGGGGATCCGTTCAGTCCATACGCTCCGACTCCCGCCGCATCATCTCCCTGATGATACGGATGGCACAGTCCACCGCGCCATCGCTTCGGCTGGGCTCGCCCGGGACCTCCTCCATGATGAAGTTAGCCAGCTGATCGATCTGAGACGATGTGCGGATGTAGCTCTCGGTCAGCCCCGCAACCAGCTCACTGAGCTGCACGAGCGCCTCCTTCATCTCGGTCCGGATCTCGTCCGCGGTGCCTGGGGGCACCACCACGATCCGTTTCTCCTCATTGCTCATCAAGTACTCTCTCCTTTTCCCGCCTCGCCCTGCCTCTCAAGCCACTGCGCCATGAGCACTGCCGCCATGACCACCATCCAACTTCATCATCCCGCCTCCTTCGGGAACCAACGCCAGCAAGCCACCCAGACCCCATCTGCCACAACGCGGACCTCGGCCTCCTCATCGACGTGCCAGTCGTCGCCGAGGTCCTCAACGATGTCCCGGGCCCGGTCCCGGTACTCCTCCAGCTCATCCAACGTCTCATCCTCCACGTCAACCTCCTATCCTGGATTGTCCACTAGATGATGATCCCGTGGCCCCCGCACTCCTTACAGTCGGGGTCCACAGCACGGAAGCGTCTCGGGCCACCCGAGGCCGTAGCGCAGTGCTCACAGCCATGCGTCTCGTCCCAGATCCGCTGCGCCTCGTCCTCCACCCCCCGCACAGCCTCCCACCAGTCCTCTTCGGAGAAGGGGTAACGGAGCTCGACCGGTCCCACCTCTACATCGACCCCCTCCACGATGGATCCGATGGCGACCCCGCCCCGATCCATACGCTTGGACGGAAGCGTCACCTCGAACCTGAGCTTACGAATGAGAGCTGGGTTCGAGGACCTCAATCTAGCCCCGGAGGTTTCCAGCATCTTCCACACTCCCAGCTCCTCATCCTTCTTGAGATTCATGTAAGAGGACCAGCCCGACTCCACCGAGGCGAGTTGGAGATACTCCGCAACCTCAACGGGAAGCGTCTCGGGGTACCCCGCTAGGCAGGGACGGATATAGGCCTTGTGCGGTGGCGCGATACCGATGACCCGAAGACCGACCACTGTCAAGGCGATCTCGGCCCTCCACCACTGATAGAGCCGCGCCCTGGGTCCCGGGGGTCGAGCCAGGACCCAGGCTCCACACGCCGTGTCTTTGTAAACACGGTGTGCTATTGCCTCAATAGTGTCATGAGCCGCGCCTACATGATTAACCAGCTCCTCCAAGTTCCGAATCATCTCTCACCTCCAGCCTTGCCTGGGCTCACCAGACCAAGGAGCCCTCGGATCCTCCTTTCGATCAGCCTCGCAACCAACTCCAGCGCCCAGTCATCGCACTGAGGCTCCATGCCGATCTCGCAGGACCGCTCCAGTAGTACCGGAGCCGGGGAGTCCCCGAGCTCGGCCTGGAACGTTTCGTAGGGTGATCGCTCGAGGAGCCGCTGAGCCTCGTCGCTGGCCTCACTCCGAATCAGCTCTAGAGGGCTCCGTACCCCGCTCCAATCCGGTGAGAACTGGGCCAGCACCTCACAGATCCCGGTCCAGTACAGGTGCGACAGTACGAGACGCAACGTCTTTCGACCCGGCACTGGGTCCTCCTCCTCAATCTCATCACTGCCGGTATCAGCGACCTGGGCGGGTGCCCCGGCCACCGGCACTGGTATCGACATGTCCTCCAAAGCGGCTAGCGCCTTGTTGTCCAGGGACATGGGTCGGGCCGTTACCGGCCTCGTATCGAGCCAGCGCCGGCTCCGGATCGCCTGCTCATAGCTATAGTCACCGAGGACCGTGATACAGACCAGGCCGGACCTGGACCGTCCCGTCTCGTCTCGGCGCACGACGCCGTAGATCGGGCCGGTGGCCTCCGGGATCTCCGCATCGATCCGAATCACCCAGTCCTCGACGATACCGTAGGCCCGATCCTGCTCCCACCAGACCTCCTTATCGTTAGCCTCGATTCTCCTGGTGAGGATCTCGTCCAGGCCTATCCGTATATTGCTATCCTGAAAGTGTTCCAGGCCCCGAGTCAGGTCCCGAAGCCCCTCGATCGCGCTATCCGTGATGTAGTTCCTCGGCTCCTTCCCTTCGGAAGGTGCCATCCAGGCCTGTCCCATTGCTCACCTCCCGTAGGGTACGCAGAGGAGAAGGCAGACCCGGTCATTGACCCGAGTCAGCACCGGGGGTCCGGATACATAGTCGCAGAGCCGACTCACGAGGTCCTCATCGAGGTTGTCCACAGCACGGAGCATACCCAACTCCTCCCTGACCTCGATCGCCTCGATGTGCACGGGGCAGCCCCCGACACGAAAAGGCTCGCCGCTCTCGATGTTGAAGTGAAAGGAACCCCGCTCAGTTTCCTGCCAACGTCCCCGGATCCGAACCTCCAGACCCTCTATGCTGACGATCAAACTCTGTTCCATCAAACCCTCCTTGCTGTGGAAACACGCGGTATCGAAGCGCCCTTCCAGATCAGCCTCTGCAGCGATCTCTTCTCGACCCAGGCGTTGTACGCCATGATCGCCTTGACAGCACACTCCCTACGACGCATCAGGTTCTGCCGCATCGAGCCCGCGGCCCTGCTGGGATGACTGAGACGTGTGGCGATACAGAAGTCGAACAATACCCGAGCCTGTGGTGTGAGGTAGTTATCGATGACCTGCTGGTTCGAGAACGCGGCGGTAAAGAACTTCTCCGCCAACGCCGCGTCCCCATCCCGAGCGCAGCGCACGGCCCCCGCCAGGAAGGCAGAGCCCGGACCCTTCCCACCCACCTTGGTGAGGGTCTTGAGAAAGAGCCGATGCACGAACTCCCGGAAGGGGCTATCCCTGATGAGACGATATCGCTGCGTCGTGCTCAGACTCGAGTTCTGGAAGTTGCCATGCTCGAAGGTCAACGCCCCGATAGCGGACGGATGGAGATAGTCATCGTTCTGCATCTGGATGATATCCGTGACGGTCCGCAGCTTGCGGTGCGTGTCGATGTGCATCAGGGCATCCCAGTTGAAGAGCACGATGAGCCAGGTCGCGGGCAGCGGGACGCCGCTCTCGACCACGGCCCGGCACCGGTGCTGACCATCCACCAGGAAACCGTCCGGATCCAGTCGCAATGGGGAGCCGATCTCGTGAAACTTGCCATCCTTCAGATCCTCGGCGATGGTACGAATCAGCTTGATCGAAGCCCGTCGTTGACCGTGCTCGGGCTGGCACTCCTTCAACAAGTACGACGCCAGAGGGGCCGTGAGCGCCGGCATCAGGAGAGGCACTGTCTCCATCCCGGACATCGGCTCCAACGAGCCCTCCTTCAGCATCGAGAGATAGAGCGCCAGATCCCTGACCTCATGAACAACCCTACAGGCAATCTTGAGACACCCACCCAGATCATTCTTTCCGTTTTCCCCTGCTATCATTTCTCCCTTTCCTTTCCTGATCATTATTCACCCCGACTCCAGACCTTCTTCACTCGGTATCCTTTCTCTTCAACCGATCCCGTTTCACCAACCAACGAACGCCGCGGCCAAAGAGGTCGGCCATCCTTTCCTTCAAGTCGTGGGGGAAGGAGAGCACCGCCGCGGTCTCCGCCGAGAGGTAGGAGGAGTCCCCACCCAGGTCGGCTCGAGAACCGTAGCAACGAACGTCTCCGTCCAGCACGGGTCCACGCGCCGTTGTCCGAGTATAGAGACTGCCCAGGGTCATGATGAGCTCGGGCTCCCCCACGGTATCGGGCGGGACAATGGCACGAAACTGAAACCGTTCGATCCCCCCAACCCCGACCTGACGAACGACCTCCAACTGAATCTCGTACTGGTCCACTACATTCCATCCCAACATCGACATGTATCACCCATCCTTACGCTTCGGCACCGCGAAGATCAGGTAAGTCTCCTCACCCACCTGCGTCAGATCGGGCTGGGCCGTCCCGCACAGCACCAGGAGTGCGTCGAATGTGGGATTCAACGCACGGTTCACCGGCCGTGGCGCCCAACTGCCCCGAGTCACCTCGATGGCACGAATCTCGAGCTCGGTACCCAGTACATGAGGACCAGCCGTACCATCCGACGTGACCAGACGGTACTCACCCGGACCTACTCGCTCCCATCGCCCACTGAAGCTCAGCTGCACCAGGTGCGTCCTACCCTCCATCTCACCCTCCTCTGTTCCGGGACAACGCCTCCCGGATAGCCTCCGCGATCAATCGACGCAGCTCGCGCATAGACGCACCGCGCGGCGCCAGCAGCCCTCCGGGGAGGGTACGGAGCCACGCCTTGACCACCTTGTCCGCCAGACCATCGGGATCCGGCAAGTAGTCCGAGGCCCGCAACCCCTTCTTCGGATCCAGCTCCTTGCTACTGACTGTCCCCACTATCATGGGCACCTCCTTCGTTACCAGTACACCGCTTATACCTGACTAAGGGAGAAATCCCCGGTACAGGCTGGTAGGGTACCGGGGATCGAAGGACTAGCCTCGGATGGGCTCGAGCGGCTGGAAGCGGTCCGGGGACCGCCAGGCCTCTAGCTGCAGCGCGGCCGTGACCCGCTCCACGAACCCGTGCAGGTCCGGGTCCTTCGGGCTCATGTAGAGCCCGGGACCCGACACGGACACCTGCACCTCGCACCGCTTCCCCAGGAGCCGCCTCCTCAACTCCTGCTCGAAAAGCGACACCGTGTTCGGGGGCAGAACGCCAGGGTTCACGACCACGCGTACACCACGATCCTCCATCCCACTCTCCTTTCCATACCGGTAGTGGTTCGATACCGGTCTCGGAGAGCTTATATCGGATCAAGTGGGGAACTTGCTCCGGAACCTCGCGCAGCCATCCTCCTTCCCCGCCGGCTTCTCGTACCGTGGGGAGTCGACCAGGCCACACTTCCAGGGTCCATCGCGGTCGTCGAGGTGTGCACAGTGGAAGCAGGAAGGTTTCACATGAAACGCGAAGACCTCGTGTGTGCTCCCATCCAGATCCATGACCTGGATCGGGTTGAGGCGGAATAGGCCGCCACCGGCATAGTTGCAGGGACGGTGGGTACCCGACACATCGGACCTCTCCACCACTGTACCGAGCCACCGACCCACACAGCTGAAGGCCACCGCGTTATCCGGGGCGCCGGCGTCGGGCCAGTCCTGCGCCCGAGCCACGTGACCGCAGACCGGACAGACGAACTCCCACTGTCGCCGGTCCTCCCCGAAGAGCCGGATGCCCAGCTCCTCCCACTCCTCACGTTCCATCGTGATCATGGTGCACGACACTCTCGATGCTGAAACGGCCGAGGCCGAGCTCCCGACAGATCGTGGAAAGTGCGTGGGTCAACGCCTTCCTTCGGGATCGGAGAATCAGGTCTTCGGCCCGCAACATATCCTCCACCCCCTCCACCAGAATCACACGTTCCACGATCATCCTGAAGTGCGTCGTGCAGAGCCGGGCCTGCCGCAACACCATCTTGTCCAGTCCGGGTACCACCGCGTAGACGTCGGCAACGCCACTCGCCGGCTTGCCACAACCCTTCACCTCACAAGTCATCTCTCGCCTCCTTTCAAATCTCGCCAGCCAGGATCGCCTGCTTGATCTCCTCGATCAGGGCCCAGCGGGGGATGTTACCGGACTGGAGCCCAAGACAGGCGCAGTAATCGTGAAGCTCCTCACCGTTTCGATCCACGACTACCGTTGCCCTTCTTCTCGCCTCCTCGCTATCGACCTCGGATCGGCTCATTTCTCAACCCCTTTCCGGGCACGCTCCACGGCCTCCTCGGCGCAACTCTCGCACCTTACGTAGGATCCCTCTCCCAGAGCTTGACCCCTGTACGGTGACTCCAGCCGATCATGGCCGCAACTAAGCACGAGTCGCCATCGCCCGTCACCGACCCGACTCACCCCCACAACCTGAGACATCGATGCCTCCCGTTCCCCTGACATGTGTAACTTACGGAGCCGGCGCAGGGCCCGGTTCTCGACCTGCCGGACACGCTCCACCGAGAGGTCAAGGGCTGCCCCAACCTCCCGGAGCGTCTCACCTTTCAGATAGCGCCGTTCCAGAATGTCTCGCTCCCGAGCAGTGAGAACGTCCCCGTTCCAGACCTCCTGGAGCCACCCCAGCTTCTCCGAATCGAGCAGCACGTCTTCAGGAGAGGGCAGGGCAGAGATCCACTCCGGAGCTAGCACTGCAAGCTCCTCCTTGTCGAACTCCGCCACGACCCGAGTCGTTTTCACCTCGGAGATCTGGCTCGGGAAGAGCTCTGCCGGATCCACATCGTAGAACTCGGCCACCCGTAGCACGGGTGCTCGCCACGACTCCCCATTGGCCCGGAGCGGGTCGTACCGCAGATTCTCCATACGGCAGAGATCGGTGACACAGACCCGACTCCGCCGCGCCACCTCCTTGAGGGTAAGACCAAGGGCCAGCCTCCTGGTCACGAGCCGGTTATTCTTGAGTCGGATCTCGGCCCGAAACGTCTTCATCTCCTACCTCATCCATTATCTCTCGCCACCTCTCCACCGAGCACGGCTCGGACCAGATCGACAAGCACGTTATACAGACCCAGCGGAGCACTCCGGGCGGAGACGGGACGATGCGCATCAGCCCGGCGCAGTTCGGCTCAGTACATCGCTTCAGTTTCATTGGCTTCACGACTCCTCCTCTCCAAAGCACGCTCATTCGTCGTTTTCACGCCACCACTTCAACGCCGCTTTAGCACGCTTCAGCGCTTGGGTATGCAGTCTCCCCAGGTCGACGTTGCTGGCCTCGACTCGGATACTCTCTAACTGTATTCTGTATCCGTCCAAAATCGAGAACCAGACCAGAACATGAGGCCACGATGGAGTAACCACACCCCTTTCATCTCGATCCCACTGCAACTTGATATCCCCAAAGACTCTGAAGAGGACCACCTCGCTGGCTATACCCTTCTGCCTCGGACTAACGCCTATGCCGTTCAGGGGCCCAACACGCAATCTCATCTATCACCTTCTCTCAATCAGTTTCCTCTCAGCCGCTCGTAGGCGGCGACGGCCTCGCGCATGGCGTCGAGTACATCCTGCCTCATGTACACGTCCGTGTTTTCGATGTTGCCGGGTCCCTCTGTCATCCACCACCATCCGGCTCTGTTGGAAAAAACTCGGACACACCACTCCGACGCGCAGCCCTGCCACGTCCAGTAGCGTTCCCCTTGCGTTACCACCCATTTCCACCCCTCGACCTCACCACCTGTCTCGGCGGCGAGCCTGAGCCGCAGATCGGCGATCTCGGCGCGCAGCCGCGCCGCCTCCTCCTGCACATCCCAGCCGTCGCACCACGCCGAAGACAAACTCGCGTCGGTGTATGGACACGACTCGCGATCCATGCCCTCACACCACGCCGAGATCCCACCTAGCCTGGCCTCGTCGAGATTACGCAGTCTCCCCACCTCAGCTCTCAACCGATCGACCTCAGCGATCAAGGAGGAAGTGAACCTCTCGCTGGCTTCTTGCGGATCGACGACCCCGTCACCAGGCTCCAATGGTGGCTGGTACGGAATATTCCATCTAATGTTGTCACTCATTTCCCAATCCTCCTGGTTAGCTCCACCGCTCCAGCTGCCGTGATGATCCATCCGGACCACCCATCACCGCCACCGCCCACGTAGTCCACGAGCCCCCGCCCTTGCAAACGCCGCAAGATCTTTCCTGCCGGCCGCGCATAGTGCTGCGGTTTGGCAAACTCACCCCTCTCCCAGGGCTTCGGCCAGATCGCGCACCCAATGGCACCCGGCGGCATCGGCATAGCCCGCTGCCGCAGCACGGCGAGGACACGGAGTTCGATCGCGCTCACCATCCACGCTCCTGGATCAGTCTATCGTTCATCCCTGTCCTCCTCCCCTCTCAGCCGCACGTAAGCGGCGACGGCGGCACGCATGGCGTCCCAGGCCGTTGGTGACTCGCCATCAGCATCCTGCTCAAAGACTAGGCCATCGACGTACCATGTCCACTGCGATCCACTCCGATACACTTTGATGTTCCACCCGGCCAGCGAATCGGCAAGCACCCACCGTTTGTGCGGGAAATCTTGCCACTCCCACCCATCGACCTCACCCCCGGTCTCGGCCGCGAGCCTGATCCGCAGATCGGCGACCTCGACCCACAGGCTATGGAGGACAGTCTCACAACGGCACGCGAGACAGGGGTCAAGCGCATCAGCATCACAGTCGCACCCGTAGTCCTGGAGCAGGCCCAAAACAAGCGCTAACTGGGTCGGATTACCCTCAGCGTCACACTGTCTGATCATCTCGTTCCATTCACTCATCACGGCCTTCTTTCTCCCTCTGCAGCGTCTTGCTCGGACCCATGTCCTCCAGTACCTGCTCCGCGAGATGCTCCCGCGCGGCGAGGTGGCTCTGGTCATCGATCCCGAGCACCCAACGACCGATCGGACACGCGCTCGACAGGTAGCTGTGGTCGCGGCACTGCTGCGGTCTCCGCTCATAGATGCCGCAGAACACGAATGCGGCCGAGCCTCGCCGAGCCTCGACGATGTGCGGGCACGGCATCGTCTCGGGATCCGTGACGAGTGGACTCATACGTCGGCAACAATCACCGCAATGGAGACAAACCATGTTCTCGGACCTCCAATCCTCCTTTTCATCCCGCGAGATTCGCTTCAACCGACTGTGGCAATGACCCCTGGTCTCCACATGTCATGCCCCTCCCTCCCCTGGTTCAGTCGGTACTACAGGGACTCGAGCAGGGCCCGGAGCTCGTCGATACCCTTCTCCTTGAGGGACCCGGCCTCCTTCTCCGCGATGACCGCCAGGATCATCTGCTTCTTGTCCCGGGTCTCCTTCGCCTTCTTCGCCGCTTCCTGCTCCACCAGGCGCACCGCGATGATGTGCTTGACGATCTCGAAAGCTGTCTCGAGCTGCCGGTTCGTCTCGACGAGCCCCGGGTTGACGAAGTCCTCTTCATCCACAGCCTTCAGCGCCCGGTTCAGCGCCTTGGCCAGATCGTTGAGGTTCGCTACCCGATCCTTGTTAGAGGTCAATGGAAGTTCCCAGAGATCCTCCACCACCAGCTGCCCAACCGGAGTCGGGAAACGCAGCTTCCATCGTGACGCCCTCTCGAATAGTTCCATTTCTTGCACCTTTCCCGTTCCTTAGAACGTGATGTTGATGGTGCGGGTAAACGCACCGGAGACCTTGGCATAGACATTGTTGCGCTGGGTCGAGCTGAAGCCCAACCCGCTGAGCTGCTCCCCCTCCTCCTCGGTTCGCATCCGATCCCCGAGGAGCTCGAAGACCTTGCGGTGCTCCCGCAAGTCATCGGAGAGGTACTCGTTGAAGAAGCCCCTCGAGCTGCCGTCCCGCCGGCACCCCTTGAGCATGAAGAACCAGTGTCGATTCCCCGTCGGCTTCCCATCCCAGTGATTCGGAGACAGCATGATCATCTGGACCGGGTGGAAACTCTGCGTCGGCAGACCCCACAGCTCCTTCATAACGGTCCGCATGGGGAGGGATTCGACGATCCGGATCCCGTCTGCCTCGGTGTAGGTGAAACTGGCCACCCGCACCGTCTCCTTTGGCTTGACCTCACGATCACAGGCAAAGGTGGTCAGCACACCGTCGAACTCGAGCTCGACCTCGAACCCGACGTCGATCCGCTCCCGATGCGTGAAGTTGTGGACGCAGAGCCGGTACGTACCGGACCTCATCATGCTTCGCTTGGCGTAGGTGATGTTCTCGACCGCGTTCCTCGAGGTGTTCGGACCAGAGGCCATCACGTTCATGTCCACATCGAGCTCACCCCCAGTGGGAGATCTCCTAGTACAGTACGAGATCTCGTAGCCACGGGGCTCCACGAGATGTAGATCCAGATCATCACTGTTGAACCAGGCCAGGGAGGCCCGGAAGTCCCCGGTCACGTCTCCCCCACGAGCCTTGACCCGCTCCTTGATCGAGTCCGCCAGGTCACCCCGATAGGTCCAGGAGAAGTTGTTGGGCCACTTGAAGAGATGCTTGGCCTCGGGATCGACGGGCGCGACCAGGTTGACCAGGCTGCCACCGTGCCGATTCTCCAGGAGGAGCTCGACCGACGTCGTCTTCGGGAGGATGTCCTGGATGAAGGACTCGATTGGGACAGCCTCGACCTTCTCCAGGCTCTTCGGGCTCTCCACAGTCCTGGAGATGAGCTCGTCGAAAACGTCGGCACCCAAGGACAGCCTGGCGTCCCGATTGGCAAAGAGCACGTTGTTGATCGAGATGTCCGCCATCCGAGCGAAGCGGCGGCCGAGGGCGGAGCCGTAGCCCAGCTCCTCCACCGCTTTGCGGGCCCGCTCGACCATGGCCTTGGTGACCAACGCCTTGGGCCGCCGGTAGTTCTGCGGAGCCACCTTGGCCTCAAACATGCGGACCGCCTCATCCAGGGTCTTGTCTTCAGACAGGTCCACCAGAAGCGTCCCGATGGCGCTGTTACGGATATGGGTGACGGCTGGGTGCAGGTCCTGGCGCCAGGTGAAGAACTCTCTCCATCTTTCCTCGTTGAGTCGAGCATAGGCATGCTTCACCTCGAGGAAGAGCCGGAGCACTGGTTTATGCTCCTCCCCCCGATACAACGAGCCCTGCTCGATGAGCTCGATCACGGTCTCGATGCTGTCGATGCTGATCTCCTCCAGGGCTCGGGCAAAGACGTCCCGTTGCGACCTCTTGTCAGCAAGGACCGGGCCCCGGTCCTTGACGACGCAGTGCTGCGGCAGGACAAGGTGAAAGTGCTCCCAGGTCAGCACCTCCCCATCGACCTCCTGGTAATTCTTGTCCACCCCAACAACCCGCTGGTCATGGAGCAGGACATTCTCGATGGGCGCGGACCGGACAAGCTCACTCATCGCTGCCGCCACCCTATCGTAGGGGTGGCCGACCTTGCAGTCCCAGATCGACACCAGTCTATTGTCGATCACGGCGACCAGGCTCCCCACGGCCCGGATGAAGGACCTGCACGCCTGGCAGTCATGCTCGGTCCGCTCCCGCATCACCGGGTTGGTCCCGGTCGGGAAGCTATCGAGGTAGGTGCTCCAGAGCACCTCCTTCTCCACCTCGGTTCGGAAGAGCGAATGCTCCCGCATCCGCTCGAACTGGCGGCTGACCGCCGTTTTGAGCTCACTGAACATCTGGTTCTTTCCCTTTCCTCAAGCAGGCATTACACTCCATCCATTGCCCCACGAACGGGGGCCGGTTCGAATTTGCCATGTACAGCGCGGAGTGCCCGCACAGCAACTCGACTCTCCAGCAGCCCCTTCTCAGACCCCCGGGTAGCTTCTCCCCGACCTTGACGATCTTCCGGCTCGGGGGAACCCCTGGTATCCGATACTTGTCCAGGCTACCCATCGGACTCCTCCTGCTCACCCAGCCAGCAGCCCGTCGTCATCCACCTCAGTCCCTTCTGCGTCACGTAGCAAGCTCCGCCCCCATACGCATCGAGGCGCGGCCTGGAGCAGGTGAAGGCATACTCGAACCCAACTCCCTCCTGTATGTCGAACCGCCGAAGGTAGCTCTGGATGATGGTGGCAAGCGCCTCGACCTGCACCGATTCATCCGAACGTATCCAGAGGGATAGGGGACCCTTGGAAACCAGGACCCCGGTACCCCAGTTCAGGTCCGCTCCCTGCTCCGTGGCCACGGCGACGATCTCCTCGGGTAGCGCCCCCCGTCCATCCTCATCGTTAGCATTGTCGTCAACGGCCCGAAAGGCATCCAGCAACCACGTCAGCTGGGCCTCATCCGACACCTCGATTCGCATCGAAAGCAACGTATAGTAATCCGCCATCACTCCTCACTTCCCGAAGCCTCGCGCACACTATCCACGTCGACTTCACCCACGAACTGCGCGCGTCGAGACGGCAAGCCGCCGCAGTCATCCGGGTCGATCCAGGGCGGTGGATGATCCGGGTCGGCAATGGTGCGACCCGGTCCGGCGAGCACCAGGTGCCGCCGACCAAAGCAGGAGCTGTCCATCATCGTGTTCCGGTAGAGCAGCACATGATCCGTTGGTATCAAACGATCCACCAAGACCTGCACCGCCATCGGGGCGAAACAGTGCTCGTCGATCAACTCCTCATACTTGATCATCATGACGCTCCTAGCTGTGGAAGGACCAATGAGGTCCGGACTCCGAAGGGAAGTCGACACTGAGGCTACCGTCGCCGAACCCAGCCCCATTGTGGTAGATCATCCCCAGGGTAAACCAAGCAGCCCTGAGAGGCCGTCCGTCCGCATCGGGGTGCTGGCAGTAGACCATGAAGGAGAAGTGGCGGGCATCCATCGTGTCCCCCTCGGCCAGGGGATGGTCCGGCACGAGCAGATTGAGACTCTTGCCCTCAAGCTCCTGATCCCCGAAACGGGCCGCGTAGGCCAGTGCCTTCTCCAGCTTCTGCGTCAGCTCGATCCCGGGATGCTCCGCATCGAGCCTGGCGCACTCCTCCCGTACCCTGCCGAGCCGATACCCGGCCTCCGGTGTCATGTTCAGCATGTCCTCTCTCCTTTCCTTTCATCCTAAAGAACTCAGTGGACAGACACGGTCCTACCAATAGGACCCGTGCTCGGCAGATGTTGCCGTGGTTCTCTTATACCCGGAGCAAGGAGGGGGTTGCGGAGAGGATCAGATGGTCTGGCGTCGCTTGACCAGGGGGAGGCGCGTCTCCCGACGCAGCGGAGGTACGGGGAACGGGGAGCCCACATACTGATAGGTGTAGGCCGAGGCGCGGACCAGGTTGAGGTAGGGGTGCTCGGGCCGCACCCGATCCCGGACCAGAATGGTCACCCGCTTCTCCGCGACACGCCGGACCATAACCCGCTCCCGCATCACGGTGTACCCATGGTGGTCAACGAAGGCTACCTCCGAGATCTGCCGAGTATCGCCTCGATAGATCTGGCCGAGCCCCTCCCCAACATCGGTAGGTATCATGACGTTGCCCCTCCTACTCCAGCAGTGGCGTTCCCAGCAGGCGGAGTGGTCGGACCCCCACCACCGTCCCCGGACGTATTGATTGAACGAATCGCGTCGATCAGCTTCTGGTTCCCACTGTTTTCCGCCACCGCGGTCGTGAGCTTCACCAGCCTCTGCAGCTCACGCAGCTGATCCCGGGCCACTTCAGGCATGGAACGCTGCTCCTCCGGTATGTTCCCACCCTGCCGCCCCAATCCGTAGCCCGCACCCTGCTCCGCCGACCTCTGGAGCCGCTCCGCTTCGGTGACACCACCCTTGATCATACCCGCGTCCTGCCTCAGCATCCGCTCCAGATCCGTCGCACCTACGCCAGGAGCCAACGTCCCCAGAGCGTTCCGTTTCTGGAGCTCGGCCATGACACCGGTCACGCCACCCTCCCCCTCCCGCTCCAGACGCCGCGCCATCTCGAGCTGGAACCGGCGCTGGGCCGACACGCTGCCTTCCAGCTCCACACCAGCACCCTGGAAGATGCTTGCCAGCACCCTCCGACCCCGATCCCCCTGCTGATCCCCGAGCTCTCGATAGACCCGATTCATCCGGTTGATGGCGGCGGCATGGTACACCCCGGGTCCACCCTCCTCCTTGGACAGGACCCCGGCCAGGTTGGCACCTTCCTCGGTGTGGCCATACTTGATGAGCCAGTTCAGGAGACCCTCCCGATCCTGCTTGCCTTCGGACTGCCGCCCCACATGTGCCATGAACTCGTCCAGAGCGGCTCCCTCCACCCGCCCCTTGACGTCGTTCAGGTTCTGGCCAAGCCAGTTCTGCAGCTCCTTGGCCTTGATCTTGGCATTGGTATCGATAATGTCTCGGGCCATAACCCTGCTACGCTCGAGATGACTAGCCATGTCCCGCATCGTCTCATCGTTATCGAGACCGAGCTGCAGCGCACGACGCTCCACGGTGCTCAGATCGGTGCCCTGGAACACGCTCGGGGCATTGGCCCCGCCACGGGCCTCCGCCAGCAAGCCGAGCTGAGTCCGAGCCTCTTCCCGACTGAGGCCGGCAATGGGGTCGTTGGGGTCCGCAGCTGCAGCCCTGATATAGCGCTGGAGCTCCCCACCGGGAGTGGCGGTGGCCGCAGTCATCAAACCGGCATAGTCCGGGCTGGACTGTCGCTCCCGAGCCCGGCCCAGCGCCCACGCCGCCACCCCGCCTCCCGCACCCCATGCCAGTATGCCAGCACCGGTTCCCAGAGCCGTAGCATTCTGCGCCCACCGCCCCCCACTACGCTGCTGCATCCGGAGGATAAGGTTCTCCTGTTGTGCTTGACCACGCGCCAAGCGCTCCCCGAGCCCTTCAATACTAGTGCCGCCCACGCCGGATAGTGGGGATTTGTAGCCTCCGGTGAGACTCCCCTCCGCTATCCCCAAAATGGCCGCCCGCTCCTCCCAACTCTTTCCCTCGGTCAAATGACGAAACTCGGTAGACTCCCGACGCAGAAACTCGATCCGCTTGTTGAGGAAGTCGGCCCTAGCCTCCGTGGTCATCGAGGGGCGCAGAGCCATCGCGTCCCCCACCGACTCATAGCCAAAACGACCGCCAAAGCCGAAACCGGCTGCCTCCTTGTTGAGGACTACGGCCCGCGCCACATCGCTCTGGAGCCGTGACAGCCCACCCGTATCAAGACCGAGATTGCTAGGAGTGATAGCTTGGACTCTGCCTGTCATCTGCTCCCAGTACTGCTGTTGCTGTTCCGGTGTCGCCCCCTCCCGAAGCTCGCCGTAGCGATACGCCCCCATTCGCTCCAGCCTGGTCTGCAAGCCGGGGGCTCGGATACCCAGGGCCACCCCGAGCCGCCCAGCCAGCGTGGTCGGTGCACCGCCTCCGGCCGGTACCGACCTGCGGAACGCAGCGAGCTCGGCATCGGTAGCCAGCGCCGCACCGGGCCCCATCCGTCCGGTCCGGGCCAGCTCGGTGGCTGCCTGCTGCGCCGCGGCGGAGACATGAGTGTTGACGGTGCCCTCGATCTCGGACGTGAGCCGATCCACTCGTTCGGTGAGGACAGTGACCATATCATCGCCAACCTGGCGAAGCGGCCCCTCCACGTCACGCTCCCACATGTTGCTGACCCGGTTCCGGAGCCCGCGCAACCCGGTCCGCTCCCGCATCCGGCCCATGGCCTCGTTCTCCATGGTCTGCCGGAACCGGACCGACCTCTCCTCCATGATCGCGGGGAGCTCCCGGGTGTACTGCACCATGGCCTCAACCTGGGCCTGTGACATGTTCTGACTCCGACGGAGCCAGCGCTGCATGATGGGGTCCTCCAGGGACAGGCCCCGGGCCTGCTCGAAGTGCTGCCCGAGCAACCCCATCATGACCCCCTCCCCACCCTCCTCGAGCAGCTGGCCCCGGAGCCGCTCCTCCTCCGCAAAGAACTCTGACCTACGACCCCCACTCTGCGCGATGTTGTGACGTGCAATGGTTCGTAGCTCCCGGATCGAGATCTGGCCCGATGCCGCCCGCTGCATCAGCTCCCGATTGATCCCACCGGTGGTCGGATCCCAGAGCCCGGCCAGCATGGGTCGCCCCACGCCTCGAGCAAAGAACCGGGTGTTGGTCTCCATCATCTGTCCCGCAAAGGCCTGGGCCGCCGCGGTGCCGGTCAGCCCGCCCGTCGCCTCGGACAGCATCTCCTCGGAGAGCGCGCCGGTCCCCACGGCGAGTGCAACGTTACCGGCCATGCCCTGGAGCGCGCCGGCACCGACCCTGCCCCGCATACCGTACATCCGACCCATCTGGGCGCCCTGCATCCCGATCTGCTGCATCTCGGCCATACCGATGCCGCTGGCCCCCGAGATCATCCTGGTCCGCATCAGGCTGGCACTGATGTCCTGGCCCCGGAAGAATCCCATGGAGCGCTGCTGCTCCAGGTACTCCGTCGCCCCCTCCAACGAGGTGTGCAGCGTCTCCGCGATCTCCTTCAGCCCCCCGACCAGATCCCGGAACCGCTGCTTGAACTGCTGCGCGCCCTGCACCCCACGGTACAGCCGCATCTGGGAAGTCTTCTCGAGGACCCGGGTCAGGTCGTCAACCTGGGCAAAGATGTCCTCACCCGCCATCTCCCGGATCATGGTGGAGACGTCACCCATCTCCCGGGACGAGAACCCCATACCGCCACGGCCACTGCCAACGCCCATGCGTTGGCCGAACTGCTGCCGCATCACCCGGTTCACGTTCTGCCGCTCCTGGAACCCGGCGTAGACATTCTCCCCACCGAACTGGGCCACCTCGAGCGCACCGAGAGCCATCATGCCCGGGATGCCACCAGCAGCGGCCAGCATCGGCCCACCGATCCCGAAGAGTCCAGCGGCTCCGGCTCCCATGGCTCCCAGATTGCCCACAGTGCTGAGACCTCGACCCATGGTGGTGGCGAAGGCGAGACCCCCACCTACCATGCTCTCCGCGATGTGCTGGGAGGGGAAGGTGCCCATGGAGGCGTTGGGCAGCCCCATCGCCATCCCCATCATGCCGCCGTGCGGATTGATCATCTGGGAGTAGGCCGCGTTCCCCATGAACATCTGCTGCTGCTGCATGGCCATCGCAGCGATCTGGTTCGACGTCATCGGCATCGGGTCGAGTCTCCTGGTCCAGCTTACCACGTGGAAGTGCGGGGATGCAGCTCGTTATAAGAACTATGGAAAGGAGGAGACATGATCTCCTTGATGCTCTTCATCCCAACCCTTCTGGTCGCCTACGGCGGCCTGAAGGCCCTAGAGATGACCTGCACCCGCGTGCAGGCCGTCTTCGAGGCGGACCGCGTCTCGATGGCCGCGGTGTGTGAGCGGCACACCGCGGAGGAGGTTGCCCAGGTTCGGGCGACCTACAAAGACTGGATAGAAAGGAGGCTGCGGTCCCGCGACCTCTGATCCCCCACCTCTGGCCCCGTCTCGCGGGCCAATTCCTTAGCCAGCTAAGAAACGGGGACCGGACGGGCCACCCCATCCGGTCCCTCAATAGCCTCATTCACTCAGCCCTCCTCTGCTGAGCCCAACACGGACCCGACGAGTAGGCAGTTGATACGGCTCAACCACCTGCTTCATCCTTATACCCCGAGCCCGAGCCGGTTTTCATGCAAGAACAGCAAAATTGCTGGGATAAGGCCCATGGGAGCTGAAGCGCAGGCGCAAGGGCGAAGTCCCGGCTCTCAGGCTTCGGAGCTGCCCCGGGGTGTTTCCTTTAGGTGCCCAAGCATCCACATCGCGTAGTTCGCAATGGCGTTACGCTCAAGCTGGAGCAGGCCCTCCCGAAAGTCGTTCCGGACCAGGCACTGCTCGTACTCCTGGATGGAAGCACGGACTCGAGCCAGGTCCGCGTCGGGTCCCTGCTCCTCGGACTCGACGGGACGGCGCAGGACAAGATGTGCACTGATCATGGGAATCAGGTTACGATGAATGGGTACGGTTCACAACCGAAATGGAACGGAGGCTGCGATGCGACGATTCATGCAAAGAGGGGTACGGACCCCGCTGATAGTGGAGATAGGGGTACGTGGTCGCGTGGTCCGGGTCCGGCGCGGGCTCCCGGACCAGGACCTGGCGGACGGGGAGAAGTGCGAGGTCTGTGACTCCGAGACCGCGGCACTGCGCAGGGCCGATGCCCTCATCCTGCAAACGATCCGAGGTGGCTACGGAGAGGTGGATGAGTCCGGGAGCTGGCTGCAGGGTGAAGAGTCCCGGTTCGACTTCGACTACCCGGACCAGCTGGACCACCTCGCCCGACCCCAACAGGTCGAAGACCTCGAAGCAACACCGCACCGGATACATGTAGTGGGACGCGGCACACGGGATACCCTGGTAATCTGGGGAAGCCAGAATGGCCACCAGATCCGTAGTACGAGAGGGGCCCACCTACACCCACGCCTACCCTACATCGACCAAGCCCTGAACCGACTCCGAGTACCACCATGCTCCGTCCTGCGGGGCAAGCTCTACCTGAAGGACCGGGAGCTGCTCAGCCAGATCGTCCGAGGACCCCTACAGCAAAGCCTGAAGCTGCAACGCTCCATGCTTCCCGACTCCCGACCCCGACTCTGCCTCTACCTGATCCTGTACTGGGATGGGGCCGATGCATTGGGGGACACCAGGGTCTGGTGCGAGAGGCTCGACGCGCTGTCCGGTGGTGCACCGGACATCGAGATGGCCCGAGTCCGCTCCGAGCCGGCACCACCCGTCTCAGAGCTGCCGGACCAAGGTTTCATCCTGACCCTGGCGGAAGCCGGTGGGGTAGCCGCATATGATCCGCTACGCAAAGGAAGCATCGATGGTGCGCTGTGGCAACCCGGGCAGACCCGCACCATGCTTGTAATCTACGACCCGGATGGCCGGGCCGGGTGGCGCTTCGGCGGCAGCGCGGAACGAGCCTCCACCACCCCGAAGCACCTGGCACTCTACGCGCCGGAGCCCGATGGACCCCGATATGCCGGGGTGCTACCCATGACGAGCTGCGCCACCACCGACCTGGATCCGGACCGGGTCCTGACCAACGCGCAGCGCTGGAACGGGATCGTGGGCACCGCCCGGGTCAGGTACAGCGAAGAGGAGAGGGGAAAGCTGCTCAGGGCTCGGATGGTGCGGTGGCTCGGAGACGGTCCACCGGATCAGACCTGACGCGCTTCCTCCGGTGTAACGACACTATTGAGGTCCTCGGCTCCGACCTCCACGGTCTCCGTGGTCTCCACAGGCTCCGGGTCCGGTACCGAGAACTGGGCCCCGGCCTGTTCGGCCCGCTTTGCCAGGATCCGTCGCTTGGCCTCCTCCTGCATCTCTCGACGCTGGGCCACGGCCTCCTCCCGACCCTGCTCCGCCCTGCTGAGCATGTCCTCCATGTGCTTCCGGCACATCTCGGCAAACTGCTCCTCCGAGATCCGACCCGTGGACTTCGCGATGTCGGCTAGCGCAAGCACGGTTGCGGACACGTTCACGGCCCGGTTCACCAGCTCCTTCTGGTTCGCGTAGAGCGTGGGCAGGTTCATGGCCAGGACCTGGTCGATCTGACCTATAGCCTGCTCAAGCCGGGCCAGCCGGGCCGTCAGGCCCTGCCCCCCTTCCTTTCCGTGGAGGTCGGCTACCTGTTCCTTTCGCAGCTCCCGCTCCCCGGACACTAGCCTTTTTGGCTTTCGGACGCTTCGCCGTGCTCCTCTTCTGCCTTGTCTTTCTGGGCTCATTCCTCTCTCCACTCCCGGATTCCGGAACCAGGATGTTCTCGATACGAGCTATCTCATCCCGAATCGGCGCCATGCAACGCTTCTCGATCTCGGACAGTACATCGCTGAGCTCCCTGGTGCCGCCCTCGCCGTAGCGGTACGACACCGCCTGTTGCGGGGTACGTTGCTCATCTCCGGTCAGGAGCAGCTCGTACACCGCTATCCGCAGCTTCAGCGCGGCGTAGCGTTCCATGAGCTCGGCGAACTTCATGGGCTGCATCCTACGCCCGCAACAGGTTGAGGAAGGTCTTCTCCAGATCGGCCCCCGTTGACAGATCCTGATAGATCCGGTGCAACGGGTAGTAGAGCCGGACCCACAGCTTCCGCTCCTTCCGCATCAGCTCGCCGCCGTGGTTCTTCAACTGCTCCCGAATAGTGGCGGTGTGGATGCTCTCCCTCGGCGTCTTCATGTAAATATCGGCATCCGTGTTCAGGCGGACGAAGAAGCGAGTCATGACCCGCGCCCAGTTCTGGTACGTCAAGCGGAACAGAAGCGCGTCCCCCAAGGAGTCCACTGGCCACGCCTTCCGACATATCGGGCACACCGCCTTCATGAGCCTGTACGAGATCAGCTCATGAGGAATGATACCTGGACACGCACGATCCGGGCAAGGCCGGGCCGGCTCGTCGCACTCCCCGGACCCCGACTTGCCGCTGCGGTGCACGACGAGCGACCCGGGGAAGTGAGTGTGCTGGCTCCGCTCCTTTCCGAAAAGGAACTCGAGCTTGTAGGTAGCCTTGATGGTCTTGGGGAACAGGTTGCGCAGTGCGGCCCGACGCTGCTCGATACTCTCGAGCTCCTCCGCCGAGAGCTCCGGGATCGCTTCACCCCGGGCCTGTCTCAGCATCAGCGCCATGTCCTCACGCGGACCAAAGAACTGGCTCATCGTCCTCTCCTACGAGGTCCGCACGAGGTGGGCGCCCTTCTGCCGTTTGCCCGCCTCGCCGATCTTCCCTTCAGGTGCGACTCGTAATGAGTGTGGTTCCAAAGGGTAGGAAACCACCTCGCCGTTAACAACTTCCCCTCCGATTTTATTACGGTTTTTGCCCCCCCTCGGTTTCCCGGGGGAGGCTGGCTGGGACCGGCCCGCGTTCGGAATGGGGGCCGTGGGGTGCACCTGGATCTCTCTCCTATGTTCTAACAATACGGTGGCCATGTCAAGAAAACGACACAGCTCGAGCACGGAATCTCGCAGGGCCTCGGACCAAAGCTGGAAGTTCCAGGTATAACCCAATCTACCGTCGCCCAGGGCCATGTACTGCTGACAGATGTGCAGACGCCATTTGGGGTCGCCCAGCGTCTGCTGCCTCCGCTCCTCCCGCAGGAGCAAAGCAACTACCCAGATCCAGGACGACTCATCGTGGATGCGGAGAATGAGCTTGAGCCCGCCGCTGCCGATCACGCTCGACTTCGTCTGGAACCGGGTACCGACACGGGTCAGCGCCAGCTCCAGCTCCTCGACAAGAGACGGCTCAGTTGGGGCCGACACCGGCGGACTGATCCCCGTACTCGAGCTCGGACTGGGCTCCGACTTCTGACTCGGCTCGTTCCGCTCCGTGTCCATCGTCAGCCCCCTTCCTGCGGAGCCGGGCCAGACCCTCCCGGACCTCGTCCCAGGTCGCGCTCGCCCGGAACGTCAGCTTGCCGGTCCTGGCCCTCGTCTCGAATCCGGTGTCGGTCACCACCAGAGCCCCGTAGGTCTCCGGCTCCGTCTCCTGATCCTCGGTCAACAGCCCCGAAACGTAGAGCTCCCTCTTCTCCCGCAACATTCCTGCCTCCTTCCCATAGAAGCTGGACCATGATGCCCAGCTCGGCCTTTCCAATGACCTGCCTCCGACTCCTGCAACACATCAGGATCAGCTGCTCCGTACGCAGCCCCTGCACCTCCACCAACGGTAGGTTGAACAGGCTGATCACGCGCTCCGGATGCGTCTCCCCGATCCACCCCATCACCTCGACCACGGAGCCGCAGAACCAGCCAACACCGTACAGACCTCGAGACGCCGCCGCCGTGAAGATGCGATGTATCGACTCGAGCGGGGCATCGCCGGACCGCTCCTCGAGCTCCTCGAGCCGCACGTGCTGCAGCAGACCCCAAGGATCCCGTATCCGTCGGGTCTCCTCGGCGCCCAGCAGGGCCTCCGCATCCTCCCTGCCGTGGTACACCACCCGGATCCGCACCGTCTCCCCACTACCGGTCACATGCAGCTCGGAGACATGATCGCCGAGGCACAGCGCCGCGGCCACCGCCTCGATCAAATGGTCCCGAGACGGGACCTCGTTCAACATGAAGGAGCGTTCCAGCCTCATAGCTGCCTGACCTCCGGCTTCTGCTCGTCGTGCACCCGCTGCAGATTCCGCACGAAGTCCTCGATAAGGGCCGTGATCGTCACCCCTCTGAGCTCGGAGTAGTACAGTAGCCAGTCCTTCAGACCGGCATCCAGCCTACAGCTGAGCCTGGCTGTCTTCTGCCGCCGCATCCGCCACCGCCAACACATCACCCAACTCGATCACGAACTCGTCGGGACCGATACAGTGTTGTCGCCGCAAGGCCTGACCCGTGTGGGTCTCCTTGAGGTACCGGATGTACAGGACCCGGTCCCCGACCCTGACCCCTGCCTCGGACAGCGGGATCACCACACCATCCCGACAAATCGGGTAGCGTCGGCTCACCTCGCCGGAGTGATCCACGGCGTGGAAACAGGTCCCGACCGCCAGGACGGTACCCCACTGCCCGACGTGCTCCACGGACCCGGCCGGTACGATGACACCACTCTCGCGTACCTGCTCCCCATCCTCAGCCGGGTCGAAGCGGACGAGGAAGCGAGGCCCGAGCGGCCGGAACCCCATCAGTACCCCCCACCGAGATCGGTGGCATCGAGCGGGAGATCGGGGAACGCATCGAGCACTGGTTCCGGCACCGCGGTGGCACCCGTGGTGACGCCATCCGTCGGCAACGCGCCACTCCGCTTCTGTGTCGCGTCGGTCGAGTCCAACGCCGCCAGGATCTGCCCCTTCAGCTTCTCGTTGGGCTCCGCCTTCTTCTCCCAGACATCGGCCGGGAGCATCCAGACCCGATCCCGCCCGATCCGAATGCCGAGGGAAGACACGAGCCTGCCCTTGGAGTCGGTGCACTGCACCAGAAAGGTCTCGACCCGGACCGCACCGAAGAACTCGTTCGGTTTGCCTACTGGATGCCGGAGCAGCCGCCCCGTCGCACCACGACCCATGGAACCACGTGCCATCACTTCCTCCACATTCTCTGCACAACGGCTCCGCCGGAGCCAACACCCAGCTCCAACCGGAGCCCATTATCCAGGACCAGCGTCTTGATCACCCTGGAAGACTCGGTTCCAGGGAGAGAAAGAGATTCATTCTCGAACACGACTCGAGCCACTCCGTGATCACGAAGTACGGCGCCAACCAGCTCATTGCTGGGATTGATCTGATCGGGCAGACCCTGGCCCGTGAGGGCCGCGTAGAGCTCACGCACGGTGTAGAGCTCCGGATCGGACCCGGAGGCGGACAAGCGGTCCGAGCCCCTGAGCACGGGACGCACCGCACCGCGTGCATCGCACCGAGGACAGACCGTCTCGGCCATGGGGAGTCGGAGCAGCAGGTGTGCCGACGCCGGCTCGTGCTCGACCCCGGACAGGCCGAACGAGGCATCGCACCGATCGCACCGATAGCCACCGATTTTGATCATACCTGCTCTCCATAGCGGGACGGCAGCTCGCCTGGACCGAGCCCCTCGACCAGGAGCTCATCCTCGTCCAGGCCCATGTCCACACCGGACTCGGCCAGGATCGCACCGAGGTCATCCGGAGCCAGCTCGCCCTCCGCCACTCTACGTTCAGCATCCCGAAGCAGGCTGGCCAGGGCCTCGGTGTCCACCATCCGCGGGACCCCGTGCACCGGTTGGTCCAGCAACTGCGCATCGAACAGAATCGAATCGTCTTCCTCCGGCTCCACCGGCATCCGAGGCGCCACGGTCCCCGGGGTGCGTGGACGTGGAGCTGGGGGCGCCGCCTCCTCGACCGTCTCCATGGCGCTATGCAACAGCGCCAGAAGCTGCTCATAGGTCTCCGGGGCGATCCGGATCTGGAACTCGTGGCCATCGACCTCCACCAACATGAACCGGGAGAGCCCGGCACGGATGTCCAGAGCCTCGGCCACACCCAGCACACGCACATCCTTCACGGTCGACCTCCGTAGGGTGGTGCAATGGGCGATGTCATGACACGGGCCGAAAGGGACATTCCGAGCCGACCCAGAGCCTGCTCGATGGCTCCGAGCCGATCCACGGCCTCCGTCATCCGGATCAACAAGAAGCACTCCTGAGTCGACTCGTCATATGCCCGGCAGGCCGCTGTGCAAGGTTGGCGGCCAGCATGTAGCCAGCAATCGATTTTACGTGCTGGCTCCGCCTTTCGAAAGGGTCCCATCTCAGTTCACCCCACCATTCCCCTGGACACGCAAGGCCCGCCGTGCCTCCAGGACCGTTGCGTCCGGATCCGCCACGGCCCGAACCACGGTCTCGAACAGGTTCCGAGTGGACAAGGCGAGCAGTGCGGTCAAATACTCCAGGTTCTTCGGGTCCGTGCTCTTCGGAACCAGACCGAACCGCACCAGGGCGGACCCTACCTGTGGAGACACGTCCTGGGCCAGGTGCAGCAGGAGAGCACGGAATCCCCGCATATCCAGGACCCGATCCCCGAATGGCACCAGGATCAGATCCTCCGAGCTCCCGTCCCACCCGCACAGGGCACAGTGCACCGGACGCACGCCTACCACGACAACATCCTTGTCATCGTAGGGGTACCGGCAATTCGGGCATATCGTCAGCGTCGCCATCTTCGTCTGAGAGCCTCTCTCAATTGACTACGGAAGCTGGGTGCGGCGTGCTCCGTCACCACCAGGGGGCCACGTTGCCGCTCCGCAACCAGCGCCTTATGGATGTCCTCTTCCTCCCGCCGCTGCTCCTGCTCCACGTAAGGCAGCAACGCCTTCCGATAATTGGTAAACGCGCTCCGCACCGCGGTCGCCGAGCTCTCCGGTGAGGTCAATACGGCCTGCACCAACAAGAAGGTCTCCAGGAACCGGGCCGTCTCCTGACGCATCTGAACCAGCAAGCAGAGGGCCTCCATGACAGACCCCGGCTCGGGCGGACGCTCTATGGTCCGCAGATAGAGGTTGGCCCTGGCCCAACCGAGCGGGGTCCCTAACCATTTCCCAACACCTCGGGCAACGACAGCTTGCGGACCCGATCATCGAACCACTTCCCGTTGAGCTGGATCAACGAGATGAATCGAAGCGGGCGCTCCAGGATGAAGTCGAGGCGTTTGAGGAACCCCTCCTTGACGAACTGGCCGTTGGACCGAAACGCGGGTAGCACCATCTGCGTCTTCGGGTCCTCGTAGCTATACAGGGACGCCGCCAGCTGCATGAAACCGAGCCGGTCCTGGAGGTACATCGGGCTCCCCGTGGCCTGGTACAGCATCTCCAGGATGTCCTGGGTGTCGCCGGGGGTCAACGATCGAAAGGTCACCGTGATCCGGTCATTGATCCGAACCCGCTGCCGAGCCTCGCCGTGCAGGATCAGGGTCTCCCAGTTCAAGGACTCCGCGTTCGTCTCGACCCACTCCTTGTACTTCTCCCTCCGCTCCCTGCCCTCCCGCCCCGTACCAAAGATGGCCTCGAGCTCGGCTTGAACCTCCTGCTGCAGCAGACGATCCATCTCATCGTCCTGAAGCGCGTCACGGACCTCCCGATCCTTGTCCCGATCCGGAGTATCCGGAACGACGGGCGGGGGCAGGGGTCCCACCGGCGGGGGCTGCTGCATTGCCTCGTCCAACGCCTGGAACCCAGCCGCGGCCTCGTCCCGAGTCATCCGGTTCGGCTTGGGGACGGCCAGCTCCGTGATCGGGACACCGGCCCCGGCACGCATCTGGGCCGGGGGCATGCCCGGTGTCGGCGGCTGCTTCAGCGCCCACGGTGGTATGACCCCGTGTGACGGCTGAACATAGCTCTGGGGCGACCCGGTTCCGAGCTGCACCTCACCGTCCTGGGGTGATGCCGGCCTACCACGCGGGGGGAAGTCCGGAGGCTGAGCCTGCCGGGCCCGGGCCATCACCAGCTCCATCTCCAGTTGCCGTATTCTCTCCTGTTCGTCCGCCACTTCGGCTCCCTTTCTCCCGGATCAGGTAATCCCCGAACAACCGCTCCCGGACCAGATTCAGGAATGCGACCTGGGGTACCGTCATCGGCATGAGGCCGTAGCTCACCAGGTGCTCCCAGAGCCGACCCGTTTCGGCACGGAGACCTCGGTGGATCCAGACTTCCTCGAGCTGCTTCTCGGTGATCAGCCCCATGCCCGGACTCTAAGTCGGGCCGATCCCGCTGTCAAGGAGAAATGTGCGGACACTGTACACCCAGATCAAAAAGTCGGACCCGTGCCGTTATAAGCATGCTGGAAAGGAGACAAACAATGTCTCAGGTAGGAACCTGGTTCCGAGCCCTGGTGCTCGGAACACTATACATGGCAACGAACCTCGCTCGGGGAATGAGCGAGGAGAATGCCTGGCAGCTCGCTGCCAGGCGGACACTGGCGGGGTGCCCGTCCCGCCACTTCGAGCCCGACCTGGAAGAGATCGGCATGGAGCTCAGCTCCACCATGATCCGCTTCCGGGACGGGACCGCCACCCGGACCCCTACCGGGTGGAAGCTCGCCAAGTTTCCCACCTAGCCGCATCCCGCGGCACTTCCATTAGCACCCTATTGGTTGCCCCATTCCAGTCCATAACAATAGAAACGGTCGGAATCATTGAGCTCTATTGGCCGCTTATTGATCACTAAAGGCGTAAAACGAGGAGGCTATCGTGTCATAAGAATTATGGAAAGGAGCACAAACAATGCTCACAGACCTCAGGGAGGAGGAGGTTGTGGAGATCCGCAACTTCCTCAGCGAGAGAGAGGCGCAACGCCGCGCCGCTCTGTCGCCCGTAGAACGGGCGATAGAGGATTATGATTCTGAATCGCCTCGATCGATCGTGAGATTGATCGAGGCAGTTGAGGAGCAGGAGCGCGCCGAGAGGCGCGCGGATCTGGTGCCCAAGCTGATCGGGGGCGCCGCCCTAGTCGGCCTCATCGGCGCCGAGGTCCTCGCCATCCGGGCGGCCCTCAAGGCCCCCCGGACCCGGCGCGGCGCGATCATGCGCGCCGCCATCAAATGGCTCACCCGCTAGCAGAGCGGGGTCGGAGCTCCCTCCCCAGCCGCACTCGCGGCATTTCCCTTAGCACGGTATAAGCAATGTGTGGAAGCAGTGCTCACCTCCCCCATAGCCAGGGGTGTCCCCCTTTGAAGCGGAGCGCTGCTTCCACATCTCTTACCTGGCTAAAAGAAGGGCCCCGGGGATGAGCCGGGGCCGGATGGAAAGGAGGGGGGACCGGCGCGGGAGGGGACTGCGCCGAGTCCCCTGGTAGAGTAAACGAAGCCTATCACGGGTCCCGGCGTTGCGCCAGGGCCCGCGCAACGGGTGCGTAGCTCCGACGATGTTGCGGGGAGGCCCCGTAGGCCTGGAGCGCCACGAGGTGGGTCGGCGTGCCGTAGCCCATGTTGGTCTCAAAGCCGTAGGGCTCGTAGGTGGGATCCGCGGCGAGACGTCGCATCATGGAGTCCCGGGCCACCTTGGCCAGCACACTGGCCGCAGCAATGCTGGGGACCGCAGTGTCCCCATTCACGATGCAGCGTTGCCGCAGCTTCGGAATGCCACGAAAGGGCCGAGCCCCGTCAACATAGAGCTTGGCGTCTGGGAACCGCTCCCAGCACCGGGAGACCAGGTGGACCCCGAGCCAGGACCATGCCTGATCCACCCCGAGCCGGTCCAGCAGCCTGGGGCCGGTGGCGGCCAGGCACCAGTACTTGGCCTCAGCCACGATCCGAGGCACGACAGCTTCCCGCTGCTCCGCGCTCATCTTCTTGGAATCCCGGACCGCCTCGATCCGTTGATCCACATCCAGGATCACGGCCCCCATCACCAGGGGGCCGGCAAGGGCCCCGTTCCCCACCTCGTCAACCCCGAGCACGAGGTATGTACTCATCCCTCCACCTCAACTTCCACAGCCACCACTGCAGGAGGCACCTCATGCTATCACTCAACAAACGGAGCATGCCGAGCACGTAAAGCAGCTTCCAGAAAACCGTGTTCATCGCTTCCCTCCTATCTATGTCTCGATGCTCGGCCGATACTCGTCCCGAGTCATATCCCAGGTCCACGCCACGGCATCCGACGCCGTCTGCACATCAGGAGGTACTCGAAGCAGATACCGACGCCGGATACCGTCGTGCTCCGTCGCATCGGTAACCTCGACCGCGACCAGCGGCTCGTCATCGGGCAGCTCCAACCGATAGAGGCAGCCCCGTTCGTCACGGGACACGACCCGCGCCCCGTCCAGGACTCGCTCCAGCCCGACCCTCTCGATCATGACACGCCGAATCTCAGCGTTAGACTCACTCAACACCTCGTCTCGGGTCAGCTCGTCGGAGCACAGGATCACCCGTTCCGGTACCCGAACCCCGTGCCAAGCGTAAACACCCCAACCATCGGGGTAACCAATAGCCAGGGCATCGGGACAGTGAAGCCGACCGCGCTCATCGAGATGGAGCGAGGTCGGCAGTGGGGTCACCACAGCAACATCGCTGCATGGCCACCACCACCCGATCAGCGAAGCGAGCCGGATCAACCCATCCAGCGGTGAGATGTCGATCCCGCAAACCTCACCGAAATAAATATAGAATCCAAGCCAGGGCGCATCATGCACCCCGTAGGCAACCCAATTGACCGAGTCCCAGACCACGGCCCGAACCGAGTCCAGGACCGAGCCCCAAACCGAGTCCAGGACCGAGCCCCGAACCGAGTCCAGGACCGAGTCCAGGACCGAGTCCAGGACCGAGGCCCGGACCGAGGCCCGGACCGAGCCCCGGACCGAGTCCAGGACCGAGGCCCGGACCGAGGCCCGGACCGAGGCCAGGACCGAGGCCAGGACCGAGGCCCGGACCGAGAAGCTACGGAGCACTACGGTACAAAGCACACCGGCCATCGGCGATGTGCTCTTCACTATCTGTGTCGGAGGCAGTAGGCCACCGGCCCGGTAGGCAGCGTTGATCGCTGGGCGAACCCGACGCAGGTCGATTCGACCGTCTCCCGTCGCTAGGCCGATCCGGGTCCAACGCTCGGCATAGACCGGCAGGAGCGCCTCCTGCTCAGAAGTCAGTGCCTCAATCCGCGACACGACGAAGCTCCGTGGGGTGATACTCCCGCTGCCGCACCACCCGGTACAGGCCCGGATCGAGGTCGATCCAGGCGTGCTCCTCATGCTCCAGCCGCGTTGCCTCACGCACCCGAAGCAGCATTGCGGCCTGCGCGACGTAGAGCGCCGCCGCGATGGCGGGGACCGCATGGGCGTGCCCCGTCGCCTCGCCCTCCGCGAGAATCAGCCGGCCACGCCCGTCCGGCTCGACCTCGGTGTACTCCTCGGACATCTCGCTCTCGTCCATCCGGACAAGCAGCACGTCTCCCTGTCTCACCTGCTTCATCATTCCTCCTTTCCAGCCATATAGGTGTGTCCCATAGGCTTCGTCGGTAGATCCGGTCTCACGATGGTGGGCCGGCGCCATGCTGTCTTCCGCAGAGTCCGTCCCGGCCCATGGGGTTGATTCACGAAGGCACCCTTGCGTACATGGGAGTAGGCCAGCTCCCTGCCCCCTCCCTCCCCTGCCTTCCAGCTCTTCGAGACCCGATAGCTCGAGGTCAGCGTTCCACCGACCCAACGCTCCCAGTCCGTGAACTGTCTAGCGGCCTCCCGCTTCTTCATCCGCTTCCGCTGCCTCTCCGGAGCCGGAGCATGGCCCTGCCTCTTGATGATATCGGCTCCTGGCAAGGACAGGTAGAGCAACAGATTCAGCAAGAATAGCGACAGATAGGCATAGAACTGGGAGTCGAGCACGGGATGACCGCACACGATATATGCGGAGCGGTGCGTCCGGTCCGCGTCCCGAACGCACTCCTCCCAGCCCCGGATCGTATCGCACGCCTCCTGGATCGAATGCTCGGTCATCGCGAAGTCGGAGACGGAAAAGGACCAGCCCGGGCCCTCCTCAGGATGCATGGAGGCCCCCACACTGGACAGGAGCAGAGTACGCCGGGTCCGCTCGAGATCTACCACATACTCCTCGTATTCGGAGACCAACAAGGCCTCCAAGGTGACCGCCATCCCCTGCTCCTGGTAGGCGAACGCGCCTGGCGGGAGTAGGATGCCGAAGGCCGGAAGCGGGAGTCGGATACTATCGGGGTCCGTGACCTTCAACGTTGTGTCGTGAAGCGCCGAGACCAGATCCAGACTCGGCTCGATCCAGCACGGGGTATCCGATAGCTCGAACATCTTGAAGATGAGGTAGCCTACGGACACCGAGCCCCACTCGAGACGGGACGGCCCAGAACCCCCTACTGAGCCCCGTAGCAGATCGACACAATCCAGCCCGGCCCCAGTACGCCTCCAACGATGCGTGCATAGCTGCAACAGGTGGCTCATCCCTACCGGGACCTCACCCCCGGACACCGCGAGGAGCTCCCACATCAGGAAGGCCAGGGCCGGCTTGATGAAGGGCTGTCCCTTCAACCCGACACTGTTGGCCATCCTGACCATCCAATCCCGCTCCTGTCTCGTCGGGAGCTCGCGTACCTGACGAGAGCCCAGCTCCCGGCCCTGGACATGAGCCAGCAGCTTGAGCAATTTGGGGTTGTCCGGCCCCAGGACCTCGCCGAGCTCCCCGAAATCCAATCGAATACTTCCATTCTCCTTCATGGGTCACTCCTTTCCACAGTAAGGAACCCAACTGCTTATAACGATAAGCAGCTAAGAGTTGGGCGCGAGACGCGCCCGAAGGAAGGTAGGAATGGATCAGGCCGCCTGTATCCGAGCAGGCCTGCGCAGACGAATCGTGGCGGGACGCGAAAGCTCGAGGCGGGAGAGCCGGCGCAGCTCCTGGTTCCGGGCCAGCTCGGCCTCCCTGCGGAACCACTTCTCGTAGCGCTCCTGCGTCATCGTGGATCCGTCGTCCCAGTGCGGTGGCATCTCGGTCTCCCAGTAAAGCCCGCAGCGGCAGACCCCGTTATCGGCTCGTGTCCCCGGGCGATACCCTGGGCACGGCTCCTTCTTCCTCTCCTTTGTCGACATCGTTGTCTCCCTCCACCAGGACCCGCTCCACGATGGACCGACCCTGGCCAAGCTCGTACACCCTCCGGAACCTGGGTAGGCTCGACACGATTGTCGCGCCGTACCCCTTCTCGATCAATCTGGAATCGGCAATCACGATGACGCCGACATCGGTCTCCGACCGGATGAGGCGGCCCGCACCCTGACGCAGGGCAAGCGTGGCCATGGGCACGCTGAGATCCATGAATACGTTGCCGCCGCTCCGCTGCACCAGCTCCTGTCTCGCGTCGAAGATGGGGTCGTCGGGGACCGGGAACGGGATCTTGTCGATGAAGAGCCCGATCAGTGCGTTGCCAGGAACATCGACTCCTGTCCAGAGACTGGCCACACCCAGCATAATGCTCCTCTCATCCTCCCGGAACCGGATCAAAAGGGTGTCCAGCGGGGCCTCCCCCTGTACCTGGACCCGTATCTCCGGGGGCAGACGTGGCACCAATGCCTCCCGCACCACCTTCAGCCGGGACCAGCTCGTGAACAGGAGCAGGGAACGGCCGCCGCAAAGCTCGACGAGCTCGAAGCACAGATCGGCCAGGCTCTTGTTGTAGAAGTCGATGTCCTCCTTCCCCGACTTCTTACCGGGGGGCTGCGGGAACCCGGGTGGAATGTACAGCACGCCCTGATTGGACAGATCGAACGGGGACGGGACGATGAGCCGGACCACCCCGGTAGGGGGCAGGCCTAGCTCCTCAGCGATGTAGTCGAAGCTGTCCTTCACCGTCATCGTGGCCGATACGAAGCAGACACTGTGCAGGCCACGGTGGAACAGGCGACGGTTCAGGATGGGGCCCACCGCGATGGGCCTGGCCTCGAAACGGTCCCGGCGCGGGTCGGCGGAGCTCCCATCCTTCTCCTTCCAGTAGATCCAACCCAGATCCTGTTCCAGGCCCAGACTCTTCTCGAGACGGTTCCGGACCACAAGGGTGCGCTCGATACATTTCCGCACCCGCTCCACCTCCTTACGTATCCGGTCCGGATTGTCACCGATGTCCTCGACTCCGCCCTCGCTTACCTTCTGAATCCTGCTGGCAAGGACCGCTTCGACCCGGTCCACCACGGCCAGGGCCGCATCGGAGTCCTCGAACCACTCCCCCGGTGTCTTCGACACGTTCCCCGTCTTGATCAGGTCACGGGCCTGTGAATAGAGCCGGTTCCGCAGCTCCTCCAGCTCCGCCACCAGCTTGTCCTGCTCCAGCTCCCGGGCGAAACCAATGAGCGCCCGGAACGAACCATAGCTCAGGGTCCAGCCCAGCACGTTCCTGGCAATGTCGGGGAGCTCATGGGCCTCATCGAAGATGACGATGTCGTGTGCCGGCAAGTGATCCGTCGCCAGCAGGTAAAGATAGTGGTTGCATACCACAACATCAACGTTCCGGGCCCGATTCCATGCCTGCCGTGAGAAACAGCTCGTCTCGTAATGCCCGCAGGCCCGGCCCAGACACTCATCGCCTTGCCGGCTCACCAGTGGCCAGACCCAGGGGTTGGTGCTGAGCTCCACCATGTCGCCCGAGACTGTGGATTCGAGCCACTTCTGGATCGTCTCGAGCTCCTCGACCTCCTGCTTCCGCAACGTGACCCGACCCCGGGACACGTTGTGGCGAAGCGAGGCGTAGGCGTCCCGACACAGGTAGTTGTTCCGCCCCTTCAGAAGAGCGTAGCGAAAGTTCCACGGCAGGACGCGCTGCAAAAAGGGCAGATCCTTGTTCACGATCTGGCCCTGCAACCCCTTCGTTGCTGTGGAGATGATGGTATGGACCGTGCCCGACCTACTCGGGTCCCGCATGAATCGAATCGCGGGAACCAGGGCCGCCAGGCTCTTCCCGCTGCCAGTCGGCGCCTCACCGACCAGGTGGGTGCCGGTCTCGAACGCATTCAGGAACGCATCGGCCAGCTCCACCTGGCCCGACCGATGTCGGTAACTGGACAGGGTCCTGGAGAGGGTGCCCCCCTCCCCGAAGACCTGCCACATCGGACTCGTTGTCTCCATCTCGCTTCCTCTCAGAGTTGTTCAATGCTGCCCAGAAGCAGGGAGTGTATGCTCCGGACCAGGAACTCTCGGTGCTGCGGCTTGCCACGCCAGGACCAGGGGCAGTGCCAGGGCAGCCGAAGGTAGAACTGGGCCCTGGACCTGATGATCAGATCAGCCACGATGTCCGAGAGCCGGATCAGCTGACCCCCGGGATCGGACTCACACAGCTTCGGGTCGACAGAGTAGAAATCGCTACTACCCCGGTATCGAAGCAGGGACCGGGCCAGCAACACCAGGACATCGATGTGATCGATGTCGGGCACGATCCCTTGCTCCAACCCGTTGGCCTCGTCGATCCGCCCATTGATACGAAAGACGCCGGCCATGAACCGACACAGCCCCTGCGGGATACGGCCAAGGATGCGGCCCATGCATCGATCCTTGAGGGACTCCAGCAAAACGCTTGGCGTGTACTCGGAGTGTGTCTGATAATACACGATGTCGAACCCGCCCGGAGCCTTGCTTCCGGTCAGCGCCATACCGGTGACAGGCTCTGGCCTGGTCCCGAACATCCGAACGGCCCGAGCCTCACGAGCCGGATGGGGCTCCGGACCCATGCGCCACGACAACGGGTCGTCCGGATCGATGAGCTTGGTCCGGAACCAATCCTGCAGCAGCGTGTTCGCATCGGGCTGCATCACGCACAGTGCCATGTAGGAGTGGCGCAGCGCCTCGGCCCCGACATGTCCGTAGTGATCCAGGCTGGTCCCAGACGTCCGAAAGGGATCCTGAGCCTGCTTGTTGACCTCGTAGTCATGTGACACCGGCTGGAACCGGGATCGGACCAGCTGGGCCAGCGGTGCTGTAGGAATCCAGATGTTGGGATAGTGCGCGGCATCCAGCTCGGGCCAGAAGCAGCGATCGAACTCGAGCTGGATCATGCTGTAGAGTATCCACTCCTTCACCCTCCGCTCGATGAACACCTTGTGCGGCCAGCAAGGATCCGCAGCGCTGTCTCCGAGCAGCCGGACCAGAAGAAGCTGGAGGCTGTCCACGTATCGCACGTAGACGCTGCCTCGCTCCACCTGCTTGCCCGCCACGACGCGCTTGTTACCGGAATGTTCCTTACGCTTCCCATCCGCGTAGCTGGCCCAGAGCGTCACCAGGCTCACAGTGGAGAGCGCCTTCCACTCCTGGTAGAGGCCCTCCAACCCGAATTTGACCTCATCCGGTATCTCTCCGTACTGGCTGTAGGGTCGGAGCAGCTCCACCACCTTGTGCCGGATCCTCCCGGGGCCGGCCAGCAGCTCCTTGCGCCGATTCTCGGGGCATAGCGGTACCCCGCTCCGCAACGCCTCGAGCCGCTTCTCCGTGACGGCGTGGCGCGCCTGCCACCTCTCCTCAGCCGAAAGCACCCGGATCGGATCGGAACGATCCGGCTCGGGCTCCGTGGCTGGCTCCGGAGGACCCTCAACCACGTCGGGCTCAGGTACCGGGTCCTGCGGGAGGTCCGGAGTGGGCGCTGCGGCAGGCTCCGGACCCTGTTTCGCCTCGGGCCGACCCTTCTTGCCGAACAGGCCAAAAGCATCGACTATCTCCTGCAGCATGGTTTCGGGGTGCCCCGAGTAGTTTGAGCTGGCCTCGAACAGACCCTCCAGTATCCTCTGGGCCAGTTCCCGAACCTGCTCCTTGTTGAGGTCGATCGTGACTGTGAACCGTGCGGTGTGACCCGACAAGCCGCGTACACCCACCCTGTCCTCCTCCATTTCATCCTCCTTTCCGCACTGGTTGGTGCATCCGCTGCATCTGCCAATGCACGTCTCTTCGAAGCTCGAGCATCGCCCGATACTCCGGATTATCTGGATTCTTACCGCGTAGATCGGTCCCCAGGAACTGAACAGCCAGGTCAAGCTCGGCCAGGAGCTGCGTCGGCAGCGAGCCCCGATGCTCCTGAAGGTCCTGGACCACACGTCTGATGCCAGTCCGGTTCCGAAGTACCCAGGTCAGGGTCCCACGAACCCTGGGTTTGATCAGGGCGCCTCCGTATCTGGCGATCACCAGGTCCAGCACATCCTTTCGTCTGCCTGGCATGCTCATCTTGACGTAGACTCGGAGCAGCCCCCCATCATTCGTCTTCCGCTCCGTACTGACGTTGAACAGTCCCCGGGCCGCCATCAACCCTGCAAAGAAGGCTGTGTGCACAGTGCTCCTCCTGTTTTTTGAACCCTAGTTAGAACTCTAAAGTAGTATATTATATATTATACATACTATATAACACATACAGAATGATCCATGATCAGTATATCTTGATCAGCCAGCCCTGATCACAGTCAAGTAGTATATTTAGTTCTATCCTGTACATGACATGGTGCTATGGTACAAAACCCCGATATGAGGCGCGTCTAACTAGCTGAAAAGACCTAAACCGCATCGGTCAAAAGTGGCTGTTTCGCTGTCAACTCATGCAAATGCCCGATGAAAACGACAGTTGGGCCTGATCAGGTGCCTAGAGTGCTCACTGCCGTTTTCATCGGGCATTTCTACCGTCGGTGCGTGATCAAGACGGTTCCTACATCGGGTCCCACCGCCTGATCACGAAGCTGTAACGTGGTCTGTCACCGGTCCGGATCACACAGTGTACATCGAACGCTGCCCGATCAAGCTCCCACCCGTCCCCACAGTGCTGTGCAGCCTCGTCCAGGTACTGCTCCCAGTTCTTGGGCGGAATCTCCTTGGGGAGGTCCCACAGCATCCGAGCCACTACCAGCTTCTTGCCATGCCTGGAGGAGCGAATCAGCTGGGCCGAGGCATCCAGCACGGTTCCGTCCGACATGAGATCCGAGAACTGCTCCTGCGTCATCTCGATCCGGAGAATCTCGGATCGGCTCCTGCAGTCGGTGACAGCCAGCACCCAGCGCTCCCTACGAGGGTAGTCCAGCTCCAGGTTGCATTCGGTTCGTATCTCCTCATCACCTGGAAATCTCATCCTGTTCCTCCCTTCCTTTCGCAAATCTCGGCCAAGGACTCGATCACATGGTACATCGTGCTCCTCGCCGCTTCCTTCCAGTACTCGTTCCGGTGCTCATCCTCGAGCTCCTCCTCGGTGAAGAAGGTACGTAGATCCAGAGACCCGGTCCGGGCCTGCTCGAAGAGCCGGGTCAGCACAAGGGGCAGGAGCGGGCTCGTGAAGTCGTACCGGTCCTGGGCCCCGCTCACCTCCAGCGCCATGACACCGGCCAGCTGTTCCTTGCTGACACCATGAAAAGCCTCGGACTCCTTGACAACGGTCTCCGCCCAACCATCAAGCCTGGAGATGATGACCCGCTGCAGGAGCCTTGATTCCTCCGGATCACCGGTCCAGTTGAACAGGGCGCCGGCGTGGTGCGTCCCGGATACCCGAAGCAACAATCTGGCGTCCTCGAGCGGGAGCAGGCCCTGGTCGTACTCTATGGCAACCCGGCACAGATAGCCGGTGCAGACAGCGGGCCGGTACGCCTCGTGCACCGTGCATCGGGACCGGCCATCCACCATCTGCTGGAAGTAGCACGGCATGATGATACGATGTGACCGTCCCCTGGCTGCCGCAGCGGTGTCCGCAAGTGAGGACCCGCCTGGTTCCGAGAAGACCCCGGGGGCTATTCCGTGCTCCCGACACATCCGCCCCGCCTCCTCCTCCGAGACATGTGCGATCAGGATGCGGCAGCAGATGCCGCAGTACGAACAGATCTCATCGATTCGTTCCGTGTTCGACATTCGCCCTACTCGTCTTCCTCTTCCTCTTCCTCCTCTTCCTCCGATCCCTTCGGACCAAGCAGCTGGCGAAGCGGAATCCGAGTAGGGGTGCCGCCACTTGACTCCGGCGATACTTGCCGCGGCGTCGAGGCGCGGAGACCTAACATGGCGTATCCAATCTTGTCCGCCCACGGACTCTCGTCGAACGCGGCTGCGTCACCCTGCGAGATCCGGTTGTTCTTGTCCATGTCCCGGATCATGATGAGCGCCTCCTCGTAGCGCTCCGGAGCTATCCCGTTCGGCCACAACGCCCGCATCGCGGCGGCACTGGCCCACGTCGAGTCCCCATAGGCCCTGTTCTTGCGGTCCACGAGAACGGCGGCGTCCAGCGCCATCTGGAGCCAGGCCACATCCTCGATTCCGGTCTCCTCCTGGATCGCGCTCAGGAGCTCCGGGTCGATCCTCATCTTGCTCCCTCCTCATCGCTGCACCTCGACGATCTTGATACCACACAGCCCCGTCCGGCTCGAACGATGAACCCCTTCTGCAAGGGTCTCCTCACCGCGTTCCGAACGTAGCGAGACAGGTCTCCCTTCTTCCTCTTGGTAGCCTTGATCCTCTCCTCACCGAAGATGGAGATGGCCAGGTCCTCGAGGTTGACCGGATGGTCATGGTAGACCCTATGCAGGATTGCCACGAGCATGGACTCGAACTGCGTCAAGCCACGTGGTGTGAGACCAGGCTTCCCAACCAGATCCCTGGCCTGCTTCAACAAGTCCAGTGACTTCTCACTTCCCATCACTTCCTCCTCCTTCTCTTCCTTGCCTCGAGACTTCGGTAAATAAGCCTCTAGCGTGTCACAGCGACTCCCATCGACCCGAGCCACGATTCCCCAATGGGTTGGTAGTGGGAGTCGTGGAGTGCTATAGCCCTCCCGTACCCCCAACACGAAGGCACGACGCCTGTGTTGTGGAACCCCATACCCAGCCGCATCCAGGACGTCGGCACAAACATTGAAGCCTTGCCGGTTGGCCTCTGTGAAGAATGCCTCCCGGAGCTCCCGGAACGCGTCCTGGGTCAGGAGCGGCGGCACGTTCTCCATGGCAAAGCCGCTCGGCTCCAGCTCACCAATCACTCGCAGGAACTCGAGGATGAGGTTGTTGCGTGGGTCCGTGGGGCTTTGCTTGCCTGCCTTGGAGAAGCCCTGGCACGGCGGTCCTCCGAAGACTATCGAGACCTCACCCTTGCGCATCCCGAGAGCATCGAGGAGCAGGGACCCGGTGACCTTCCTGATGTCACCGATCACCATTACTCTGCACCCACCACTCCTCACCATGGAATTCGCACCGAATATGGCTGGGTCGTCCAAGGCAGGCCACTTCTCCCCCCCATTACTCCTCCTGGCCTCTTTCCTGACCTCCTTCTCGAACCGGGCCCGGTCCGCCTCCTCCACGAAGAGCCAGCGCCCACCCGGAGCCCCCAGGTTCAGGACGTAGGTGGCGGCTGCCGTCACGTCCCGCTCGACCGCTGCAATCACGTCGATCCCACCCTGGTGCATGCCCAGGGAGAAGCCGCCGCAGCCAGCGAAGAGGTCGATGCCGGTCATCGGGAGCTCCGGGGCCGCCGGGAGCAGGATGCCACCCGGGCTCAGCTCGTAACCAGGCGGGGCAAAGCTGTAGTTCTGCACAGCCACATAGGGTGTCATGCGACCTCCCTCAGATAATTCGAGAGGTCCTGCCGTTGCTCGAAGTTGAGATGGTAGTGCATGACCTCTGCCAGCACCGCGTAGGCCACGGATGGTGGCAACTCCTGTAGTCCATTGAATGTATCGGAGCGGTTCCCATTGACGAAGGTGGTGGCCAGCTCCTCAGCCCTACACGCTATCCATGTAGCCCGGGCCCGACACCCAATGGGCACCTGATTCTCATCATCCATCACTTTCTCCTTTCCATCGCATCGAAGACGCTCAGGCCCTTATACCAGGATCGAGATCGGTGTCGCGCACCGGCCCCGGCTCGTGCTACGATACTGCGATGACCTTCCTCGAGTACTTCAGCGAGTCGGTACGGCACATCTACCTGGTGGAGCGTTCCGAGTCCAGGTTGATGCGGCTGTGTAACCTCGGTCTCCGCATCACGAACCGGCTCGGGTGGTCCAGCATCAAGAACTTCATGACGGCGTACTGCACCACCATCGCCCGTACCATCTATGCCCACCCACGCTGGCCCCGGGACATGCAGCCGCGTCCCCTGATGGTTCACGAGCTGACCCACGTGTTGCAGTGGAGCCTGCTCTACGCCCTGCGCTATCTCCTCAGCAAGAGGTGGCGGCTGCGCTATGAGAGCGAGGCGATCCAGACCGAGATGCTCTGCTTCGATTATTGTCGCACCACGGACTACATCAGGGCTCGGGCCGAGGACCTCGTCGACTACGGGCTTGGTAAGGAAGAGGCATCTAGTCATCTGGTCCTGCTCCTGCTCCACGCACAGAAGCGTGATGAGCTGGAGCCCAACGCCAGGAAAGTATGGGAGGCATATCGTGCCTGGAATCGCACGGGGTAAGACCAGGGTCCGGATCGTCCTGCAGAAGGAGACCAGGACTTTCCTGGATCGTGAGCTGCAGCGGATCTGGTACAAGCACGGATTGCGCATCGGGCTGAGCGAGCTGATGGAGCTGCTCGTGGAGCAGCACCGGTGCAACGTGGACCGGGCCCTCACCCAGGAAGATGAGGCCATCATCCTCCTGTTCAAGGAGCGGGAGCATGTCCGGAAACGTTCTCTTCTGGGGCGATCCGCCACCGGAGAACGCCAGCTTCCAGGAGCTGGTCGAGTACCTCAGGCCGAAGTCCCGGGACGAAGTGCTCCGGTGGAAACCGCGGCCCAGGACTTCCCAGCCGACGACCTCGAACAAGAGCTCGGATCCCCTGCTGGACTCCCTTGGGCTGACGCGGGATGACTTCCTTCGCCTTGCCGAGGATGAGCCCGATCTGTGGGAAGCGAACGAGCTCGGGCTGATTCAGGACCGTGCCGTGCCGCCTCGGCTCCTCCCCGACCTCGTACAGCGCTGGGTCGAAGGCAGAGCATTGAAGAGGAGGACCCGAACCACGCCGAGCCCTGCGGCCCCAAGCACGGGGGTCACCATCCCAGCATGGTTTGGGACACCCACAGTCCAACCCGAGCCGCCACGTACCGGACCGGATCCCGACGATAACTGGTGGGAGAAACGAAGCTAGTAGGTGGAGGGACCCACCCCGATGCCCTGACCGTAGACGTGGGGCTGGGTGCCCTGATCCAGCAGCTTGGATGCCCCGTACATGCCCAGACCCAACCCGAGCGGAACCGTAGCTATTGCCCCACCCAGGCCCATACGGAGCCAGGGAACGCCCTTCGAGGTGGCTTGCGTAGCGGCAGTACCCGCTGTGGGATCGATGATTGGACCCGTGAAGGAAGCAGGAGCCGTACCCTTCCCCAGAGCTTCCCGTAGAACGGGTAGGGGAGCCTCTGCACCAGCAGCGGGACCGGGGAGCGGAAGATTGCCCATATCCCGGTGTGCCTGATTGAGATTGAAGCTGCCGGGTTGCCGCAGCGCCTGTTCACCACCTGCAACACGGAAGGCTGCGGGGGGTGCCGTGGGCGGGTTGGTCCCCGACATCGCTTGCATCAGACCTCGATTCGTCCCCGCCTCAATTGGTGCGGCGGAGCCACCCCTGCTCATCAACTGTGAGAGGGAAGGAGGCTCACCTACTGCAGGTGTTGGAGGCGCAAGGCCCTCTGCCAGGGGTCGTGGCGGGGGCTCCTTACCTATGAGACGAGAGAGTAGCCCCTGCTCGGGGGTAGCGGTCACCGGTGCTTCCGCTTCGAGACGAGAAATGAGACTCTCCGGCCCCGGACCGGGCGCGCCACGCGCTCGAGCCGCCAGCAGATCCCGCGGTTTTCCGCTCTTCCCGGAACGTATGATCCAGTCCGCATCTTCAACGCCGATACCCTCGAGCTCGGCCAGGCGTTGTGCCCCGGGTGCGAGTCCACGTGGAGCGGGGGCTGCAACCGGAGGAGACGGTGCTCGAGCCACACTCCCGGCTACGGGTACCGGAGCTCCTGATACGGGACGGGGGCCGGGCCCTGGGGGTGCCACCGGCACTTTGGGTGCGGCCAGGACTCCCCCACCCGGAGGCATCGCCGCGGGCCGAGGCGCAACAACGGAAGCCGGAGCTTTCGGTGCAATCAGCGAGGCCGGTGCCCTGTAGGCACGCGGCATTCCTAGCTCCTTGACGGCCTGGCTGGCCAATCCTTGCGCTCTGACGTTCCTGGCACTGGCCACAGCGGCGTCCATGATACCAGTCATGCCACGGGGACGAGTGAGGGCCTTGACGACGCCACCTGCCGCCGCCGCACCCCTCGCTACAGTGGAGGGCCCGAGCCCTATCTTCACCATCTCGAGTCGAGCCAGGCTCTGCCCCATCAGCACGGAGTCAGCGGTGCGCTGGCTCAGCGCGGCGAGCTTGACGAAGTGCTCCTGGGAGAGCTGACTGAAGAGCTCGGCGTCAGTCATCACGCGGCCTCGGAGATCTCCTCGGCGGCGGACTCGAGCCCGGTGAGCAGGCTGACCGCACGCACATTGACCGGCTTCATCCGTTCGTACTGCAGACCAACGCTCTCCTGAACCACCATGCCCTGGGAGTCCACAGCCCACTGGTGCGCCGGGACCGTGACCTGCTCGAAGTAGACCGCACCCATCGTGTCAACGTTCGAGTTGCGCACGTACATCAGGATGCCGATGGGCTGGTTGAAGAGGTCCGATGCCAGGTTCAGGAACAGGTTCTCGTAGCCTGGCGGGACCAGGACGTCGTGCGGGTTCGGGTTGACGACCGTGGTCGGGTAGACCTGCGGGATCTGGATCCGACCCGTGAGGTCCTGATAGTAGGCGTAGAGCACGCGGAGCAGGCTCATCCCGTCGTAGTAGACCCGGGTCAGCGAGAGCTGCCCCGTGGACCGCCCCGCGATCTGGTAGCTCCGCTCACTGCCCAGCTCCCAGATCCGGACGAACTGCTTGTTCTGCTGCAGCGCGACGTTCTGGATGATACCGAGCGGATACACGATGTCCGAGGTGCCCCGGGTCGAAACGTCACTGATGTCGTTGGCCAGCGCCATCGAGGCGAGGCGTGGGGGTCCAGCAGCCAGCATGGTGTAGCCGCCAGCGATGTAGCGGCCATCCACGAGGCCCCGCTGAACGTAGTGATTCATGGGGTCCCAGCTATCGAAAGGTCCACCTGCCATTGTTCGGCCTCCGTTACCCTACTGTAGCACTACTCAAGCCCTCTTGAAATGGAGATCTCCGGTCTCCTTGCTGGTGAGGGGGGCGAGTAGGATGCCGCCCTTCCTGGCAAGACGCTGACTATCGGCGCGGTCCATGATCATGGAGAAGGCTCGGCTCGTCAACTCCCGACCCAGCTGGGTCCGGGATGGCGGAACGTAGGCGGACCCGCCCGGCATTACCTGGGTGCTGGTGTAGAGATCGGTGCCTTTCGGTGCGATCTCCCGCACAATTTCCTTGGCCTCGTCCTCCGTTACCCGCTCCGTCTTCATGCTCCGAGCCAGATGGGAGAGGGCGGTGGATCCGGCCCAGGTCCCGATGGTGCGGGTACCGAGCTGGGCCACGGGGTGCAGCCGGGTCCTGGCCAGCACCGCTGCCAGCAGATCCATGGTGGGCGGGATCGCGTAGGTGCCCGCCATGGCCACGAGCTGGGCCCGTGCCTTAGTATCCACTGGACCCCGTGCCTTCAGTGCCCGGTACGCTTTGAGCGAGACCGTGGCCTCGTCCAGAACCCCGGGGATGGCGGCCAGTGCCCCGATGAGAGGCATGGTGGGACCCGGAGGGGCGCCGCCGCCCAGTGTGGATACGAGCTGGCCCGCGACGGTTCCGGTACGGGCCGAGCCCGAGACGACTCGACCCACGTAGTGGAGCTTCGGTAATAGCTTCCCGCTCTCCGCGGCATGCGCCGCTTCGTGTGCTACCAGGGCGGGGGAGTACAGGGATTGTTCCGTCTCCACAGCGATCTTGCGGAGCTCGTCGGCAAAGCCTGCTGCGCCTACCCACTCCATCGGCTCCGTTCCGGATCAGATGACCAGCTCGAGGTCGATGCCGTTGAGTGGGCTCTTGACGCCAAGGTAGCAGGTGCCCCGGGCCCTGGTGGGATCCGTGGCGCTCTGCTCCAGGCTGTTGATCCGAGCCGTGTTCACCGCCTTCTTCTCGTCGGTCAGCCAGAGGCTCAGGCCCTCCGAGATCATGCTGAGCCCATCCAGGAACGCCTGCGTGATGTTGTTCCGACCAATGTACCGGCGGAGCCCGGCCCGGTAGAACTTGGCGCAGAAGTCGACCACCTTCACCACACTCTGCTCCCGGGTCTTCCAGGAGGTGGAGTCAGTTGTGACCTGATGCCTCGAGTAGACCGGACCCGTGTCCTCGCCGGCCTGGATAATGATGTCGGCGCCACCCGCCGCCATCTGGTTCATCTGCCTGCGGGTGTACCGATCCGAGGTTCCGGTTACCCGGGTGAAGCCCGCCATGGTCCGCTTGGTCAGCGGGGTGTCCGGGTCGAGCCCGGCCACCTGGCCCACCTTGGCCGCACAGGCGTAGAACCCGTCCACGGCTTGCTCCACGCCATCCACCGTGGCATAGAGCTGGTTCAGGTAGAGCATCCACATGCGCCGATCGAAGAAGCTGGTGCCGCGGTTATATACCGTGGTCACCTCGTCGTCCTTGTCCGAGATCGTGGCACCGCGCACCTTCACGCTGAAGCTCTCCGAGACCAGGGCAGCGGGGAAGGTGCCGGTGGCGTAGAAGCTGTCGTCGTTCTCGCCGGCTGCGAACACGATGTTGGTCTGCACGATGGTACCGCCGAGGATGGCCCCCGTGATGTTCCAACGATACGCATCGTAGGCCACGTCCAGGAAGACGCCGTCGGACACGGCAATCGCGGTCGGATCGATGCCGAGCGCCTGCAGCGCAGCGGTCAGCGTCGGGATCTTGGTGTCGAACGTGGTCGTGGTCGGCACCGTGTCACCATCGTTGCCGCTGACCACGATCTCGTCCACCTTGCGCGTGGGCACCGCGAGGTGGAAGGCGCAGATCCGCTCCCCGCCCATGTCCGGGTCGCTCATCGCATCGACATGGGTCTGCATGATGGTGGCCACGTCGAGGTCGGAGCACATCGGTGCGATGCCGTAGACCTCCTTGGACTCGAGGAAGTCGAGGGCCGAGGCGAAGCCGGTTATGGTGCCGTCCGGCTTGTCCGCGGAAACCTCGTGCACCCCGAGCCCATAGATACGGGTATCCGGTGCGTTCAGCATGGCGATGTAGAGCCCGTAGGCCAGCGGGTTCTCCGGGGAGACCGGGGGCAACGCCGCCTCCAGCGCGTCGTAGCTGTCGAAGCCGTAGGTGGTTGGGTTCGTGGCCTGCGACGTCACGTCGGTCCGCAGTGCGTTGAACATGAGGTAGAGGTTGACCGCGACGGTGACGATGGGCTGGCCCAGGCTGTCCCGGAGGATGTCGTGCTTGATCCAGACATCGCCATTCGTGTCCACCATCAGATCCGGGGTCGGTACGGTCACACCCCACTGCGTGCTGCTCACCGCGTCCAGGTTCTTGGCAATGATGTACCACGTGGTGTAGGTGGCCGTGGTTGCCACCTCCCGATCCAGCTTCACGTACCCCGACACGGCCCCAGGGTGCGTCTCGATGACGTAGCCGAGCAGTGCATTGTCCGCATAGAGCGCATCGCCTTGCCGCACGTTGAACGCGGTGCCGTAGTACGCACCTGCCGTCATGCCGAGCCCGTTCGGGGACGCGACGAGACCGGTCGATTCGGTGTGGAGCTCGATCTTGCTCTCGTAGCCACTCGTGGTCGACGTCAGCTTGACCAGGTTGGCGCCCGTGATCGAGGCGATGCTCGCCCCCAGCACGTTGTTGATCTGGGTCTCGATGGCAACGCGGGGACCCGCCCCACCGGTGGCCAGGAGCTGGGTATACGCGGTCACATGTGCATTCAGGAACGCTTCGTTCAGTGAGTCCAGGGTGACCCGGATCGCGTTGTTCGGGTTGGCCGCGGCAGCCGCGGTCGGATCCGCACCGTAGACGAGTCCGATGTAGTTGCCGGCCGGGGCCACGTTGCCGCTGGCGTCGGAGCGGAACGCGATGTTGACGCTCCACCATGCCTGGGACGCCACGTTGAGCTGAGAGATGATGGCCGCGATGTCAGCGGCTCCCGCAACGGCACAGATCTGCGAGCTGCCGTTGACACTGATCGTGATGTTGGAGGTGTGCGGGAAGGTCCAGGCTGGGCCAGTGGAGTCCGTCGAGATGACCGGGTCGCCGCAGAGCGTGACGGTCTGCTTCCCGCTTCCGTCCACCTGAAGCACCAGGGTCTTGCCGTGCAGCGCCTTGCCCGTGCTGACATCGGTGGTACCCGTATGCGTCGCCGCACCCGGTGTAGCCAACAGGTTCTCGTTGAGGTCGAGGAGCGGGGTGAGCAGGTCCCCATCACCGTCGTTGACGACCGTGATCGTGGAGCCGCGCCGCAGGAAGCTCTGGGTTCGCAGCGCCTCCAGGTTGTAGGAGGTCAGGTTCATGAAGGCCCGGATCGAGCTCTCGATGATGTCGCGCTGCGTCCCGAGGCTCTTCGGATCCGGGAAGCTGCTCTGCTTGAGCAGGATCTTGTCCTGGATATAGGAGCCCACCCCGTAGTAGGTGTAGCCCTTGCCGTACCCAAGCTGATCCGGGGCATCGAGCAGGGTCCCACCCACGATCTGGATCGTCTTGTCCGCACCGGTCCCCGTGGTTCGCAGCTGCAGGTAGATCTTGGCCGTGGCCGGATTGGTCCAGGTGTACGCGTAGAACCCGGAGGGGGCCACGGTAGCCGTGTTGATGGCAGCCGCCACCTGGGCCGCGGTGAGTGCCGCCGTGTTCGGCATGGTGAAGCTCTGCAGCGGACCCCCGTTGACCCGGAGCGTGAGCGTCTTCAGCGCCATCGCCGTGTACAGGGACTGGTCCTTGGGAGCCGTCGCCACGGCGGGGCCATCCACCAGGATGTCGGAGTTGAGCTGCCCCGAAGCTGTGTTCAGCTCGTAGATCTCGTAGCATGCCCCCACAATCATGGCGGCAAGGGATGGGACGACAATGGTCGGCACATCCGTGGTATAGGTCTGCGTTACCCTGACATCGGGCTCGGCAAGCTCAGGAATACTCGCCATGTTGCACCTCTCCTGGCTATGGGCTTTCCAGCTGATCCGCTCCGATTACCAAGGTGACCGTGAACGGATCCGTGTCCATTGGCTCGACTTCCCAGTCCGCGCCCGGTTCCGTGTTGGGGCGCTTCCTACCTTGAGGAAATTCTACAGCACCGCCCCCGGCTTGCACATAGCCCGTACCACGACCCCCCATATTTATCATGGGAGTGTGGCGCTGCGACGGGTCCGGGGCAGCGGTGAGCGCGAGCTCGATGCTACGGAGCACGTGCGTCATCTTTTCCGTAACGGTGACCCCGTAGTGAAAGGCCATCGGGGTGGCAATGTTGGTGTTGATCACCTCGGGCCAGGTCGCACCCTGCACGAGCTGACCCGGGTCCGAGGGTGGGTTCACCTGGATGCGCTGCCCCACATCGTGAAACCCACACTTCATCAGGATCCTGCGGAGCGCCCAGAGATGGACCGCGCAGAACCAGGCCAGCATCATCGACTCGTATCGCTCCTTGGCCAGGCAGTTGACGAAGAGGTAGCCCGTACACAGGTCCACGTGGGTCCGCGCCCCCGTGCTCATTTGCTCGTACAGGAGCTGGTCCATGCCGAGCCCCTGGAAGCCGACCGCGGACACGTTGACGACGATGACCGGCATCTTTTCCAGGACCTCCTGGTTGACCGGGAAGTTGGAGGTGATGCGGAGCTCGGACGAGGACTCCTCCCGGTTGAAACGGAACGAGCCTGGAGGCGCGGATTCGAACAGCTTCTGGAAGAACAGGATGGCGAGGCGCTCCGCGTGCAGGATGGGGTTGACGGCCCAGCTGCTGATCGGACCCGATGGTCGGTCCGGAGCCTCACCGATCTTCCCGGTCACGTCGCTCCTGTCCTTCCCGGTATGCCTCCTCCATGAGCTTCTTCTTTTGCTTCTGCATCTCGTGATACAGGAAGCCGGTCGCGGCCCCGCCGACTACGGGGAGACCTACGGCCAGTGCCTTGCCTAACCTGGAGGCTTGTGGCCGGGCATAGGGCTTTGCCAGCAGCTTGAGCGCACGATGCGCACCGTAGCCCAGTCCGGATCCGAGACCGATGACACCGGCGGTCAGCAGGGCCTGTCGCAGCGTGTCCCGGTTCATGGGTAGCGGATCCGGCAGCTCGGTCGCCAGCTTCCGGAGCTCGTCGGCGAAGCCGGCCGCCACGGGTCGTGCGAGCGCGCCGGTCTTCCGACGCTCCTCTTCCTCCCCCCTCTGCCTCAGCACCGCCGGGGCCTGCTGCAACGCCTCGGTCCCCAGCTCCTTCATTGGCTGCCGGGGAAGGTGCGGTAGCCGTAGATGAGGAAGGCCCCTGTATGAAGAGGGCCCGGGCAATGCCAGCTCTTCCAGGAGACGCATCGTGCTCACTGATTCCCCCAACCCCGGAGCATGTGGTCGCACAGCACCGGGTCATCGGTGGCCTCCAGGCTGTGCGGGTTCGTGTAGGTCCGGGGTGGATTGGCCTCGAAGTTACGGATGTCGTCCAGGTTCACGGGCAGCCTGTACACGATGTCGGACTCCGGCAATTCGTGAATCACGAACTCCTGATGCAGTGTGGCCCGGAGCCGTTCCGTGCTGGACAGGCTCGTCACCTCCCAGCGCCGATTCTCGGCCTCGATCAACACATCGTGTGGCTTGATCGGGGGAAAGAATGGCATGCGTCCCGTCGTGTTTCGCTCCTGCGTCTCCCCGGTTGACGTCATCCGAGTATGCTTCGGGCTCGGGTCGATCTGGAGCCGGCTCAGGATCGGGGAATGGTACCCACGCGTGAACCCCTTCCCGTAACAGGTCAAGCAGTTCGATCGTAGCTTGCTGCCGGTGACCGGGTCGTAGCAGTTGGGGCAGCGCTGACCAAAGGTCCGGACCGGGTAGACCAGGACGGCTCGGCCAATGTATTCCTGGAACAGCAACGCCTCCAGCCGCCGAACCTCGATGGCCTCCAGGTTGGGCCGGGGCTCGCGGGCCGCGATGTCGGAGTACGTCGTCTGGCTCGAGACGATGTGCCGGATCCGTATCCGGTAGAACAGGGTCCGCCACCGGTGAAAGGGGAGGGAGCGAATGTCCCGGTACTGGTACTTGTCCGAGAACTCCTGGCTGAGCTGGTCCCAGGGCCCGCCCGGGGACTCGCTACGTTCCACCACGAAGCCATAATCCAGCGGGTCCTCGACCGTGCTCTCGATCTCCCAGAAGAGATCGAGGCAGTCCACGAGGAAGGATTTGACCCGGAGCTTTCGGACTACAAGCATCAGTCTACCGCTTTGTTCCTGAGCCTCTTCCTGTAGGTCGCCATCGCGTCATCCAGGAGTTGGTTTGTCAGCGGACCCGGGGGTGTTGGCTCCAGCATCCGCTGAAGACGCATCTCCTTCTGAGTCACACGGACCAACTTTTCGATCGGGCTGGACATAGTCAGGGTGTGCCCGCCGAAGGCACCCAGTCCAGCCCCGATTACAGCACTGTTCAGGGCGGCTCGGGCCCTATCCCCGGGTTTCTTGTTCTTGGAGTTGAGAGCCGCGAGTCCCCCCATTACAGGTGCAGTAATCCCAGCCCCGATCAGAGCACCCCTACCGGATCCCTCCTTTGACTGGTTCCAGTTCTCATAGGTCCGGAGCACGCCCCGTTCCGCCGCAGCCGCCACCTTGGTCCTGAACGGGATCTGCTTGACCCTGTGTACCTGTTGCGCAAGGGGACGCTTCAACGCCTCCACGGCCTGCTGCACCAGCCGATTCGCCTCCTCGGGGGAGACGGTGCGGGACCCGCTCTTCTGAAGCTCACGCAGCGCCATGATCTCGTCGAGCAGGGTACCCGGGATGGTATCCCCCTTCAACTGACGGAGCTGGGTCAGGTCCTTCTCCAGGCCGGTCAACCGCTTCTGCGCCACATCTCGTCCGGACCGTTCCATGCGGGAACCGAGTCCGAAGCCTCCGGTACGCTTGGCCAGGTGATAGCCTCCGGCCATGCCGCCGCCACCGCCAAGGATCGCCCCCAGAGTGGGCGCGACACGACGCAGCCCGGGTGCGAGCCGGCCCAACCCGGCCCCTGCCAGCGCACCGAGCCCGGCCCCGACCGCGGAGCCGCCTAGGGCTCCCAGGGCCTGACCCGCTCCCTCCCCCCGTGCCCGCCCCTCCTGCGCTGCCTCCTCCGGATCGAGCGGCGTCCGCCTTGGCTCGACCTGGTGATGGTAGAGATGTTGGGGGCCGGCCATCTGCATCTCGAGGTCCGGCTCCTCCTGCTGACGCATCAACATGGCCAGCCGGAGACTGTTCGGATAGATCATCGACCCATAGGGGTCATAGCCGAAGTCCTGGGCCGTCTTGGAGAAGATGATGGGGTCCGTGTCCGGGTGCTCCCGGTCCGGCTTCCGCTCCTGCATCCCCTCCGTATCCTCGATGTGTGGCTTCGTGGAGAGCTTCTCGTCTGCTACGGCCTCGGCTCGAGACAGGTCCTTGGCCTCGGGCAGCTTCATGCCCCGGAGGATACGATCGATTTGATCCGCGGCCGTCTTCGGCTTGCCGATGACGAACTCGTCGAGGTTCTGTGCTCCGGTGCGGGTCATCTTACTTTCCCTTCCTGATGGCCTTGAGACCGAGCCGACCCAGGCTCTCCGCGGGGACACCGAGGAAGGCACCGGCTAGCAGGCCCTTCTTGAGACCGCCACCCACCGCACCTGCCGGGTGCTCCCGCCCCGCACGTTCGGTGCGCAGCATGTGCTTGAGGTCGGCCAGCCGCTCCTCCTCCTTGTAGGAGGGATCCCGCTGGGCCCGGAGCGCGTGCTCCTGGATGTCCCCGATCAGCTTCAGCTCTTTCGAGCTCGGCACCTCCTTGCCGTAACGCTTCTGGTGCGCGATTCGCTTGACCATTTCGTACCCGCCCAACGCACCGGCCCCGATGCCCATGGCGGCGAGGTGCCCCTTCATGCCCAGGGCACTCTCCTTGGCCAGCATCGCTTCCCGGAGCGAGCCCTGCTTCACCGCTGCCCCCTGCTGCCCCATCTGCTGCTCGCGCTGCATCGCTTCCTCAGCCTGCTGCTTCTGGAGCGCGGCGTTCTGCTCCGCCTTCTCGGCTTGGTTCACCTCACGCTGTGCCTTCGAGGTAGCCGGCTGAGCCTGCTGCTGTTGCTGTTGGGGCTGGCCCGTTTGATCCTGCATCCCCATTTGCGCCGCCTGTTGCTGCGCGTCACCCTGCAGCGCCTGGATCGTCTGTTGCTGCTGTGCCTCGATCTGCTGACGCTCAGCCGGAGAGTACGCCGCGACCTGCTTCAGCTGCTGCGCGAGCTGGTCCGCAGCCTGCATCAGCTCCTGCCGGTGCTGCTGCTGGTTCATGGTCTCCGCCATCGCCGAGTCCTGGGCCTGGATCGCCTGCATCGTCATGGCTTGCCGTGCGGCAGCCTCCTGCTGGAGCTGGAGCTGGAGCTGTTGCGCCTGTTGCGCCTGCGCCATGCTCTCCTGCTGCGCCTGTGCCAGCATGGCCTCGGCCTCGTCGTTTCGGGCCTGAAGCTCCTGCACGGCTTGCTGCAACATGGCGCGTTCCGACTCCATCTCCTGGAGCTGGACGGCGCGAGCCATCTCCGGGTCCTGCAGCGCCTCGAGCTCCTCCGGAGCCAGCTCGACATCACCCTCGACCTGGGCGTGCTTCTGGATCATGTGCTCGAGCCGGAGCCGGGCCAGGCCTGCCGTCTTGGTCAGCTCCTGTGGAGCGGGCCGAGCCAGGTTGTGGAACGAGGTCATGAAGCCGGCCGCGACTCCCCACGGAATGGGCTCACCATTGACGTACTTGTCCAATGCCGACATCTCGTCCTCCTACGTATCCAGGATCACGACCCACCGCTCGGTCGGATCATGACTCGATTCGATGCGGACCACGTTGGCCAAGGCGATCAAGGCCTGGGTCTGGTCCGCGGCGGGTGCCACGTTGAACCCGAGCGCGGCGTTCCCCGTTCCGGTATTGCGTACGATGATGGCGGGGTCGCTGAACAGGCGGAGGTAGCGATGCTTCGTGCCCCGACCCGGAGGGTGCGACGTGTCGTAACGCTCCGGAACGTGGAGCGAGGCGACCCCCGCCATGCCGGCCGTGGCCAGGATCTGAGCCAGGATCTCGTCCGCGGTCCAGTTCCGGCCAAGGGCCGGTGCGAAGGTCACGGTCCGGTCCACACCGCCAGCGTTGACGATGAGCGTCAGCCCGTCGACATTGGCTCCGCTTGGGTGCAGATTGACCGTGCCCAGAACGGCCCCATTGAGGAAGTCAACGAGCTCCCGTTCCGTCTGGAATCGTCTGCTGCTCCACATTCGTCCTACCCCGCTGTCTCGTCGGAGAACCCATGGATCAGAAGCAGCTCGGAGTGCGCCCCGACCCCGGAACCCATCATCTGGGAGATGTTCTCGGCGATCTTCGTGTCCCGTATCCAGGGGTCCCACTGACTCCGCATGATCCCGATCCAGCTCTGGAGCAGTGGGGTCTTGTCGGAGACCGCCACGTTGAGCCCGCCGTCGCTGAACGGCAGGTGATTCCTGGTTTGAAGGATGCCGACCTGGGCCAGGAGGTGGGCCACGGAGCCCGTGAGTAACGGATGTGCCCAACCCCTGGAGATGAAGTCCTCCACCGTGTAGATGCCCAGGGGTGGCGGACGCGAGCTGAACTCGGAGAGCGCGCCCATGACGGCGAACGCGATCATCATGTCCGAGCTCTCCTCACCATCCACGAGCCGGTTCAGCTCGGCGAAGTCCCGAACGAAGAGGCGGACCTGTGCCACGACGTCGTTGAACGTTGCCGACGCCCCGGGTATTGCAGGTCTCGACAGGCCCTGGAGCCTAGCCATGCCCCTTCTTCACCTTCCTGGACCGCTTCGAGTCCAGCACCTCGGCATCATCGGGGTCCGCCTCGACCGGTGCCGATGTCTCGGGCGCCTCCTGCTGAGTATACCATCCCGGGACGTGGTCCACGCTCACCTTGGACGCATGGATCCAACCCGAGATCCTGGCGAGTGGGATCTGGTCCGGCAGCTCACAGCTCTGACCAGCCTCGACGATGAATCCGTCGATGGCCAGGGCCTCAGGCTTCCGTTGCGGCAAGTAGGGCGGGGTCCGATCCGTCAGGTTGTGGATCCTCATGACAGAAGCTCCGCAAGCTCCGCCTTCTTGAGCTTGCTCAGGTCACTTGCGGTGCGCCCGGTGCGCTCCACCGCCATCTCCACCAGGGTGCTCTTCGTCAACGCCATCAAATCGTCCGGCCCCGCACCCTCGTCCCCATCGTCTTCGGGCTCCTCATCGAGGAAGCCCAGGACATCCTCGGAGCTCGCGGCCACCAGTTCCTTAACTGCCTCCGGCTCCTTGGGCGCCTCCGGCTCCTTGGGCGCCTCCGGCTCCTCGATCCGTTCGGGCTCCTTCGGTTCGGGGACCGGCACATCGGCAGCGCCGAAGCCAAAGATGGGTCCGGACGGCCCCCCGACACGGACCTGGATGCGTCCATCGATCTGCAGCTGATGCAGGCGGTCCCAGTGCCGCCTGACCTGCTCCTCGCTCAGCTCGATCCCCCGGTTGCGGGCGATCCGCAGAGAGCCGAAGAGGAAGGGCGATACCCGGTTATAGGGCGCCGCCACCCGAGCCGCCTTGGTGGCGATCTTGCGTCCCGTGTTGTGCACATAGTACTTGGTCATCTCAACCTCCAAAAAAGAGGGCGCGGCGCCGTGTCTGGCACCGCGCCCTCAAGGCGCTCACAGTTGTTCTCCACCGGGGCCTAGTAGAAGTAGACCCTGGGGAAGTACACCTCGTCCTCGACCCGATGGTTCATGGCGCCGAGGTCTTCTTCGTCCACCGGTGTCACGGAGCCCGCCGCCACGATGCCGTCCGCGTCGGTAGCCGTGGCATCACCGCTGAACAGCTCCATCTTGCGGACCGAGGCCACGTTGATGATGGACATCGCGATGGTCTCCCAGGCCTGCCACGTGATCTGGTTGAAGTGCTTGTCGATGAAGAACTTGGTGGCGTTCAGCACGTAGAACCGCCCCAGGAACTCCTCATCGGTGAAGCCGTACACGTTGCCGGGCCGAAGGATGTCGGTCTTGATGGTGCGGATGTAGCCGCGACCCACGAGCTTCTCGTAGGTGTAGCCGTCCACCGCGGTCTCGCTCTGCAGCTTGTCGCCGAAGTCCTCGACGGTCCACGTGTTGATCGAGTCGAAGTCGTACTCGGTCAGCAAGATGCGGGTGCAGCGGAGCTTGTTTCCGTCCAGCAGCTGATGCAGCCGGACCGCATCGTCCCGCTGGAACGGCCAGACCCTGGCGTCGTTGTTGATGTCGGCCCGGGCCAGGATGCCCTTGCGGACCGAGCTCTCGACCACGGTGCCCGCCGTGATCGTGGTCTCGTGGAGCGAGGTGACCGCGCCGCCGTTGGCCTCTTGCTGCAGGGCCTGGACCGCGGCCTCGCAGTGCGTGAGGAACTCGAGGTCTTCGACCTCCTGGATGTCCTTGGCCGAGTTGTCCTCCACGACCTTGGTGATCTTCATCCGGTACGCCTGGAGCTCCTCCTCGTAGGCCTCGAACCGCTCCGACGAGATGGTCAGGAACGGGATCTCGACCCGGGGCGCACGGATCAGCCGAGCGTCGGGCTGGCCGCGGAACGGCAGGACCATGGCCCGGCTCTCCGGCTCGAGCTGCTCGATGATGGTCAGCGTGTCCTGATGCACGCTGGGCTTGCACTCCTCCGGGGTCACGTTCTTCGGCTCGATGATCTTGCCGCAGAACCGCTCCTCACGGAGGTGGTCCCGGATGTACTCGCCGCCCAGCTGGGCATGCTTGGCCTTGCCCTCCGGGGTGTCGAGCTTGCCGAGGAAGTTCATGTTGTAGAATGTGACGTCGGACATTGTGCTCCTCCTTCCTTCCTCAGCTCGCCGTGTACAGGAACTGGAGCCAGTCCCCGTTCGAAGCCGCGGTTCGGATGACCTGCCCGATGACCGGGTTCGCGCCAGCCGCGTGGGTCTGCAGCCCGCTCTTGGTCAGCGTCAGGTAGGTGACGTCGGCCACCTCCAGGATCGCACCGAGCGCTGGGGGTGCAGCCGTGTTGAAGATCTTGGTCTCGCCCAGGAAGGTGCCACCCATGATGAGCGGGACCTTGCGGGCGCCCTGCGTGTCGGACCTGCCCTTCTCGCTCCACAGCACGAAGGGTCCCGGCCGGACGCCGGGGTTGGCCGCACGGACCACCTTGTTGGTGGCGTTGATCGTGAGCCATTCCCCGTGCTCGAGCGGGTTCGCGTTCTCGAAGTTGAGAAGCGTCAGGTCGTTGGGCTCGTACCTGCGAATGAGGAGCCCGATCGAGGGGCTCTTCAGTCTGAATGTCTGGACCATCTCACCTCACCTTTTCCTTCACAGTTGGGTCGTTTCCAGCCCGGTGCCCTCTCAGCCCATCACGAAGCTGTCCAGATCCTCCCCAGCACCCGGAGGAACGTCCCCCGCATGCCCGAGAGGCCGACCGCTCGCACTGAGCTCGACAGCCTGCTTGACCAGCTCGAGCTTGCCCTCGGCAGCCTTTCCCAGCAGGAAGATACGGGTCTCTTCCGGGGTACGACCGCTGTCGAGCCCACGAGCATGGATCGTCTCGGCCAGCTTGGTGACCTCGTTGCTCAGCTGGAACTGAGCCAGCTTCACGCGGAGGCTTCGGTTCTCGCTGACGAGTCGATCCCGTTCGCTGGCCACCTTCAGCATGGCCTCTGCCCCGAGCCGGAGCATGCGCTGAACATCCACAGAGCTCAGCTTCTCCATTCTCCGCCTCCTTCAGGCCCGGACCGAATCCGGATTGTGGTCTGCGGTCGGAGCGGATCCAGCCTGCCCCACCTTCCGCATCCCGAGCCTCGATGCTACCTTGCATGCCTGGCAGGGCTCGTTCGAGCTGTCCGTACTGCAGGTGCAGCCCCGGCTCGCCAGCTTCTGCAGGATCGACCGGGCCGCGGCCACCTTGGCCCCGGCTTCGTCGACCACATCGGCACCCAGCGCATTGTCCAGCGTCTTGTCGGTGGCACTGGACATGGCGGGTTCCTCGAGCACCTCGCCCAACTGCTTCTTCGGCACTGCCATGGCCTCTGCCTTCGTGAGGTCGATCGCGGCCTCATTCGACTGCAGCGCCTTCTCCTGGCTCGTGACCTCGGCAGGACGCTTCACCTGATCCGGCTGGTCCTCAGGGAAGCCGGTGCCTTTCACGTGAGAGGTCTGGATGTCCGCGGCCTCGCTCTCCGCCGCGGCCTTACGGAGCTGCAGCGCGGCCCGCTTCATACGGGTCACGATGCTGCTCTCCTTGGTGCTGCCCTGGAAGTGGAGCGGGTTGGGCGGCATCTCGATCTCGGCGTCGGTCTTCGGACTGGCCGCCGCCGCAAGCGGGTTCGCACCGGGCTCCATCTTGTCGGACGGGCCCGGTACCTTGGCTTGCCCCAGCAGATCCTGGGGCATGGCCTCGGTGTGCGGCTGGTCATGGTCGGTGGGAATCGTGTTCGGGCCATGCCCCGGGCCCGAATCGGCCCCGGCCTCCGTCGCCGTCTTCAGACGGGGGCCGGACGGGAACTGGATCCGGTGGAGGTGGTCCGCGAGGTAGGTCATGGCCCCGGCCAGCTTGGCCAAACGGGCCGAGCTGGTCTTCTCCTGCTCCGAGACCTGTTCCTCCCGAGCCTCATCCTTCACCTCTTTCTCGGCGCATTCCGCGCAGAGCTCTTTGCCCTCCACCGCCGGTCGGCCGCACTTCTTGCAGGTGGTAGCACCCTCCTGCGCATCGGCAGCATCTTCGGCGATCTTGGACAGACCAATCGAGCCGCTCTCGTTGAGCGCGGCTTCGATCAGGTCCTTGATCGTGGGAGCTGGCATCATTTCCTCCTCGAATCAGACTGCCTGCGGCGGTGGAACGGCGCCCTGACCCTGGGTCAGCGCGTTAGTCGTTCCGGGTACCTTGGTATGGACCGCCGTGTAGTTGGTCTTCTGGAGAGTGGTGCCCTGCAGCGCCTTCCCGATCACCTTCTTCGCGGTGATCGGGGTGTTCTGCAGAGCGTTCTGACCACCGAGGAGCCCACCCGGAGTCGGAGGAGCCTTGATCGCGGGGCTGCTCACCGCCGCGATCTTCTCCAGCTCATCCAGGAATGCTCCCATGGTCACCATCTCCAACACGGTGCGCTCAGTCCGCCACCGGGTAGCCCAGGGAGGCCAGGTACTCGAGGGCGGCTCCCTCGATCCGGCTCTCGAAGTCGCCGGCCACCTTCTCCTGCTCCTGTGCCGGAGGCGGGGTGATGTTGCCGTTGACGTCGACCCAGCCCGCCTCGGCCAGCTTCTCGACGGCCTTGCGGGTCACCGCCTCCTCGATGGCCGAGCTCTTCTTCTCCCGAAGCGCCTGCACACCCCGGTAGCCACCGTAGCCAGCACCACCGACGGCTCCGGCGGCACCGACACCTGTGGCGACCTGGGAGCCGATACCAGCTGCCCTGGAAAGACGCTCGAGGCCCTTCCGGTAGGTGTTCCCACCCTTGGCAACGTCACCCTTGGCACCACCCAAACGGTGAATGATGGCCTTCTCGATATCGCTGAGGCCACCTTTGCGCCCACGCTCCGTCACGGCCTTCTCCGCAGCGGAGCCCACACGTCCCAGGGTTGACTCGTAGGCTTGACCCGGGGCCTTCTTGACCGCGGAGAGCGCCCTCCCGAGGCCACCCTTGACTGCCTGGTACGCGTCGCCGGCTCGGCCCGCCTCCTTCTCGATGTTGCCCAGCTCCTGGGTGAAGGCGTGGGCCATGACGCGTCCGCCGAAGTCGAACTCGGCGAACTTCTCGATGGCCTCCGGATCCGCCTCGCCCTCGGGGGCTGCTTCACCACTGTAGAGCTCGGAGGCGGTCTTCAGGATCTCCTCGTCCGAGTACTGCGAGAGATCGACGCCCTTGGCCGCGGCGTCCTCCGCCAGGAGATAGACCTGGGCCATCTTCTCCAGCTCGTCCTCGGTCGCGGCAGGGGCCTCGGCGGAGGCAGTCTTGGTCGTTCCGTACAACTCACTCAGAAACTGGTCCATGTTTCGTTTCCCTTCTCGTTTGTCCGATCACCACTAGCGGATCAGGCGATCCTCGGTTACCGAGTAGGTCCTACGCCACCCCGCCGATTCTTGCAAGAGCCCCAGCCATCTTGAGCCCCTGCAGATCACAATGCTGATCGACGTAGTCCGAGGCCGGATCCCCTGTGTAGGCCCTGTTCAGATACGTCGTCGGCATCGTCCTCAGCATTGATTCAAGCACGGCAGCCCCCCTCTTGGCAAGACCCGAACGGATCGGGTCGTGGCCGAGCACGGTCTCCAGGAGCTCGGGCTCCTGCAGAATGGCGTCCTGGGTCAGGGCGGCGACCTTGTAAATCAGATCTCGGCGGTAGCCTCGGTACAGCCCCCCGATCTTCTTCAGGAGCTCCTGCTCCTCCACATCATCCTTCTTCTCGGCCGCGGCCCCGTCCCGGCCCTTGGCCACGGTCATGACGGTGCGTCGGTGCAGGGGTGGGCCGAAGGCGCTGCGTCCCATGATCATGGGAAGTAGCATTCTAAGAAAGTGAGGCAGGGTTCGATCCGGCAGATCGAATGGCAACGGCTCCTCACCAGGACCGAAGGTGCGGTCCTCCCGATGCAGGCTGTCCGCCAGGCCGGGGCGGCCCATGGCGATGATGATGATGCGCTGGAACTCCTTGGGCTTGAGCACGATGCCGGCACCACCCGCGCTGGCCAATGCAGCCGGTACGTCCCGGGCCATCGCATCCTGCGTCTCGAGCGGGAGCTCGGGCTCCGCGTTCTCCAGATCCGGCAGCTTGGCCTCGAAGTTGGACTTCACCCGCTTCTCGATCTCGGCGTCCTTGTCCAGGGCGACCTTGGGCGCGGAACCCTGCTTGGCGCGCTGCGCGAGCTCGGTCCGGACCCGCTTGAGGTAGTTGTTGATCCTGGCCTCGGTGGCCGGGTCGATGTCGTTGAAACCGAGCTCCTCGATGCCACCTTGCGCCCTCTTTTCCGTGACGGATGGGCTCGATCTCTGCGCTCGGAGCAGGGCCCTGACCTTACCAAGATCGACATCGGCGCGACGATTCACGAACTGTACCTCGTAGCCCGCATCACGCGCCGCGCCAATCACCTTGTTTGCCGCAGCCCGCTCCAATGCAATGGAGTGACGTTCCAGATTCTTTCCATCCAGAGCCAGGTGTGTGGCGCCGCCCAGGCCCAACGCACCTAGCGCAGTGGTCAGTGCGGTAACGCGCCGATTCCCACCACCATAGCCCATCCTCCCACCAGCCAGCCCACCCGCAACCGCACCCATTGCGGGTACGGCAACGCGCACCGCGGTGCTCGCCTGCCTCGCCGCACGCTCCGCTGCGTCCGGTGAAAGTACCCGAATCGTTTCCTTAGCCATCTTCGTCTCCCCACGGGACCAGACCTCGTGCACGTGGCTCGAGGCGATGGTGGTACCCTGATCACAACTAGCGCACTTCTTGTGGCCAGGGCGTAGCGGGCACTCCCCGGCCAACTTGGCCAGGACGTAGCTGGTCTTGTCCGCACCGATGAAGACCACGCTCAAATCGAAGAAGCGCGGGTGCAGGTTGATCATCTTCACCTTGCGCCCGTCCGGATAGATCTTGCGAAGCTGAGTGCGGATGTGCTCGCAGTAGTCCGACGTTGTCGGGCTCAGCCCGCGAATGGGGAGGCGGCGGTGTTCGGCCAGGTCGATCTGGGGGTTGCCCGTGATCCGGGACCAGTCGGTGCAGTAACCGCAAAGGTCGAATGGAACCTTGCAGCCCATACTGACGCTAGGAAAGCCACCGGCGTCGATGCGGGACAGGATATCGGAAGCACCACGCTCCAGCGCTCGGGCACGATCGAAGGCCGCGATCAGGAGGACGCGGTGCATACGATCGTCCCACAGCACGTAGACCAGATCTCCAAAGGCCCTGTTCGGATCCTTGTTCTTGTGGTGGGCGAAGGTCTTGGCGTTGTAGAAGGTGGGAAAGCCCCACTCCCACCGCTTACCCTCCGCAACTTGCTGCTGGTAACTCATCCGTTCCCAGCCCGGAGGAGTGTGTATCAAGGAGGGCTTGTTCAGCCCCATCGGCATGCGTTCAGGGAAGTCATCTCCGTTACTATTATCGCCCCAATACTCGCCGCCACCCATCGCGCTGATCAGGGCGTAGAGCAGGTTGTCGTCCTTGGGCAGCTCCTTCATCACGGCCTGGATCCGCTCGAGCTGGGGCACCGAGACGGTATCGGCAGCCGTCTTCAGAAGATGGGCGTTGTTGTAGCCGGGATGGAGCAGGTGGAGGTGCTCCCCCCTCTCATCGAGGGTGGGGAACTGGCACTGCTTGACGATCACCGCCTAGTCCCCACCACTGTCTCCAGCACTTCGCATGAGCCCCGATGTGATCTGGGGTATGGGCAACTGCTCCAGGATGGTGGGACGCCTCATCTTGTCCTCCGCACCGGCAATATCGGCCATGGTCCTCGGGTCGATGTACTCGTCCTGATACATGGTCCGCTTGACCCAGGACGAGGCCACTACAGGATCCTGGGCCAGAGTCGGCGATGCGTTGTGAAGCGTGTTGAACAAAGTCCGAACCCTCTCCGCCGGCTCCCTGGTCAGCTCCGGGTTATATGCCAGCATGCCCTTGAAGCCACGTTCCCTGCCGATGTGGTTCTTGATCGCGCGATACGCCTCGGTCATGCCGAGCAGCGCTACCGGTGCGGCAACACTGACCGCCATCTCACGGCCAAAGCTGCCCCAGCCCGCGGCCCGCTTCTCGAGGTCCTCGTCTGCCAGGAAGTCGTTGATCGGATTGCTCATGGTCAATACGCCATCCCTGTTCGTGGGTCCCAGAGCGCCCTGGTCTGGGCGACCCTGGCCTGGAACTGCCGCTTCTTGGCGCCGAGGTAGGCACCGACCGGATCATTCATGGCCTCGTTGGCCATGCCTGCACCGACAATGGGGGGTGCGGCCAGCACGGTGCCCGCCGCGATGGCCCCGGGCACGCCGCCGCCCGCCGCGTGGTACGCACCCTTGCCGGCGCCCATCGCGGCGCCATGCGCGGTGCGCAACGCGCCCTGGGCACCACGCACCAGCTCCCGACCCGCCTCCGCGGCCACCCCAGCGGTCTTCGCCATGCCGAGATCCTGATCGACGAGCTGGCGCACCACGGCCCCGGTCAGAAAGAGCTGATCATAGTCGGCAAGCGTCATGGCGCACACCTCTCTCGTAGCAGACCCTGCAGCTGCTCCCGCTGCTCCCCCAGCTTCTCCTTGGCCGCGAGCAGCGTGTAGTAGGAGCGGGCCGCTGCGGCAAACTTCTCGAAGCTGCGGCAGAGCGGGTGGGATCGGTCCAGGACGAGGTAGTCCGCACCGCTCCGACCCGCCTCCACCGATGGCACGTCGCGGACATGGGCCTGGACCTGCTTCAGGGCCAGCTTGGTCAGGGCCGGGGTCGGCGAGAGCTGGTCGAAGGCCACGCTCAGACTGGCCGGGCTCACCCCGTCCAGGATGGCCCGCCTCGACTCGACGCACATGTCCTCCGCCGCGTCCACGTAGGCCGCGTACTTGGACATGAGCTCGGAGCCGACCACGTCCTCCGCCGTCTTGACCCGGGTCCACAGCACGAGCAGGTCCCGGTTCGGGGAACGGGGCGGGTAGTCGGCACCGGCCGACGCCCTCTTCTCCATCTCGAGCGACTCGTCCTCGAGGAGAGCGCTCCCCGGCACGAACCGCTCGACGTCATGGAGGAGTCTGGCTGTCTTCATGATAGCCGCTCCTTCCTCTCCTGATGGCGTATCTGTCTCGAGCAGTGCGGCTACCCGGTGCGGATCCGCTGGCCCGCCCAGGAAGTCCACGACTCGATGCGATCCGGCCATCTTCGGAAACGCTGCGGCAAAGGCCGCGTTGTTCGTGAACTCGACGACACGCTGGACCTGTTCCCGTCCCAGGTCGTGTCCCCGGAGAACCTCGACGACGGCATCGGTCAACGGCATCTCCCTTGATCCGTGCAGAGCAGCGGCCCGCTTCCCCAGACCTTGCAACACCCTTGGATCGACCGCTGCGGAACCAACCATGGAGATCTCTCCTGGCTCCAGGTACACTTACCCCTGGTATCTTAGGTGTAACACAGGTGACGTGTCATGGGAAGTCAACCGGATCTCATAACGATAGAGGAAGCCGCGGAGCTGCTGGGTCAGGACCCGAAGCACATCCACCAGCTCTGTGCGGACGGACGGATACGGAGGACCCGGGTCGGGGATGCCGTGCTCGTCCCACGTGGCGACGTGATCGAGGTGCGTCGGATGGATCTGGGCACGGAGGATCCAACTGAACGGATCCTGGCCCTGGAGCACCGCGTGGCCCGACTCGAGTCCGCGCTCACCCTCCTGTTCGACGTGATGAACATGGGCAAGGATAGATTCGGGCCAATGTCCCGGGACCAGTTGGAGCATCTCTACTCCCAGGCCTGTCTGCTGGATCGGGAGCGGAGCTGGGACCTGCCCACTCTGATCGGGCAGGCCGAGACCTTCATCCGAATCACGGAGACCGAGCTGGTGCGGATCAACCGCATCGTGAGCGTGGACGATAGCTGGCGGCCCTTCTTCAATCTGTGCCTGCGCATGCTGCAGCATGTCCAGGAACACCCCGAGCTGGGACAGAACCTGGAGCTGCAGCGGGCCCGGGCCCTGCTCCTTACCGGCCGCGACAACCTCCGGCTCTGCGCCACCCTGCTAATTGAACGGGCGCATCGTACCGAGAGCAGCGAGAAGGTGCTGGCCCGGGTAGCCGCTGTAGACCTGGACGCGTTCGATGTCCTGATCCGCAAGCATCACTCCGACCACCAGTGGCGGCGCACCGACCACCTCCGGCTCCTCGATCCTGCAAAATCGGAATGATTCCTGTGATAAGGGGTCTGTAGGCCCAATCCCAGGCTTCTTTGCTGCAAAGTGGCCGCTGGGATTGGGATAAGAACAATGAGTGGTCGAGCATTCTCCTTGCTCCGCACCACTCGGGAAAGGAGACTGTGAAATGAGTGAGGAGAAGAGGGAGTGGCCGTCCATCCTGGACGCCGCTCTCGACGACCCCGCCGCGACAGCGGCGGGGGCAGTTCTGGGGGCGGCCATCCTGGCCGTCCCCACGATGTTGGTCTGCCGGTACCTCGAGGCCAGCCCCGTCGTGACGGGGTTGAGCACCGCAGGTGCCGGCCTGGCGGGCGCCGGTGGCGGCGCGACGGCGGTGGCGGCGAGTCGCCGCCGGTCGGTGCGGCGCACAGCGACCTCGGTGGCATCGGCCATCGAGGGGGAGCTCGACACCTTCGACCGCCGGATCGCGGCGGTCGAGGGCCGGCTGGGGGCGGGGGACACCACTGTCAGGGTGGTGTTCCCAGATGTCGCCGAGAGCCTCGGCGGTCTGCCGGAGACTGTCCGGCAGATTCGGGACATCCTCGAGGGTGCCCCGGACCCCGAGCCCCCGCCCAAGGCCACCGTCAAGAAGGGCAAGGGCGGAGACGCCCAGCCCACCGCGTAGTCCCACCTTCCGTTCCCACCCTCGGTCCCACCTCGTGGACCGATTTCTTAGGGGTCTATATGGTTATAAGAATTATGGAAAGGAGGCAGAAATGCCAATGATGTATCGTGTGGACGTTGTCGGAGTGTACGTACGCTCCGACACGTTCGGCCTGCTGTTCTCTCGCGCCAACGAGGCGCTGGCGTGTGGCCAGGCCCTCCGGGAGATGCTCCCGGGGGTTGTCGTTACGGTAAGTCGGGTGACAGCGGACGGAGGCTGTCCGCTGATCCTTCTCACCAACTTTCCAGGGGGGGCGACGGCGGTCGTGGAGGGGGCTCCGCCCCCATTCTACGACTGTGAGGGGGCCCAGCTCCTCCCCATCGAGAGATGGGAGGAGCTGCGAAACCGCCTCCTTCTCGATGTGGCACACCACAAAGGCACTCTCCACCGAGAGTGCCAGATTCACATTCCCTAGGCCCGGTTCTGGGCCAATTCCTTAGCTGTATATCGTTATAAGAATTATGGAAAGGAGGCAGAAATGTCTCAGAAAGAGGAGTTCCTGGCGGCGCTGGAGTGGAGGGTCGAACGGGCGACCCCCACAACCAGTCAGTGGAGCCCCCTCGGAGCCAGCCAGCACGGCTGGTTCCAGGAGGCGGTGGCGGCGGGGAACGTCCTCCTCGCCGCGGGATGGGCGGCTGACGTAGCCGCCCAGTTCCGTTCGGAGACTGGGGAGGGTCGGGTCGCGGACCTCCTCCTCGAGGAGAGGGCGTGGCAAGTCGCCGCGCTCATCGATCTGCTCACCTAGCCCCGTTCCGGGGCCAATTCCTTAGTCGTGTATAGGTATAAGAATATTGAGGAAAGGAGGTACACATCATGTACTTCATAGAAGTTGAGGCGAAGTGGAACTCGCCGTTCGCGGCGAGCCTGGAGATTGAGAACCCGACTGATGCGCTTCGGGTCGCCGAGTGGCTCTCGAAGAGAGCCGATCGAGCTTGTATCTCCTGTCACGCCCGGACCCCTGTGATGTTTCAGGGCAGCAGTATCCGGCTGCTGTCCTACGAAACCTTCTACCTGGTGGACGAGGAGGGGGTCCCCGAGGAGTGGACTCTGCTGCTCGAAGCGGCAGAGGAGTACCTCAAAACAGCCCATCACCTCAAAGTCTGCCGTGAACTGGACCCCAACCAGGTCTGGTAGCCCACCCGCCTCACTCCGAGGCAATTCCCTTAGGCCACTATACCCGGAGCGAACTCCACGCTGCCCGGGAAGAGTGGGATGATGATGTCGGGACGCGGCCGCACGATCATGCTGGCCAGGAAGCAGTAGAGGATGGAGTGGAACGTGTCATCACTCTTGCCTCGGGTCAGCTTGTACTGCGTCATGTGGAGCCGGGCATTGTACTCGGCAAAGATGTTCAGCATGTCGGCGGCGAAGGGTTCCTCCCACTCCTTCCAGGCCGGGAACCGGATCCGCTGGTTGCGGATCGCGCTGAAGATGTCGCTCATGATCTCGGTACGGTGCAGCATGAAGCGGCCCAGCTCGGGCTCCCACTTGATCTTGGTCTTCGGGTTGCCCGTGTACTGGTACCGGGCGACCCGGGACGCACCGAAGTTCCGCATGAGCCAGTCATTGCGGTCGAAGCCGCCGCCGTAGTCCGAGCCCAGGATCTTGAAGTCAACCGCATGTAGCAGCTTGGCGATGCGCCGGAGCTGGCGTCTCGGGTCCAGATCCTCCCCCACGAAGCGGTGTGCAAAGAAGATCTGGAAGATGCCGTCGATGTACCCACCTAACGTAAGTAGTGAGAATGACGCATCTTCCCCGGTCCCGTGATCCAGTCCGGCAAAGACCCCGCTCTCGCACCGCTTCGCGGTCTCCAGCACCGCCCCGATCCGGATGGTCTCATTGCAGCACCGGATGATGTGGCTGCGCTTGAGCGGGCGCTGCCCCGCGTCGTGGGACAGCCCGAGCACCTCGTTGTTGAACTGGGTCTCGTCGTACTGTTCCAGGTGTGTCAGGATCTCGGTCCACTTCTCCCCTTGCATCCAGGGCACCATGAGCTGGGAGATGTGGTAGCCCTCGAAGGTGACCCGGTTCTCGTTGTCCGCGGTGACCGGCTGCAGCGAGACCCACTGCGCCAAGGGGTCGGCGGGGTCGATAGGTTCCCCGCACCGAGCACAGATCGGTCCCTCCTTGCCGATGTTCTTGATCCCGAGCAGGTTCCAGTGCCAGGAGGAGGGGTCGTTCGGGACGCCATGGTGCTGGCACGGCACGGCCCACTCGTTCTGGGTCGAGAACTCGGTCCAGTACTTGTGGATCGAGTTGTCCAGGCTCTTCGGCGTGCCAGCATAATCGAAGAGACCCCAGTGGGAGTGCGACGTGCACTGCTCGATGACCGGCACCGATGGGCCATGCACGTCCTGGAACTCGTCGATCTGAACCTTGTCGCTGGCAATGCCTCTGGCCCGGTCCGCGGAGAGGAAGGCGTAGCGCACCCGGACCTGGGAACGGTTCCGGAACTGCTTGAAGAACACGTTCTGGCTCAGGTTCCGGTTCACCATGTACTGGAGCTCGGGGCTGATCTCCAGCGGGTCCTTCAGCCGATCCACGCTGAAGACCTGGGCCTGGGCCGCGGTCGGGCACACATAGAGCGTCTTGAAGGCGGGCACGATGGCGCTGTACGCGATGGCGCTGTTACCGAGGTAAGTCGACTTCTCGCTCTGCCGGCTGTAGACCAGGAGCTTGCGCCGGGCCGGGGAGTCGTAGACCGTCTTGAGGTAGCGCCGACCCTCGAAGCTGAAGGGGGTGATGGCGCCCTCGATCGGGAGCTTGATGGCGAACTCGGTGAACTCGGACGGGGTGACCTCGACCTGGCGCAGCTTCCGCAGGGACTCGAGCTCCTGCTCGAACAGGATGCTCTCCATCTCGGCGCTGGCCAGCTCATCCTCCTCCTGTAGCAGGAGGGCCTCGAGCTCATCCTCCAATCCCTGGTCCAGCTCTTCCTGCGCCAGGACCCGTTTCGAGTCGAGGTAGAAGTCCCGGACCTCTTCGGAGGCAGCAGCCATCCCCTGCAGGACTTGAACCATGGTGCTCTCAGGTGAACACATAGCGGCCTGCTTCCTGTTTCGCAGAGGACAGTTTCACGACGGCCATCAGACCGACGTCAGCGCTCCCCTCTCCACAGGCTGTCACGGCACGGGCTGCCGCGATGTTTCTCAGGTTTACGGCGGCATTAACGTCGCGGTCATGGACGACGCCACACCCTGGACAGGACCACTTTCGGACGGACAGCGGGAGGCTCTCGACAACGTGGCCGCAGTCGGAGCACATCTTCGACGACGGGAACCAGCGGTCAACCATGACAACCTCGGAACCTGCGAGCGGGGCCTTGTAGGTGAGCTGCCGCCTCATCTCCGACATGCTGGCATCGGCGACCGACTTGGCGAGGTGATGGTTCTTCAACATCCCGCTGACGTTCAGGTCTTCGATGCCGATCCATCGGAAGTCTCGGACGAGCCGAGACGTCAGCTTGTGGGTCACGTCGCTTCGGATGTTGGCGATACGCTCGTGGACGCGCTGAATCCTCGCCTTCGTCTTGCGCCAGTTCTTTCCGCCTTTCGTCCGCCTCGACAACTCGCGCTGAAGTCGCTTGAGCCGCTTCTCATGGAACCGCAGGGCGCGCGGAGCTTCCACCTTCGCCCCGTCGGAGAGCACGGCGAGGTCTCGAACCCCGAGGTCTATGCCACACACCGCGTGAGTCTTGCAGGCGTGCGGGTACGACCAGCGGGAGTGATCAACCTCGACCTGGACGGAGACGAACCAGTGGTCGACGTGCTTCGTGAATCGGGCCGACAGCACCTTACCGGGGAATCGAAGCGTCTCCCTCATGCGGAGCCAGCCGAGCTTCGGGACGCGGACACGACGGCCATCAAACGTCAGGGCTCGCGCCTCGATGGCGAACCCTTCAAGGCACCGCCCACGCTTCTTGAATCGAGGATACCCAGGCTTGGAGTTTCCAGCCTTGATGCGTCGGAAGAAGTGGCCGAAGGCAGCGCCGAGGTCAGCGAGTGCCTGGTTCGTGACCTTCCAGGGAAGCTCGGCCATCCACGGAAAGTCATCGGCCTTGCGGGCGTTCAACTCGGTGTTGAGCTGCTGCCACGACGGCTTCTCTCCGCCGTTGTAGAGTTCTTGCCAGCGGGCGAGGCCGTGGTTCCACACGAACCTCGCCGTCCCGGCGCACCGCTCGAAGAACGACGCCTGGACGTTGTTCGGATCGAGCTGAATACGCTGGCCGAGGATGGTCACCGCTTTTTGTCCATCAGGTCGTGGAGGGCCATGCGGACGACTTCCCCCAGGGAGACGCCCAACCGCTTTGCCTCTAGACGAAGCCAGGCCAGGAGGGGAGGGTCGAGGTGGATTTCGAGTGGCTGTTTCCTCATGCTCAAGAGCATATATGCCAGTAAGGGCAATGTCAATAGCAATGTTCAACTTGGCTGTTCTCAGGTGAACAGCCGAGGTCAGCTTGACATCATTGACGAATACGGAGTTCGTCGATAGGGGATAGAGGCATGGTACCAAAGTCCGGGGTGTCCTGGGTATAAGGTCTGGACGGAAAGGAGATCTAGATGCCCACGATAACGGACGCTGCCCTGGCCAACTGGCTCAACGAGCTGGAGCACGGGAAGCAGACACTATGCTGTCAGCTCCCGGGACCCCTGTGGGTGCTGATCGACGGATGGCAGGGAGCCGTGCTGTCCGAGTGGTACTCCGCCAGCTTCGATCTGGAGCCCCGGGATGAGGGGGTATCGGTGTACTTCGACAACCCGGACGACGCGGACCAGGTTTGCCGCGAGCTCTATCTGAAAGGGAGGAAGCGGGAGGAACGTATCCGGGCTCTTCGCAACCTGGTCCGGGGTCCCATCCTGTCGCTGACCGAGCGGGATCGGTGGCAGCGGATCGAGGCGGAGCACCTGGATCGGGTTATGGATCGTCACACGAGATCCAGACTGCAGCGCCTCTTCGGCAAGGGAGGCGAGCATGGATGAGCGTTGTGCCGCCAACCTGTCCTGGTTGGACGACGTGATCGACCGTATCAACGGCTGGTTCAGCGATCGGTTCACGTTGACCAACATGCGGCAGAGTGCCATGGACCATCCGATCCACGGCAACGTTGTCCTGCGCCGCTACAGCATCGTGTTCCACGGCGGCAAGTTCGAGCAGGAGATCGAACCGGAGGAGGGGGAGGAGATCGAGGAGTTCATCAAGGAGGAGTGGGACGACACACCGTGCTGGCCCGGACCTGTCATGACCTACACCGATGGGGAGTGGGACTTCTGCGAGTGGGGCAACGGCCCCGATGGGTCCCCGGAGTTCTGGATCTTCCTGGATCCACTCGCGGAGTAGGGGACGGAAGGAGGACTGGGGGGTCCTCTACTTAGCTCAGTACTAGATCTCTCCGGCTTCGAACGCTTTGAGGATACGTTTCCGTGTCCCCGGTGTCGGGGTCTGACCATAGACAAAACCGAAGGGGCTGAGCGTCTCCACTTCCCCTGTCCGAAGTTTGAGCATTCGCTCCCGCACCTCCGGAGGAAGCGTGGCAAGACGTGTACTTTCTCGCATCAGCACTTCAGGACTCTGGTGTACGCCCCGCACGACATGGCCCTTCTTTTTTGGTAAGGCGCGCAGCAGAGCAGAGGAGGAGAACGGACCCAACGCCACTCCTTCTTCAGCAAGCTGCGCAATCTGAGGGCGCATACGGTGTAAATAGGCACCCTCCACTCTTTCCTTCAAGCCTTCGACCGGTTTCTCCACCACCCAATCCTTGCCGAGGGAACCGGTTCTTGAGAGCGCCTGGCCCTTGATCACGGCCTCGTCCATTTCGTGAGAACGAAGCAGAGCGTCAAGGCTTTCCCTGCTCTGACCACCAACATCCCGTAGCATCGGACTCACAGACGGTGCTTCTATCGTCACCGGACGGTGGCCGACAACAAGGGGTGCCCCTCCCACATTGATCGTCACGGGTCGAACCCCGGACATGTACCCCTCACCCATGCGAGCCAGGCGAAGCTGCTCCCCGACCTCCTTGGCTCGAGATGGCTGCCCCATCAGTTTCTTGCCCAGCTCACCACCCAGCTCACGAACAGACGGCTGCAGCCGATCCACTCCATGCCTCTCCGCCAAGCCCTGGAGACCCCTATGGATACCCCTTGTCTCCTTGCCGTAATCCAGAACCCCATGCTGAAGCAACCGACTCACGTCCTCCGCACCGAGTTGCCCCGCCCGCAAGACGCGCTTCCACGCTGCCAACGCAGCTTTCTCCATGCCTTCACCAGCTGCTTTCCCCATCGCATCCCGATTGGTACGGGCCACGGCACGCTCCAACGCGGTTCGTTCCTGGTGAAGGGCTGGTGCGGAGGCACGACGTAGATTCGGAGCGCTACGTGCCGCGGCACGATTCAGGAGCCGCAACGCGGCCGGCGGCGGGTACATCGCTGTGGTGAGCGCGATCTTCTCCAACTCGTCACAGAAACCGTAGGCACGAGCCGCCTCCTTGGATCGGACGCGCTCCGGCAGCTTCTCGTCCTTGGGGGTGTGCCGCTCCCACTCCTTCACCACACCGGGCTCGATTTCACCTCGGGCCTTGGCTGCGTGGAAGAAGCGGCGTTGGGCCTCCGATTTGAAAGGCATCGCCTCACCCCCGTGTAAAGGTCGTGTCCACACTCCGCATCGGGGGAGCTGACGATGGTGTTGCCGCGTACCGACTCTTCCGGAGCAGCAAGCGTTCGATCTCCTCCTGGGTTTTCCCGCTCGGTACGGGCCGGGCCGGCGCCCGCCGAATCACACTTCCGAGACCGGCCGGGGGCCGGGTCACCAGCGCGATCTTCTCCAGCTCGTCACGGAACCCATTCAGGACTGCGGGATGCATTGCTCCACCTTGTCCAGGGCCCGGGTCAGGAAGGTCTCATCGGGGAGGCCGCCCCGAGCCAGGCCGAAGAGTGTCAGGCACCACCCATGAAACTCCGGTATCCACTCCACCCTCAACTCGTTCATCGGATCCCCGAGGTGGTACGACTCGATCATACAGTCCCAGATCCGGTAAGGGAAGACCTCGGGCCATGGCGTCCCCCGCACCCGTCGGTACAGGTGCACGATCAGATCATCGACGGACCCCATGTACTCCACCAGGAAAGTCTGGTAGCGGTCCGCAGCGATGCGGTGCTCCAGGACGGGTTGGGTCTCGGGAGTCGAGCCGACGAACCCGTCCGGGCTGGTAGCGGTTATCGACACGGTGCGCTCCTGTGTATATAGGGGTAGGGCCTAGAACACGATCTCCTCATCTTCCTCCTCCATCGAGGCCGGCGGGGTGTAATTGCCCCGTGTCAGCTCCTTGACCGCGGCCACCTCCGGCTTGACGTGACGCATGCGGAACGTGGAGAACGCCTCCAGCACGTCCTGGGTCGCATCCGTCGTCGCCTCGATCCCCTCCTGGGCCCACTTGGCGGCTCGGACATAGGCCAGGAAGGCCCGGGCATGCCGCTCCCCGACCGGTCTGTCGGCCATCTGCTGGATGAACATGTGGGCCAGGTTCCTGGCATCGGTGAAGACCCGGTTCCCCTCGACCCGGCGCAGGTCCGCCATCCCCATCTTCCAGAGGAGGAGCCGGAGGCCGGCGGAGTCCTTCGTGTTCAACGCGATCCGGAGCCACTCCTGGTTCGGGGTCTGGCGCTGCCCGACGAACTCGCCCCAATCCAGCGCGCTCATCGCGCTGCGGTTCCAGAAGTAGTGCTCGAACAGCCGATAGACCTCGGGCCGGATCATGGACCCGAATCGCATCTGGAGCCGGCGCACCGCGGCCTCGGGCCGAACCGGAGACAGGATCATGCTCTCCATGGCCTGCCGCAGCTCGGGCTCCTCCAGAATGGCCTTGGCCCGAGCCATGTCGTGAGTGTTCTGCCACGCCTCCTGGATGCCCTCCATCCGCAGGAAGCTCTGAGACGGGTAATGGTCGGGGGAGGCCGGGCAGAACGGGATCGGGAAGCGCATGCCCCGCTCCAGCTCCGTCACGTCGTTCTCAGTCATCCCACCCAGATCGAGCATGGTGAGCATCTCGGCGATGGCCAGCGATGTGTGGCAACGCCTCGAGACGTAGTACTTGGCGTAGTAGACAGCGGGGTGCTTGACCATGTCAGGAGGAGCGTAGCACAGGATGAGGACAGGGTTCTAGGCGGATAGCAGGGAGCGGACCCGATTCCGATTGGCCGCAGCCAGCGGTTGCAAGGTCTCCGCCGCCACCTTCTCCTGGGACAGGAGCAGGGTACGGAGACCGCGGCAGACCTCGTCGAGCCGCTCCATCGCGCTCTTCGCGCTGCTCTCCGGAACCTCGTCCAGACCCAGACGGGACGCGAGCAGGAGATGCGCGAGCCGGCTCACGGTCTCCTCGAGCGCGGGCAGGTACTGCACGAAGAGCCGCACGTTCTCCGGGTTGAGGAAGCCCAGGGACAAGATGTGATCCACCGTGGACACGTCCTGGAACGCGGCGGCCTCCTTCACGAGATGCGTGGTGCGCGGCAACGCTTCCCAGAGCTTGCGAACCTCGGTGCGGGCCGCGGCCAGCTTCTCCCGATGCTGCGATCCGTCACCGAGGACGCGGCAACCCCGGACCCGTACCCGGTACCGCTTGCTAGCCGTCTTCAGCATCTCGGCGGCCCGTGACTCGGACAGACCCAGACCCACCGCCAGGAACATGGCATCGCTGTGCTCCAGGGACCGGGTCCACCTGGACCCGATCTTCTGCAGGGGCTCCCCCTCGAAGCTCCAGGTCGAGCCGTCGGAGCGCACACTGACGATGGAGGCGTCCCGGAGCATGGACTCCTTCACGAAGTCGGCGGCCTGATCCACCAGGGGTATCACGTGCTCCGGGAACGGGGCCCAACGCACCGTGTCCGGAATCGCGTAGGTCTTCCCTTCATCGTCCTCGTCAACTTCGGTCAGCTCGCGGAGGCCCGGGACCAGGCTCAGCTTCAGTGGTTCCCCCTCCAAGGTATGGCACAGCAGGAGCACCGGCCCCTCCTCGGTGCGGGTCGCGCCTTCCATCTGGACCGGCTGGAACGCGATCACGTTGCCGGTCGAGGCCACATGGTAGAAGAAGCCCTGCTGCGGTTTTCCGTCCGCCCCACGCTCCAGTGGATTGGCCCTGATGATGTTGGAGCCCTTGCCGACCAGACTGCCCACGATCTGGTCCTGGATGCCGCATTCGGATCCGTTGGTGAACAGCTTGTAGGTCTTGGTGGTTCCGTCAAACCCGATGACATCGGGGAAGACCCATCCCATCAGCTCCCGACCATCCCTGGACTTGACCCGGTACTCCCCGAAGCTCTCGATGGGCTCGATTCGATCCGACTCGAGCTGCTCCCGGACCACGGGCTGAGTCGAGACGGTGCGCTCCCCCACCTCGTCCACGCTCTCCACGATGTCGGGACCCGCGAGCCCCTCCATCTCGAAACGATCCGTCTCCACCTGCTCCGGCTCGAAGCTATCGACGGACGCCGTCTTCAAGATGTAGGTCTCGCCACGCCGACTGACCTGGATCAGGTCTGGCACCCGGCGCGCTGCCAACTTGACCACCTGGTCCGTTGTGAGCGGGCTCGCCGTCTTCAGGATCTCCAGGCTGGGCCGGCTCGCCGGGTTCGCTGCCAGGTACAGGAGCAGGTCCGGGTCCTTGCCGAGCTCGGCCTGCAACCGGCCCAACGCCTCCTTGGTCATGGTGGGAAGCAGCGAGGCCAGGAGCGAGCGGTCCGAGCCCATCTTCATCGTGCTGTTGTGGATCTCCCCACTCATGTCTCCGTAGTGCCGGGACTCCGTGGGCGGATGCAGCGACGCCTGCATCGAGGGGTTGTCACCATCCCGCGGCGGCACGTCGAACATCTGGGACCGGAACAGGGCGGTGCGCAGCCGGATCTCGTTCAACGGCCAGTGCCGGCCACTCTCGTCCATGAACGTGTCCAGCTCCTGGAGCCGGCTGCCCTTGATGATGATGGGGACGTGCACCGTCTTCACACCGTGTGCCGCGGCCACCGTCTCCTGCCCCTCGGCGCGGGGCGTGAAGGCGGAGCGGCTCTGCACCTCGAGGTAGCCCACACCGTACCCGCGCTCCCCGTCCACGCTCTTCATGACCGGCGAGACCATGTATGCCTGCAGGAAGGGCTTGCTTTCGAGAGCCTCCCGCAGGATCTCTCGGGGCCAGGCGTCAGCGGTGTCCGACAACCGGATCTCGGCCGCGGTCTTCTCGACGACGGGCACCTCGATCTTCCGGAACAGCTTGCTCATGAAATCCTCCACGCCGCCCCGGCCACCGTATCATTGGCCTGAGCATGGCTGGTGATGTGCTCCACAACGGCCTCGGCGATGGCCTGGGCCATCGGCCGCATACGCTCCATCTCCTCGTCGGTCAGCGAGCGCGTGCCGCGCCTCTCCAGCACCGTGTAGCTGATGGTACCATCATCCCGTGGCACCTGGGAAACGTCGAAGCCGACAACCACGTCGGTCAGCGACTGCTGCAGCAAACGGGAGAGCCTGGCCTGGATCAGGTCGGCCAGGGCCTGTGCATCCATGCTCAATCCAGAAACACCTTTCTGGCCGAGTACTCGTTGGGCATCGGCGCTGTCAGCGGTGCGCCAGTACTGGCCCCCTCCACCGAGTGTCGATGGTTCTGGATATACAGGATCAGGGAGGGGGTCAGCTTGACCGCGGCCCGACTCGCCCCGTTCCCGCCCAGCTTGATGCTGTTGCAGTCGATCACCTTGGACCCACTGATCGTCTCCCGGCTGCTGCCCGCTTGCAAACTGTGCGAGCCGGAGACCTCGACGGAGAGGTCGGAGCCGATGCTCACGCTCCGGCTTCCGGTCACCGTGACCGAGTCATTGCCCTGTACTTCCAGGGTACGCTCACCCCGGATCGTCTGAGTCCAGTCGCCCCAGGCCTCGAGCTCGACGTCCCCGCTCTCGTTGATAGTGAGATCGAAGACCCGGGCCTCGCCGTCCACGGTCTCCGCGACGGCGTCGATGCCGTCCGGCGCGACCACGACACGGATCCGCACGTCGTCAGCCATTCCCCCCAGCTGGAGCATGGCAACGTCGTGCTCATCCTGAGCATTGGTCCTGGCACCGATGCTGAGTATGGCCTTGGCCTCGTTCTCCGGATCCTCGTCGGAGCGGTGGACCCGCCACGAGATCTCCCCGCCTCCAGCCAGCATCTGGTAGCTCTCACACATGTCCCGGATCACGTTGCCGATGGGAAGGTAGAAACGTTTCGACACTCCACTGGAACCGATTATCACGGACCCGCCCCGCTGCAACCAGATCTGGTTCCCGTCCCGGCCCCGCATCATGATGTCGCCCTGCTGCAATCGGGGTCGGCCCGCTCGAAACGTGACCTCGGACCCGGGTCCGGTCTCCACGTTCTCCGCGTCGGCCTGGCTTCCGATACCCTCCGCGCCCTCCCGCTCCATCGTGGTCACGAAGCAGAGGATGAAGGGAGAACCATCGCTGGGCATGCACAGCTTCACGATGCTGCCAACCTCCGGCATGGCATAGATCCCCTCCCCACTATTGTAGTGGAGATAGGGTGCGCCAACCTGGAGATCCTGGATGATCCGGTGTGTGTACTTGGTGCGGGCCGTCACGGTCCAATGCAGCATGTCTACGTTGAGGATGCGGGCCTCCTCGATCAGGACCGCGCTGACGCCGCGTTGCGTCGGACTATTTCGACTCGGCGGCGGCACGATGCTACCTCGAACCGCGACCCGCCATGAAGGCGGTGCCCAGGCCACCAGCGCCGACCGCACCGCCAGCCCCGATCAATGCGGCTCGACCCTCGGGGCGCCCCCAGAGCGATTTTACCCCGGCTCCGATCCGTTGACCCAGCCCGGCCTCCTGCGGTAACCCGACCATGCCCCGCCGGAAAAGAGCCTGCAGCATGGTACCGGCTTGCACCGGGCTCCGCACCATCTTCCAGCTGGTCCGTGCCAGATTGGCGACTCCCATCGGATTGAACGCCACCTTGCTCAGCATGCCGTACCGCTCGATCTCGCCGAGCTCCTCGAAGAAGGATTGCATCGTTGCTGGGTGCATCGCGCCTCCCACCCTATCATAGCGTTCCGCATCAGTAGCGCCAAGGCTTCTCCGGAGTCCCCTTACCAAAGGAGGCCCCCGAGATCAGGCCGGGTACCGGATGCGTGCCGTGGAACTCGGTGGTCCAGCCCTGCTGTGCGGCCTCGGTCAACGTGCTCTTGAGCCTGGTGTGGTTGAGCCGCGCCATCCAATCCTCCTGGACATCGAGCGGGAGCAGCTTCACACCTCGGAGCACAGGGCTGTACTTGACCCCCTTCTCCTGAGCATGCTCCCGGTTCCACCGAGCCACGGCAGGCGTGCTGGCCAGATCGCCGCGCAGCAGCGCAGGGTGGTCCCCGGAGTCCTCGATCTCGGCCACGTTGCTCATGGCCCGGACCAGGAGCTCGGAGTTGCGACGTCGGATACCCTCCTTACCGTAGATGCTGTGGAGCTGCTGTGCCAGGAAACCCTGGGTTCGGTTGACCCCGGCCAGCGGCAGCAGCTGGTGTGGATTGATGTACCCGGTCGTGATCGGATCCCCCTTACGGACCGCCTGACCCGCCTTCACGGTCAGCGCCGTGCCGGCCGGAACGTAGTGTCGGGTACCCCGTATCATGACGCTGTGCCCACCGGCAGGGTCCTTCTTGATTGCCTCCACCGTCCCCTCCTTCGTGGCCAACGTTGCTGAATCCTTTACCTTCTGCGGAAGGTAGAGGAGAGAGGTAGCCCGGTCCAGTCCGGCAGCAGCCAGGCTCTGTTCCGCGCTCTCCTTGCCCTCATAAACTCCTCCTGAATGGAAGCTCCGCAGCGCGAGCTGGGTGCCCCGCTCCCCCAGTGCCTGGGCAGCCAGCACACCCACGTTCGTACCCAGGTCCGGCAGCTTTCCGGATTCGGTGAGCCCCATGCACTTCGCACAGACCCCGGTATGGTGGTCGCAACGTATCGGGGAGCGCACCACGACCCGCGCCCGAGGATTGTTGTTGCGGATCTTGGTCACCAGATCATCGGTCAGTAGAGTATTTGCCGGAATCTCCTTGCCCCGGCCCAGCTTGACCGGAGCAACGGTGAAGCGTCCGAGCACGTCGGGGTCCTCCACACGCAACCCGATACCCCTCGCGGTCTCACAGTCCTCGGTATCCACCATCTGATCCATGGTGGAGTTCATCATCATCTTGGTCAGGTAGCCCGGTTCCCGGACGCTCTGCACCTTCTGCACGATGCCCTTGCGCCCGCCGCTGGTGGCCGACCAGTAGTCCATGGTCCGCAAGCCCTCCGCATAGGAACGGCGGACCGCGTTGGGGACGACTTCGCCCTTCCCGTCCACGAAGAGCACGGGTGCCGCCACCAGCTGCTTGTACCCGTTGCCCTTGATCCCCGCCGCCACCTCGAGCCGCGCCAACTGGGACTGGTTCCTGGGGTCCCGGGCTGCCTGCTTGAGGGCGGAGTCCAGCTTCCCCGACACCTCGGCGAAGGCATCGACGTACTGCTGCACGTCTCCGGGCTTGCTCAAATCGAGCCTGGATGTCTTCGTGGCAGCCGCACGGAGCAGGGGGTCCCGGATCTCACGGTGCGGCCTCATGTCCTCCAATCCCAGGGTAAAGCCCTCGGACGTGCTGACCTCGTTGCCCAGATCCTTGAGTCGGTTCGTCCGCTCCGGGTAGCCCTCACCGTCGAGCTGGGCCATTCGCTGGAACAGCTTGCCCTGCTCCCCCTTGGTAAGCCGGTACTGGAGGTCGGACAGCACGGGCTTCCTGAGCTCCTCCGGGAGCTCCTTGCTCACCCGGAGCCGACCCAGCGTGGTCCGGGTCGGCTTCCCGTCCGCCCCGGTCACCTTGACCACATCGGTCAACCCCACCTTCCCCTGTGCGTGGGCCCGTTCCAGCTCGGACTCCGTCTTGAAACTCTGGTTCGTCTTCTTGCCGACCTCGGTGGCCATGTAAAGGCCGACCTGCATCTCCTTGTCCGGGGTGTACATGACCCGGTGCGTGGCCGCGCTGAACAGGTTGCGGCTCGGGAACATGGCCTCGGCTTCGTGTACCGCTTCGTTGGAGATCGGGACGTAGGCAGACATCTGGTCCCCATCGAAATCGGCATTAAATCCGGAACACACCAACGGATGTATCCCGATCGTCTTGGTATCGGTGAGGCGCGGCTTGAAGCTCTGCACGCTGTACCGGTGCAGCGCTGGATCCCGTTTGAGCATGACGGGCCGCTCCTGGACCACGCGGTCCAGTGTTCGAACAGCCAGTGGGTCATTCTCGTCCACCATCTTCTTGGCCTCGAGCGGACCGACACCGGCGGTACGACGGAGCTCGCGGACCACGAAGGGCTTGTACATCTCCTTGGCTGCCTTCCGCGGCAGCTCCACCTCGTCCAGCCCCAGCTTGGGGTTGGGCACGATGGTGCTGCGCATCGTCAGATCCTGCTTCCGTTTGAGCAAGACGTTCTGGACGTAGCCCTCCTTGGGAGAGCCCTTGCCGGCGATGGTCTGGAGGATGCCGGAGAACTTGTTGTTGAGATGCCCGCCGACACCGGTCAACGAGCGCAGGTGGTCATAGATGTCGGCCTCGACCGGCGTGATCAAGGACTGCGGGGTGCCTGGCGGGAACTGGCCCGCCTTCATGTTCACCAGGGCCAGCCCCTTGTAAAGCTCGTTCAGATCGTCGGTCTGCAGCCGACCATCCTCCGTGATCGCGATGGGGCGCATCGCGGGGGGCAGGACCGGGACGTGCCGCATCATGTAGGCGTCGGTCGGCTTCATCTGGAGCCGGTCCAGCGCCTGCAGATACTTCACCTTGCGCCGGGTCTCGTTGAGGAGCTGGCCATTCAGCTTGGGCAGCCGAGCCTTCTCCCGTTCCAGGTCCGACTTCACGTCGATCCGGTCCAGTATCTTGCCGACCGCGGCGGGACCATAGGTCACCCCGGCCTTGCCGGACTCGGTCACCACGTTGCCGTCGTCGGATACCCCGGCCTGGCCAGCGATGATGCTCTGGTACACTGGGGCCCGGATCCCGGCCAGGCTCATGATGGCCCGTTCGAAGACCGGGTTGGGCATCGGCTTGGCCAGGGTCAGGTGACTCCACCTTTTTCCATCCATTCCTCCCGTGATCTTCTCATCGAAGAGCCCGCCCCGCTCCGGCTTCTGATCCTTCATCCGGATCATCCTGCCGGCATCACGCAGTTCCCCACTGCTCATCTCGAGCGTGTCCTTGTCGGTCAACGGAACCAGATTGAGACTATTGCCGTCCCCCTCCATGTTCACGCCGAGACCCCTGAGGTAGCCGAGGAACTTGTTGTAGGCAAAGGTGGGACGAGGCGGTGGCAGCATTTCACCGGCTTGCAGCGCCCCCCAGAGCTCATCCCGGACACCACCCTGACTCTTGTCGCTCTTCCAGGTATTGGCCTCGCGAAGATTGGCCCGCGCCCCGTGACTTAACATGGCGTAGGTACCCAGAGCACCGAATGCTTGCGCCCCGTGCTTCCCACCACCCCTGGGAACCAGGTTGTGGTCGTAGGCGCCACGGTCCCGGGACGCCATCTTCTTGTCCACCTGGTGCTCGAGCTTGAACACGTACTGATTCCCGGTGAACACCTTCGGAATGGTCCGGCCCGTGGCCGGATCGATCAGATCCTCCTTCTCCTTCAACCCCTCTTCCTTGAGCAGCTTCGAGACATGCTCCAGGTTGTCCTGGACCGTGAAGTTCTCTACCTGAACCGGCCTCCCCCGCTTCTCCGCGACCTTCCCCGCCGCGGTCTCCAGGAGCTGACCCACATTCATGCGCCCCGCCACACCGAGCGGGTTCATGATGATGTCGATGGGCTTCCCATCCTTGGTCTGCGGCATCTCGGGGTCGGCAAGGATAGCGGTAACGATTCCCTTGTTTCCGTGCGCCGCGGCCAGCTTATCGCCGACCTGCATCGGCTCTCGGGTCTTGACGTGAACCTCGACCCGATCCCGTCGCCGCATGACCCCGACCACTTCCCCCTCATGGTCCTCATCCCAGGTCACCGCCATGTCCTTCTTCGGGCTGACGATGCTTTTATGCAGCAGCTGCAGCTTCTGCTCCTCCGTGGTCAGCTTGCGCTCCGCCATCGCCGCGACCAAGGTGTCCCCCGGCTTCACGCGCTGCCCCACCTGGACCACACCGGTATCGTCGAGCTTGGCCGCCTGATCCTTGCTCATCCGGTTGCGGAAATATGCCTGATACTTCTGCTTCCCGTCCAGCGATGCGTTCCGCAACGAGACCCCGGGCCGGTGCATATGCACCGAGGTCATCTTCTGCGCCGCGCTGTCGCTCAGCACGACCCCATCTTCGAAGGTGAGACCCTTCCATGGTAGATATGCCGTGGACAGATTTCTTCCGGGTGCGTACTGACCCCCCTTGGTGAAGTTGGTGTCCCCGATCAGTTGACCCTCGGTCACCCTTTCCCCCACCTTCACCGTGGGTGTGCTATGCATGAACCCCGTCTTGTCGTTCAGTGGGTAGTGATTATAAATCGGGACATCGACCTTCTTCCCATCCCCGGTCCGAAGCGTAATCGCATCCTCGGTGACTCCTACCACCTCACCGGCCTGTGGTGCATGATGCGAGGCAAAGCTCCCGACCAGATCCACCAGCGGCTTCTTGCCGATGACGGCCTGCACCAGTGGCACCTCGCCGTGCTCCACGGGCACGGCCTGGGACATGTGGCGACCCGCCATGGTAGCCCGGTTCGGGCTGTCGCTGTTGATGAAGGGGACCATGTTGGTGGCCAGTCCGAACATCTGCGCCGACTTCGGGACGATGTACTGCACGTCCCGCATCCGTACCGGCCTCACATCGTTCCCGGGTATGCTGGCCAGCACCATTCCGCCCTCGGCAGGGACGAAGCCACGTTTGGTGCGCCGCACCGCGTCGGGCAGAGCCACGGTGCTGTCATGGGCTCGCTCCACCGAGACCAACTCCGTCTTCCCACTCTTCGCGTTGATCAGCGGAATCTGAAGGGCGTTACCCACCTTCCGCGCACCGAGACTGAGCTGGAGCGCGACCCCGGTGTTGATACCCTCCGGTGTGTCCAACGGGTCCAGGACACCGAAGTGGGACGGGTCCACCAGCTTTGCGTCCTCGGTGATCCGGTTGGCATCGGCCACGCCGCCTTCCCCGGCGATGGTGGTACGCATATGGTTCCCGATCATGCGTAGCGGATTGGTCTGCTGTGCCGTGTTGGCCAGGGAGACCTGACTGAAGAAGTCATTGACGGGGCGGCCAAAGGTGTCGGGCCCCACGATGTCACGGACCCGCGCCTTCCGATCCAGATTGTTACGAACCCTCCGCTCGATGACCGGCCGTGTCCCCTCGATCCGTTCCTTCATGTAGTCTTCTACGGCATAGAAGTCTTTGAAGATCTGGTTATCTCGAACATCGGGTCGCTCCTGTCCCCGGGAGATCCCGAGCAGCCGACCCGTGGAGCGGAGCAACGCATCTTGATTGATCCTATCGATCGGAGCCCCAAGGGTACGCCGGGTCACCTCCGGATGCAGGTAGGAGCTCTCCAGCTTGTCCCGGATCACGCCAGCCGCCTCCTGCTCATCGCGAAAGGTGGCCTTCGGATCGACCCGTGCCGCGAAGTCCTTGATGACCTTCCCCGTCGGGATGGGCCGGCCCCTGGTATCCAGCTTGTTGGCGTTCAGGATCTCCTTGCCCCACGCCTGCTGCAACGTGTCGTCACTCACCCCCATCGCCTTGAGGATGGGGTAGAGCGGAGGCTTGGCACCACCCAGCTGGACATGGAACTTCCGCGCTTCCGGGTTGAAGCCGACGTGGAGCGGCCTACCCTTGATGTTGAAGAAGCTCTCCAGCTCCCCGTTCTGCTTGACCTTGGTGTAGACCCCGGGTCGGAGCCGGAACTGATTCTCCACCTGAAACTCGGAACCGTTGACGATGAAGCTGTACCGGTTCGTGATCTTGGGCAAGTTAGCGATACGCTGGGTGGACCTGTCGATCACCTCCCCCGTCGCCTTGTCCCGAAGCACCATGGTCGCCTTGACCGGGATGCCGAAGGTACGCTGGCTCAGCTTGGCCGCCTTCTGAGCCGTGAAGTCCGCGCTGGAGACATTGTCGTCGATCTGGACATCTTCCAGCTCGAGGACGTGCTTGCCGCCCTCGATAGGGAAGGTGCCACGGACCGCCTCGGTAACCCCCTCCTTGAGTGCGTCAAAGCTCTCTCGGGGATCGAGCCTGGCCATCCAGGACCTCCTATGTGCTGCGTGCAGTGTATCAGGTATCGAGGGGAGGCGGGTAGCCCGTAACGTTATAAGAAAGATGAGGACGGGTCCCTTGACATCCCCAAGGGGGCCCGACGAAAGGAGGCGATATGAAGGGGACGAGCATCTGTATCATCCGGGCCGACGGTGGCCCGGGTGATGAGGACGACGCCCCGGGCTCTCTCGAGTCCGGGGTGGACGAGGCGCTCGGGCTAGGCGGCTAGCCCGAGCACTGATGCTGAGACTCTTCCTCCTGGCCTTTGCCCTCGCCTTCGTGGCGGGGATGACGACCAGGCCCGAAGAGTGGATCTTCCGTCCCGAGGAGGATGAGAAGTAGGAGCGGAAGATCTGGGTACCGGGTACGGTACCCCTTTCTTAGCGCAAAACGCCTCGTTTGCCATGGTATAAGAATATTGAGCAGAGAGAGTTTACTCTCTTCTGCTTGGGTCTCCGTGCAGCGCGGCACGGGGCTGAGTCGGGGCTCTCTCCCACCCGACGCGCGACCGTACCGGAAGACCTCGGTACGGGTAAAGAGGCGGGTCCGTGGGGCGCCACCGATAGTCTCGAGGAGGGACGATGCGGGGCGCCTAGGGAGCAAATACCACGGATAGGACGGTGGGGTGCCGTCCAGAGGCCGGAAACTGGTGGGCTCGAAGTAGGGTCTCCTTTGGGAAATGGTCGAAAGACCCCCCATCCGCGGGATGGGTGCCCAGCTCCTGAAAAGGGTACCACCAAATGCCGCTCCCCGGGGTAACCATCCGGGCTAAACAAAGTGGTTCGCCATCCGAGGCAAGGCGGGAATCCTCGGCGATCGCCATTCGAGGTAAGGCGGAACCCTCGACGACCTGGGCATGTCGCTAAACTGCCCTCTGACTGCGTTACCGCTGTCGCAGTCAGCAGACTCTCCAGCAGCGGCGACCGTCGAAATCAGCCCCCCTAGCTGGGGTTCCCACGTCGCAACGGCGTTGGGACTAAATGGAAGCGTTGACGGTGTCCCCCCTCGGATCCACGACGAGGGCACAAGGGAGTTCGTGGACCACCCACCAAAAGCCTCCGGTGGGTGAAACGGAGCGGGCCTGCGGCCGCCGATGTACCATGAGAATGGGATCATCGGCGCGAAGGGTAGTCCGCAGGAGCCGGGAATGGGGAGCCCGGCATGTTCCTGTCCCCGGAAGGGGGCGCCACGAAAGTGGTAGGGTGTGGGGTTCAACTCCCCACGATCTAGGTGACTAGGTCGCCCGTTGGGGGCATACCCGCTGCTGGGAGGCGGCTTGGCGCGTTGGTCACGTGGCAAGTCGTCCACCTCAAGTCTGAAGGAGGGGAATGACCCCCTCTCCGGATGACTCCAGTCGTGGCGCCCCCTTCCGAGAGCAGGAACGGGTTCTGCCCTCTGAGGAGGGAAGCGGTGTGGAGGTCCTACCTGAACGGGTTCGATTCCCTTGGGTAGGGTAGGATCTCGGACTCCTGTGGTGACTGGCCAGTCACCAGGTCTGCAGGAGCGCCACAGGTTCGGAACGGGGATGACTACCTCGTGAAGGACTGCGCATCGCTTCTTTCCTCAGGGGGCGGAACCCGCCCTGGCAGTAGCAAAAATCAATCCTATTAGATAGTTATAAGAACTATGAAGAGTTGGTGAGTTCGATCCACGACTCCTTGGACCATCCCCTCGGCGAAGACCCGAGGCACAGAGTCCAAGGAGCCCTTTCGTGGGTAGTCGAACCCGACCCGCCATCCGAGGTAAGGCGGGAATCCTCGGTGACCCGGGCATGTCGGAAAACTACCCAATCTAACGGAGCGTCGTATCGTCTCCGAGCCCATTGCTGCGCTGGTGCGGCGATGTGCCCCGATGCGACGTTCCCATGCTTCTCGTTTGGAGGGCTGAGATGGCAAAGAAGGTCGTCACCCACCCGGGTGACGCCCATCTCGACGACCTGCTCTCGGTGGCGGTGGCCTTGGCCATCGACCCCGGGATCAGGGTCGTCGAACGCCGGGAGCCCACCGAGGAGGAGCTGGCGGACCCCGAGGTCATCGTTCTGGACGTCGGGGGGGAGCTCTCCCCCCTGTGCCAGAGCTACGACCACCACCAGTTCCAGCGCGATGCAGCGGCGGAGTGCACTCTGTCCCTGTTCGTGCGGGAGCTCGAGTGGGAGGGGGAGTCCGTGTTCGAGGCGTTCAGAATCACGAAGTGGTTCCAAACGCTCCGGGTCGCGGACTCAAAGGGTCCCTTCCAGCTGGCGAAGAGTTTGGGCACGACCCCCGAGGTCGTGTTCCGGCTCCACTCGCCGCTGGAGGGAGCTCTCCTCCAGCTCTTCCAGGCGGAGACGGTTTGGGAGGTCGCTACGTACCACCCCGAACTGCCTGCGGGCTGGCTGTTGCCGAACAGCCTGCCCGAGGTACTCCACCTGGTGGGCAAAGGCCTCCTCGACGGAGCGGTGGAGAATCTGAAGAGGGTGAAAGCCCTCGACAGCCTCTGCCGCATTGTCGAAGTTGACGGTGTCCAGGGCTACGTCCTGGAATCCGAGGACACCGTCGGCACCGAGACGTGGCGGGAGCGTTCGGCTCCCGGGACCGCATTCAGCGTTGTCTACGACAACCGCGGTCCCGGCTGGACGCTCTACCGCTACGACGATGACTCCCGGATCGACTTCTCCCGGCTCGAGGGCCGGGAAGAGGCGACCTTCGCCCACAAGGGCGGCTTCATTGCGAAGACCGCCTCGAGGGAGAGGGTCGGGCTCGAGCAGGCGCTCGAGCTGGTCCGGGCCGCCATCGTCGTACAACCACGTGAGTGCGCCTGTGGTTCGGGAGAACCGAGCCCGGGTGTCTCCGGTGGTTGCTCGTCCGGGTCCCCGTACTGCGGGTGATCCGGCTCGGTAGGGGCCTCGGGGCACAATCGGGGGGTCTGTGCAGGAGATCCTGCCCCCCGAAGCGCAAGTCCTGATTCGATACGGTGCAACACGAGCACCGTCCCGGCGTGCAGATAAGCCGGGGTCAGGCAAACCCTCCAGTGGCGGAGGGGTGGAGGAAGCTGCGTGGAGAGCAGCGGAATCGACCCCAACGCAGAACCGGGGGTTACTGTGACGAAGGGACGATGTTGAAGATCCCGGGAGAGAGCTGCGTGAGCTCTCTTCTTAGCCCATAATCGGCATTGCAATTCCCCGATACTTCTTGGGATAAGGAGGGTGGACCCCATATTTGCCGACAACGGAGTCGGCCTATCGGAGGTTCGGGATGGCCTGCACCGGAGTCGGTCATCGAAAGGAGACGAGATGCATGTTGTTTTAGAGGTGAGCTGGACAGATGCCGTCGCGCATCGCAGCGATCCGGGGACGCGGCTAATCCAGATCGATCTGGCGGCCCCGGAGTGGACCGAGGAGCGGCGCAACGCACTGCTCCAGCTTGGAGAGGAGATGGAGGCGGGGCGTATCCTGGTCAGCGGGCTCACCGCGATGACCCTGGAGGCCTTGCTGGCGAGGCTCGATGCGTTCCACGAGGAGCAGCAGAGGAAGACGAAGGAACGGGAGGAAGCACGGCAGCAGAAGGAGGAGGAGCGGCTGAAGCGGGAGGAGAAGGAGTGGGAGCGCATCCGCACCAGGCTCGAGGAGGGAGAGCTGCCCCCGGCACTGTACAGGATGTCACGGCCCACCCTGACCCAGGATGGGGTCACGCAATCCTACGAACGGTACGAGGCGGATCGAAACCACTGGACATGGTCCAGGCTCGAACAGGAGCCTAAAATGATGCACAGCTTCGAGGAGCTCGTTGCACGGCTCAACGCGAATCGGCTCGCGGAGGCCCACGACAAGCTCCAGGCTCTCCTCAAGGAGCGGCAGGACGCGGAGCTGAAGAGGCTGGCCCGGACCCGACTCACCACCGACATCCTGGATGTGTGCCTCACCGAGGAACAGCGCGAGCGCTGGAAGGCCGACATGCTGCCGGCAAAGGAGCGGGATCAAGCCATCGAGGACTACGTCTTCGAGCGGCTCTTTCCATCCTCGTCCGAGCCCGCGCCCGCGCCCTATAGGAAGCTGACCCCCCAGGACATCGGTACCCATCACGAGGACTGCGAAGGGTACCCAGGGGCTGTCTTCAACAGCACCGATGCGAACGAGGTCGACGCCATGACCTGGGCTGCATCGAAGGCATTGGAAGCGCGGATTGATCAACGGCAACGTGGTACGCTTCAGTCCGACGACTGGGAGGTGAGCCTCACCATCAGGGATCATACGGTCCACTGTGGGGGGTGCCCGAGCAATCACTACGAGGACCTTCGGCATCGCTACGGCGCCCGGATCGGCGTCAAGCACACCCCGACCAACCTGAGCTGGTCCAGGGAGTACGCCCTGGACTAGACCTGCCACGGGCCGTTCCGGCCCATTTCCTTAGCTATCTACGGTATCCCGCAGGGCTCAGACGGAGGGAGCCTCTCTACGAGGTGGTAGCTGCTCGGGCAGTGCGGAGAGCGCGCTGTTGCCAGCCAGGGACTGCTGCAGCCGCTGCGCCGCATCCGGGTTCTGCTGACTGATCCGTTGCAGCACACGCATCTGCTGCTCCGGGTCCAGCTTACGGAGCCGGCTCAGCCCGTCCTGCGGATTGACCGCGACCCCGCCGGCCTCGCCGGGCTCCCCCGGTGCCGTGCCGTAGGTGCCAGCCTGCATCTGCTGGGACTCGAGCGCGGCTGCGTTCTGAGCCCGGGCCTGCCATCGAGCCTGGATCACGCCGACCTCACCCATGATCTCGGCCTCCGCCGTCTGCTGCTCCTTGACCGCGTCGTAACGCTGCTTCGTCTCGTCCCGGATCAGCTTGTCCTCTTCCTTCGGATCGTAGTCACAGCCCTGCCGGAAGCTGGCGTCGCTGACCAGCTTGGCCTGGTTCAGTTGGAACCGGAACGCTTGCTGCTGGAGATCGTCAGCCATCTTGAACGGCTTGAAGCGCACCCCGGGCTCGGGCCAGTCCAACCGGGTTGCCGTTCGCTTGATGATGAAGAGGCGGATCATACGGAGCAGACCCGAGACGTAGCGCAGGAAGCTGTTCTCCATCATGCGGAGCGAGACGTTGCTACCGGACCACGACAATCCACCCCAGATGAGCTCTGGTACACAGCCCATTCCAAGTATGATCGTATCCGCAATCTGCCGCATCTCCTGGGTTAGCAGGAGCGCCCGACCATCCCCCCCGATGACCTGGGCATTGAGCGGGATCGGCATCACGCTGACGTAGTTCGGGTCCTTGCGCCAGCGCTGGAACTCCTCAACCACCATGTCCTTCCAGTTCCCCAGGTTCATGTGCTCGTATGGAGACATCCCGGGCACCGTGCTGGTCGGGCTCACGATGTTGAACGGGAGCATGCGTTCGAGCAAAACGCTCTCTTGGGTCTTCAGCATCAGCTGGTAGTAGAAGGTGTGCCGAAGCACGGGCAGCAGCAGCGGGATGCCGAGGCCACGGTTGGACTGGCCGGTCAGGATGCTGGGCCGGCGCATGTGGTAGACGTTGGCCGGATCCAGGACCACGCTCTTCTTCAGCCGGACCGCGTCGATGAACTCCTGCGGGGTACGCTCCACGAGCTCTCTCCGCCCGATCCGGATAGCGTTGCTCAAGTACCCCGGTATCCTGTAGTAGTAGCTGGTCTCCCCGGTCAGGTCGTTGTGCAGCGTGGTGATGTCCTCCGGGTTCCAGATGAGGATGCGGGAGCCTCTCGTCGTCTTCGTGTACTGGTCCCGAACCTCGGCGGGCCCCTCGTGCCCACACTCACACTTGAGCTGGAACTTCAGGTTGCGCCAGCGATACTTGGCCTTCTCCGCACGGACCTCACGAAGGCAGCTCTCGCACTTCAACATCTTGATGAAGGGATCGACCATGGAGATGATGGCGTTCCCGTAGTTGTGGTAGAACAACCCGATGTCCAGCATGGTCTCGCGCAGCGCGAGGTCGTCCTCGAAGAAGGTCTCCCAGCGGTCCCGGACCCCACTTTCCCCATCGATGATCAGATCCGTGATCGGGTACTCCGCCAGCTTGTTGACGACGGATGCGATCAACGGATTGGTCAGATAGTAGAAGCGGCACCACTGGAACAGGTCGCGGACCGTGGCCGGCATATAGGTGTTGGCCACGTCGAAGTAGGGTGCTGGATACCGGATGGGTCCCGTGGCTGTTGGCGACCCCAGGAGCCGAGCCGAGGAAGGCGTCGTACCCTGAACCGGGGTAATCTTCATTGTCCTATCTCCTGGGGCGGCAGCACCCTACGATTTGGTAGGGCCCGGTTCATTCCTCTCGAGATCAGATCACCAGCCACCATCATGGGAGCCGCAGGCAATCCGCCCAGCGCGGTGTACGCCACGTTTTCCCCCATCGAACGGATCAACGGTCGAACATCGCGCTGCTCCACGGACTCCATCGCGGAGGGGAGGGAAGCAGCCAGTGGGATACCGGCTCCCAGGACCACTCCGGGTGCCCTCAGATTGGCCAGCAGCGCGCCGCGCCGGGTCAGCTCGGGAGTGCCCGTGAGATACCCCTTGAGCGTACCCGGGAGCGACGTCATCCCGGCCTCGGCCAGCTGCTGCTGCGCGACGTCACCTTGGAGCCGCTGCCGAGTCCACCACTCGTAGGGTTTGCTTTCCCGGATCCGTTGGGCGAGCCCGCTTCTCGAGATGAAGCCGCCCTCCTGAGCCTTCGCCCGCGCCTTTGCTACGGCTTGTCGCACCGCCTCCTCCGTGGGCTTCCCGCCAGGCCCGTAGGCCGGGAGCTCCTCGGGAAGACCCCACTTCATCTCTTTCAACGCCTTGATTCGTTCCGGCTTGGTAACGCTGAACGATTCCCGAAAGCCATGACCCGGGAGCTTGCCGGTGAAGCCGTGCAGCTGGCGCTGGCCGACTCGCTTGGCCTGCTGCGTGCCAGCCCTGGTAGCGAACTGCCCACCGAGCGCGCCGGCCCCGGCCCCTAGCAGAGCGTGGCCGATCATGGAAGGTGCCTTGCCACTCCCATCATCCGGGGCGCGCACATACCCGACGCCGGCCCCCACGCCCGCCCCGAGAGCGGCTCCTGCACCTCGGCCCCACCACTGGTTGGCCCGCCACAGTCGCCCCAGCAACGCTATCTTCTCGAGCTCGTCCCCCATCGCCTCGAACCGCCTCGACAGCTCAGAATATGGGCTCATGGCAGCTCCTCCCGGACGACCGCGAGCTGCTCCTCGAGCTGGCGCCGTCGGTACTCCACGTACTCCTTGACCAGCAGCAGCTTGGCAGTCTGCACATCCTCCGGGGTCTCCTGGAGCTCGGGCCTGTCCTCCCCCAGAGCCAGCACTGCCTCGTATCGTTTCCGCACCGGCTCCGGGTCATTCACGTTCCCCTTCTCGAGCTCGGTGTCCGGTGCACCACAGCTATCGCAGACCCCGTTGTCATCGTCATGATCCACTTTACCACAGCGCCGGCACCGATACATCGGGCTGGACACCCACTCCTGGGCAAAGCTCAGCAGTGGTGGCAGATAGTCGATGCTTTCATCTAGAAAGACCGCGGCGATGAAACGTTCCACATCGTTGGAGAATTCGTGAGATCCGAGCCGGTGCATTGTATCGACGCAGGCCGCGATCTGGGCCGGGGTCGGCCTCTGCAGGTTCTGGAAGTCCGGGATGTTGTTGTTGAATGCGTGACAGACCAGAACGAAGACCTCCCAGGCTTTCCAGGGGGAGACGGTCAACAAGCAGGTCCTCCCGGCCTGGACCATCTCCCAGTTTCCAGTATAGATCGATGGCTGCCGGAAGGTCCGCAAGAGCTCGGACCGGAGCACGTCAGGCTCCCAGTCCATCCAGTCCGTCCCCATTCGTTCGATGCAAAGTAGGATCAGGGTGAGAGGATGCGTGTCGTGGTGCACCAGGAAGTTGTTCCGGGAGAACTTCTGGATAGATTCCGTGCTGACGACGGGAGCCGTGTCCATGCACCGAATAGTATCAGGATGGAGTCGTGGGCGCTACGACATCCAGGATCGCCGGAGGAGCCGGGTAGGGCTACGCGGAGTACGCCGTGACGTTGACGATGTCGGTGGCCACGATATCCGGCGCACCGGCGGCACCGAGGCCGCTGATGAGGACGTCGCCGTTGGCGATGGTGAAGACATCGGCGCCACCCGACTTCGGGACGCCACCAGCCGTGATGATCGAGACCTCGAAGCGAGCCACGGCGAAGGGGAAGCTGATGCGGGCCCGCGTCGCCGTGATATGGTCCGCATTGATCGTCAACGAGGCCGAAGCCGTCTGGATCACAGCGGGGGCGCGGCCAGCCAAGGTGCTCATATTGACATCGCCGCAGTCGAAGGCGTAGTTCGTCAGCAAGAGAGCCGACAGCGCGATGTTGGGGACCGCACTGATGACGTTGCCCTGTGGCGCATCGGCAGAACGTGCTCGCAGCGTCGTGCTCGCCACAACCTCGTCCCAGAACAGGTTTTCCGTGGGACCGCCGAGCCCCGTGAAGGTGACCGCAGCTAGAAGGTTGGCAAAGGTGACCGCAGCGCCACCTCCATCGATGACGAACTGCATGGGCGCCACCGGTCCGGGTGCGATGGCGGTATAGATATCGCCCCCAACCACGAGCGTGTCGCCAGGATTTGGCTGGCCCGCCTGAGTCAGCTCGACGACAGCCACGGAGCCCGGATCGCTGATGGTACGCGTCGCCATCCGAGCCGTCATCAGCTCGGTGACGGTGAGGTCGGGATCGAAGCCCCGGGCCGTGCTGGAAAAGACGCAGCCACCGCTGATTTCCACGGTACCCGACCCGGAGATGGCGTAGCCGTCGGCCTCCGTCGAATCAATCTTGACGTCGAGAAGACGGACCGTGTTGCCCGCCGCGACGGCGAGACCCGCCACGGCACCGACGTCGATCTCGCAATCGACGAGGCGCATCGTGGGGTTCGCCACAGCGGCTTCCGACCCGACCTGGCCCGTGAAATAGGTGTTGAACCAGTTCGTAGTCGTGGCCATGACACCTTCGGCCACCAAGGACTCCGCCACGTTGCTGCCATGCGTCACGACGCAGTCGTAGCCATTGACGAGGCCGGACTCGATCTGGATCACCGGGTTGGCGTTGATGACGTTCGTCATCAGCATGCAATCGTTCAAGGTGACGAGCTGGGTAACGCCGAGAATGTGCAACGCAGCCAGGCCGGCGCCGGTAGCCAGGAACATGCAATCCTTGAACTGCACGGAAAACATGCCCATGCCGACCTGACTCACGGCAACGGCGTCGGTGCCGGTCGCATTGTCGTCCACGAACTGGAAACCCTCGAAGTTGGCGTTCACGTCGAGACAGGTCAATGCACCGATGATCTGTACAGCGTAGCCCCGCCCGAAGCCCTCCGCGATGTAGGTGACCCCGGTCACCGCAACGACATCCTCGATATAGGCTCCCGCCCGAACGTAGACGACGTCCCCGGCCACGGCCACGGCATTGGCGCCGGCGATGGTCGAGAAGGGCAACTCCCGGGTACCGTACTCCTCCCCGGTATGATTGCCGTCCACATAGTGGTGAGTCGGCTCCAGCGTCACACTCTCCGACTCCGGGATCGTGGTCACGGTCAGGGTGGCCGCGAAGCCGGCAGCGGAGCCAGGGAAGGCCAGCCCGCTGTGCTGCACCGTACCGGCACCGCCGAATGCCTCATCGGCTGCCTCGGAGGAGGTCACCTGGGAGGCATGGATGCGTAGAGAGCACAGCGCCGCCACGAGGACGGCGGAGATCGCGCCGACCGCCAGGACGCAATGCTCGACGATCAGGGTGGGGGCGACGACTGCCGCCTCCTGCCCGATCTGCCCGGAGACGTCGCAGTAGCGCAGCGTGACCGAGGATGCGTCCTGGCCCTCGCAGACCAGGGCCTCGAGCGCAGTGTTGCCGTGGATGAAGCTGCAACGGCTGAAGGACCCCGTACCGGAGTCGATCCGAGCCGCCTCGTTGGCGTTGGCCGCATTGGCCGTGATCGTGGTGTTGCGCCCGATCACGGTCCCATTGGGGTTGTCAGCTACGAAGGCTTCGGCACCGGTCGCCGTGCTCGTGACGTTGCAGTCGATGAGGCGCAACGTCTCAGCCGCCGTTCCGGTGAAGGTGAGGGCAACGCCAGCACCATCATCGATGAAGTCGATGCCGCTGATCACACAGCCGACGTCGGTGGCCAACGCGGAGCCGGTCACGGTCACCGTACCCGGCAGGATCGCCTTGAGGTGGACCCCGTCCACGAGGACGAGATCCTCGACGTAGGCACCTGGCCCGACGAGAACGACGTCACCGGCCGAGGCCGCATCGATCCCGTCCTGGATCGCGGCGTAGGGCTTCTCCGGCGTACCCTCGGCGTCGGTGCCGGTGTAGCCCGCATCGACGTGGATGATAGTCGAGAGGCTGCGAGCCGTGCTGCGGAGGAAGGCAGGGTTGGAGCGAACCCCGTTGGCCGTCACGAAGACGGCATTGGCGTCGGCGGAGGTCCGAGCCGGAGTCAACGCGGTCAGATCCGGAACCCGGACCAGGCACGCGGTCTCCGTGACCGGGGCTGCCGGTGCCGTACCGGCGAGCTGGACCGGGAGCGCAGCCGCACCCGAGACGCGACAGGCCCAGTCCGTACCGAGACCGCCGGTCAACGCGGTGGCCGCGAAGGCTCCTGCCGCCACGATACCGGCCGCGTTCACGGTACCCGCACTGACCGCCCTGATGTAGCCACGGGCCGCGGAGCCTGCCGCGTTGACCGCCGTGGCGAGGGCGTCGTCGTCATCGACACCCGCATTGAAGGTAAGGGCAAGGGCGCCGGCGACGTAGGCGACACCGGTCGCTATGCCCGAGATCAGTTGCACCGTCAAGGCATTGCCGCCGGTACCCGGCTTGCAAGCGTAGAACGTGAGGCCGTGCGCCGCCTTGGCGAGGGACGCCGCGACACCCCCGTTCAGGAGCTTGGCACCCCGGATCATGAGGTCGGCCCCGGCCAGATCCAGCGGCTGTTCCCCATCCAGCATATCGATGGTGGGGAAGCTGGAGGCGGAGACCGACTCGAGCGTCTGGAATGCCTCGTCGATGTCGTTGCGGAGATCGGCAATCTCTCCAAGCACGCCACCCTTCTCCACCCCGGCCTGGGGGCGAATGGGCTTCTTGCTGCCGAACGCGGTGCTGCCTGACATTTCTTTACTCTCCCTGCCCCCGCAACGCAGCTATCACCTGCTGCGTGTCCAACGGAAGCGATTCAAAGATGCCCACTGGATCACTGGCCAACCCAGCGGCCAGATCCTCCCCTAACTTCTGCTTCACACGTTCCGTGTCAGCCGCGATCTTCAGAAGCTGGTCCTTGGATAGAGTGTTCCTGCCATCGGTCCAGCTCCACTCCTCGGCCTCCTTGCCGAAGACAGTCTCCCACGGATCCGGGATACCGTGCCCCCAGTATCGATCCAGGCCGGTGGCCTCGTCGAGCTGGCACAGGGCCTCGGCAAAGGTCTCGGGCTCCGTGGAGGCCCGCTTCTCCATGAGCATGGCATAGAGGTCCGGTGCTCCACCACCAACCTTGGTACCGGCCCAGATCCGCTGCCGGGTCTCGGCACCGGCGGACAGATAGTCGTCAGGGTTGAGCCCAGGCGCTCCGTACTGCCGGACCACCTCGCCCACCCCGACACCCAGATCCTCGGCCCGCTTGACAATGGCCACGGCCATCGAGCGTCGGGTCCGTGGGTGGATACCGTTGAGGTTCTGCTCCAGGAATGCGGCGGCCTCCTTGACCTGGGTGAAGGTGTCGATGGGCAGTCGCTGTCCGGACAGCGCGTAGTGCCCCCAGGTCTCCGCACCGTGCGTGGGTCGGGGGACGACCCCCCGCCACGACACGTAGGGATCAAGGCCGGCCCGCTTCTCCTTCTTCGCCTTCTCCCGTTCCTTCTCCGGATCACCAACCGCGGATCCGGGGGCGGAGAGTGGCATCACCTTGGTCCCGGAGAGGTCGGCCCTCTTGTCCAGCTCCTTCTTTCTTTCGGTCACCGGAACCCGGATCGGCGCTCCGTCGCTTCGGATCAGCAGCCGGCGCTCGGGGTCCGCTGCCAGCTTCAGGAGGGGGGCCGGAGGCTCGATGCTGTGACGCTGGCACATCCCAACCAGATTCGCGGCGATCTTGCTGCGGGCCGTGTCCGGGATGCGGTCGGCCACGTCCAGGAAGTAGCCCACGCTCAGCACGGTGTGCGCCGGGTCGTGGCAAGCATACTTCCTGAGCTGCCGCGAGCCGTCCGTGATGACGGCGGCGAAGGCGTGATCCGGGAGCCGCTCGATCCGATCCGGGGTCAACGCGGCCGCTGTCTTGACCATCTCCGGCAGCTCGCGCCCACCGAAGACCCGGTTGACGGAGGCAAAGCGATCATCGTAGACGTCAAAGACAAACCCAGCGGGAATTCCCATCCTCATCTCCTGTCGGAGGCCGTCGTCAGCATCAGTCTACCACCACGACCTCCTCTAGAAAAGGCACCTCGTGTTCACGGTATAAGGTCTTCCCGACATCCGTGCTAACGAGAAAGGAGATTGAGGAGATGCCCTACGACGTCCGACCCTGTTACGGGACCTGGGCCCCGACCGATGAGCAGTGTGCAATATGCGATATCCAGAACGAGTGCCGAGCCGAAAAGAATCGCATGAGCGCGCCGAGCCGGACCTGGCAGTACACCCAAAATGCCCAGGGGCAGCGGGTGCATCCGACTACACAGACGACCCGGCCCGTGATCCAGCCGGCCCGGTCCTACGGCTCACGCCGTGACGTCCCGCTCCGGGATGGAGAGAGCCCGTGGTGGGCCGTGCTCTGGGACACGATCTACGCTATGGTGGGGGCCGGGCTCCAGGAGATGTCCTGCTTTTTCCAGACCGCGCCTCGACCCGCCCCCC